>OIYO01001625.1_pt1 | contig 11438 bp, 9 predicted proteins | sample 1588191 | NCBI WGS metagenome assembly OIYO01 (sample SAMN03283275) | human gut metagenome | biome: human-associated habitat; material: feces | host: Homo sapiens | place: Peru | collected 2012 | reverse complement strand
CAACGGCTACGGTGTGGATTATTGGGAAAAGGATTTCAACATACCCGATATAACCACCACCGAAATGCAGATGTTTGTTTATTACAGAGCGTGCAGCTATATTGACTTGGGCTTTGAGGCGCTGCACCTCGGTCAGGTGGGGCTGACGGGTAAAAATGATACAAATAACGCTGTGTATACAAGGCTTATAGGTATGATACGCGATTACGCAAAAACTCACGCGCGGCGCGGCTATGTGCTTATAAATGCGCATAAGAATGATTTTAAAGCGCCGAACGGCACTATGCTTGCAGATATGATTGTAGCGCCCGCGCGTATGCACGCGGCAAAGGGTGAAACAAAGCATGCGGTGAGTGAAACTAACCCGCAGCGCTGCATAATAGAAAAGGGCTATTGGGGCGATTCTGTTTATCAATCGGGAATTTCGGGCACCTCGCCCTCGGGTTGGTATGCCGAAAAATACCCCTATCTTGTTGAATTTGATAATTACAGCTTAGGCGAAACCGATACGACCGACCCCAACTCTTATGTATGGGGCAAGGATGAAATAACCTGGTTTATTCAGCAGCCGCAGTGGTATCGCCGTGAATTTATGAATTACCTTATAAATACAATAAACAGCTACAACGAAAACGGTCATGTTTCGGTGGTAGGCTACCGCGGTGGCGGATATTTCGCAAACGATAAATCGGTGCTGTGCGAAAACGGCGTAAATGCGGAAGAATTTATTAAAGAGCTTTTTCAAAATAAGATAGGTTAGGCTTATATTAGTAATTTACCGGACATGTCAAATCGAATAGTATAAAAAATATTTATAATGAGGAAGCATTATGATGAAAAATGTTAAAGATTACGGAGCAAAGGGCGACGGCATCACGCTTGATACAGAGGCTTTCCAAAAAGCGATAGACGCAGGCGGAATGGTATATGTTCCCGAGGGAGAGTACATTGTAGGAACGCTGTACCTCAAAAGCAACGGCGGGCTGCACTTGGCAACCGGAAGCGTGCTTAAAGGCAGCCACAGAAGAGAAGATTATAATGCCGATGATTTTTGCGTTCAGAACAGAGCGTCTGTATCAGAGTGGGCCACGGGAGCTCATATGATAGTTGCGCTGGAACAGAAAAACATTGTAATAGAAGGTCACGGGACAATTGACGGACAGGGAAATTATTGGATGAATGAAAAAAATACAATTCCCGGTTACCCTGTGGCAGAGGACAGAGACTATAAGCCCAATCCCGAGCGACCGGGACAGATGATATTTATATGTGAATGTGAAAATGTCAGTATAAGCAATGTAAATATTGTAAACGGTCCGTTTTGGCATGTTTTTCTGCATGGCTGTTCCAATGCTGATTTAAGAGGACTGAAAATCAGCGGTGACCGTCCGAGGTGGACGAATGACGGAATTGATATTGATTGCTGCTCAAATGTTACCGTTAGTGATTGTATTATAGATGTAGGTGATGACGCGCTCACACTCAGAGGAAATATTGAGCCGCTTAAGACCAAAAAGGTATGTGAAAAAATTGTTGTTACAAACTGTGTTTTGCGCGCTCACCGTGATTACGGAATCCGTATCGGCGTCGGTGACGGCGAAATCCGTGACAGCGTAATCTCAAATTGCATTATAGAAGCACCGAACTGTTGCGGTGTGGGGATTATGGGAAGATGGCATCCGGATTCAAAATCTGCCACTTCATCGGAAAATATTATTTTACGCGGTCTTGAAATTCGCGCTAAAAGACCGTTTGAAATAATACTCGCATACGGTGAGACACCGCTGCCTAAAGAATGTCATATTCGTAATATAAGCTTTTGCGATATTATGACGTTTTCACAAATTGGGGCTGTTATCCATGGTTTCACAGAAGAATATGTTGATAACATAAACTTGAATAATGTAACAATAAATTGTAAAAATGCCGAACCGCTGAGCATTAAATATGCCAATCATATTAATATTTGTGACTGTCATTTACTGAGTATTGAAAATAGAAATTCGGTGTGAAAAAGCCCGGCTCACGCTTTATAAATGCGTATTACGATAATGTTGACCCATACATAGCGCCGTATATTGATTGCTCCGCAAAGCCGCTTTATCCGTTCGGCTTTGGGCTTTCCTATTCGGAATTTGAATATTCCGAAATATCCTCCGGTAACACTGAGTACAGCTATGATGATATAATAAACGGCAAAACCGCCGAGTTCGGCGTTAAAATTAAAAATATCGGTAAAAGGCGGGGTGTTGCCGTTCCGAAGATATACATACACGATATTTTAGGCTCAAGAATACGCCCGCTGCGGCAGCTGCGCGGAGTAAAAAAGGTTGCGCTCGAAAGCGGAGAAGAAACCGCAGTCAGCTTCAGCCTTGGGCTGAAGGATTTCGGCTTTTACCTTGCGGACGGCACGTTTATTCTTGAAAAAGGTGATTTTGATATTTATATAGGCGACAGCAGCATTTGCAAAAATAAAATGCGGATAAGCATTAAATAACTCTTTCAAAGGTAAAATATGCTTTTAGGTCGATTAAACCGGAAAATTGAATAATATGCCGGAATATCCTGTTGATTTTTAAAAAAAGAAATGCTATACTTCACACATACAAGGCTAAGGGGGGATTTTTGTGAAGGATATTATTATAAAAAGCTTTCCGCACATAATTCACGGGGCAGATTATAACCCCGACCAGTGGCAGGACAGACCCGATATACTTAAAGAAGATATGCGGCTTATGAAGCTTGCAAACTGCAACGAAATGTCGGTTGGAATTTTTGCGTGGAGCGCTTTGGAGCCTGAGGAAGGAAAATTTGATTTTTCCTTTTTGGATAAGGCAATGGATGATATTTATGCCGCAGGCGGCAGGGTAATACTTGCAACCCCGAGCGGCGCGCGCCCTGCGTGGCTGGCACAAAAATACCCCGAGGTTTTACGCGTGCGCCCCGACGGCATAAGGAATGAATTCGGCGCCCGCGAAAACCATTGTTACACTTCACCGATTTATAGAGAAAAGGTACGCATAATAAACGAAAAATTAGCTGAGCGCTATACAGGGCACCCCGCGCTTATAGCTTGGCATATTTCAAACGAGTATTGCGGCGAATGTCACTGTCCGCTTTGCCGTGCGGCGTTCAGAGAGTGGCTGAAAGCCAAATACGGCACGCTTGAAAGGCTTAACCGCGAGTGGTGGAGTGCCTTTTGGTCGCATACATTTACCGATTGGGAGCAGATAGTACCGCCCGGACCGCTTGGGGATAAGGGGCTTCACGGGCTTAACATAGACTGGCGGCGGTTTGTGACCCACCAAACGGTTGATTTTATGAACGCGGAAATAAACGCCGTGCGCAAATACACGCCGGATATACCCGTAACCTCAAATTTAATGGGCTTTTTTGATGAACTGGATTACAGAAGGTTCGCAAAAAGCCTTGATTTTATTTCGTGGGACGCATACCCGCAGTGGCGCGGGAACGATAAAAACGATATTCCCGCGGCGATAGGGGCAGCTATGGCACACGACCTTATGCGTTCTTTGAGAAAACGTCCGTTTTTCCTTATGGAAAGCACACCCAGCCTTGTGAACTGGCATGAATACAATAAGCTTAAACGCCCCGGTATGAATGAACTTTCATCGCTCCAGGCGGTGGCGCACGGGGCTGATTCGGTGCAGTATTTTCAGTGGAGAAAAAGCCGCGGCTCATCGGAAAAATTTCACGGGGCGGTGGTAGACCACGAGGGCAGCGAAAACACAAGAGTGTTTAAGGAGGTTTCCGCGCTGGGCAACAGGCTTAAAGGGCTTGATTTTATAGTGGGAACAATGCCCGAAGCGGAAACGGCGATTTTATACGACTGGGATAACCGCTGGGCGCTTGAGGGGGCAGAGGGCTTTGCTAAAAATGATAAAAAGACTATGCAAACGCTCGAAAGCTACTATTCGGCGCTTTGGAAACGCGGAATTAACACCGATATTATAGGCGCGGAGGATGACTTTAGTAATTATAAGCTTATAATTGCACCTATGCGTTACGCCGTATCGGCAGCGCTGGGCGAAAAGCTTGATAATTTTGTCAAAAACGGCGGAACACTGCTGTTTACATATATTTCCGCTATGGTGAACGAAAATGATTTGTGTTACCTGGGCGGTTTCCCGGGAGCGGGGCTCAGAAAAGTATTCGGTATTTGGAATGAAGAAATTGACACGCTCTACCCCGAGGACAGCAACACCGTAAGAATGAATGGCGGCAAGGAATACAGAGCGGCGGATTACTGCGAGCTTATCCATACTGAGGGTGCTGAGGTGCTGGCGCGCTATACCGAGGATTTTTACGCCGGTATGCCTGCGCTTACGGTAAACGGCTACGGCAGCGGTAAGGCGTATTATCAGGCGTTCAGAGACGACGGTACATTTGCGGATATGCTTGTATCAAGATTACTTAAAGAATGTGGTATAAGCAGAGCATTTGACGGGGAATTGCCCGAGGGCGTTACCGCGCACAGCCGAACTGACGGGGACGGCACCTATGTGTTTATACAGAATTTTACAACCGAGGAAAAAACGGTAAAGACAGAATACCGTTGGATAAATGCCGAAAACGGGAAAGCTTTGGGCGGTGGTATATCCCTCGGAGCATATGAAACCTTAATTTTAAGGAGAAGGTGAATTGTATGACAAACGAACAGTTTTTTAAAAATCTTGAGTCTCCGCAAAAAAATGTTGATGTGGTGCTTGATACCGACGCATTTAACGAAGTTGACGATCAGTATGCAATAGTGTATATGTTGCGCTCAACCGAATTAAATCCCGTGGCAATATATGCCGCGCCGTTTTTAAACGGAAAATCGGAGTCGCCGGCTGACGGTATGGAAAAAAGCTATAATGAGATAATGAATATTCTGGAGCTTGCAGGCAGACCGGATATGAAAAACAAGGTATACCGCGGCAGCCGCGGATATTTAAAGGATGAAAACACACCTGTTATTTCGGCGGCGGCAGAGGATTTATGCAAGCGTGCAATGTGCTACACGCCCGAAAATCCGCTCTATGTTGTGGCTATAGGTGCTATAACCAATGTTGCGTCGGCATTGCTTTTAAAGCCGGAAATCAAAGAAAATATTGTGGTGGTATGGCTTGGCGGAAACGCTGTGGGTATGAAGAATTTCTACGAATTTAATATGTCGCAGGATATTGCGGCGGCAAGGGTAGTTATAGGCAGCGGTGTGCCGTTTGTGCAGCTGCCGTGCTATGGGGTCGTAAGCGGGTTTACTATAAGTAAGCCTGAGCTTGAGTATTGGCTTTTGGGTAAAAATCCGATTGCCGATTATCTTGCACGCGCCACCGTAAATGAGGCGGAAAGCTATGCCGCCGGTACACCATGGACAAGAGTTATATGGGATGTCACGGCAGTAGCTTGGCTTAAAAACACCAAAAATGAATTTATGTGGTATGATATAAGAGAACGCCATATTCCCGGGTATGACGGGAAATATCACAAGTGCGAGAATAATGTGCCTATGTGCTATGTTAATGTTATTCACAGAGATGCACTTATGAACGATCTTGTAAAAATACTGCTGCAAAGCTGACTTTTCAAAATGGTGATGTTATGGAAAAGTATGAGTACAATAAAAGCCGACTTCCCGAAATAGTATTGACTAAGCACAGGGAATTAGAAGATCTTTACGATTACGCCTTTAAAACCGCATTTAAGAATATTGATTATATTGATAAGCCCGGCTGGAAGCCGCAGCTTACCTGCTACCCGGGAATAGGCATTGTATGGCAGTGGGATTCCTGCTTTGTGACCTTTATAACCAACTACTCCAATGCCTCACTTACCGCGTTTAACAATCTGGATAATATGTACCGCCTGCAAGGTGACGACGGATATATAAGCATGGCGTACAATATAGCCGAGGAAAAAGAGGCGTATGACACCGGCAGAATAAATCCGCCGCTATACGCGTGGGCGGAGTGGCAGCATTATATTATAAACGGCGATTCATCTCGCTTTGCGTGCGTTGCCCCCAAAATTGAAGGGCTGTATTATTATATTGAAAAAAAGCATAGGAGATCCTGCGGACTTTACTGGTTTGACGACCCCGGCTCATCGGGTATGGATAATTCACCGAGGGGCGAATATCCGTCGCGGCATCTTGACGGCAGCGGAGTGTGCTTTGTTGACCTTGCCTGCCAGCAGGCGCTTACCGCCGAAATGCTCGGAAATATATATACGGTGCTTGGCAGCAGCCAAAAGGCTGACTTTTATTTTGCGGAGCATAAGCGTATTTGCGGGCTTATAAACAAGTACCATTGGGACGAAAAAACAGGCTTTTATTATGACTTTTTTGCCCGCTCAAGCCCGGATAGGCGTGTAAAGCTTATAAACACAAAAACCGTCGCTGCGGCATGGACCTTGCTTTGCGGCGCGGCGCAGGGCGAACGCTTTGACAAGGTATTAAAGCATTTCCTGAACGAAGATGAATTTAATACTTTAATACCCTTTGCGTCACTTTCAAGGGATGATTTGAACTATGACCCCACCGGCGGTTACTGGCTCGGCAGCAGCTGGCACCCGACAGATTATGTTTTGCTGTTCGCAATGTTTCAAAACGGGTATAAAAAAGAGGCAAGAAACGCCGCCTTGAAGATTTTAAACGGAATGTATGAGGTTTTCAAAAATCCCGAATTCGGCGGAATATGGGAGGCGTATTCTCCCGAGGAATATAAGCCCGCCACTACCGAAAACGGCGAACTTTGCAAGCCGGAGTTTGTGGGTTGGGGCGGACTTTTGCCGATACCTGCGCTTATTGAAATAGTTTTGGGCATCAATCTTAATGTCCCCGAAAATACCGTAACGCTTGATATTTCAGCCGATGAATACGGCGGAATTAGAAATCTTGATTTCGGCGGCGGGAAAATTTCGGTCATATGCAGAGAATATGACCCCGAAAACGGTAAATGCGTAATTGAAACCGAGGCGGAAAAGGAATTTACACTTAGGGTAAAAACAGAGCTTTCGCAAAAGGAAACAGCGCTGACGGTTGAAATAGGGAAACACTTATATAATTTAAAAATTTCCGGTGTTTAAGCGGGCAAAATAATAGGTACGAAAGCATATTCACAATGTAAAAAGGGGCATATTATGCAGCACACAATAACTGAACATTTTATAAGGTACTATCCTGAAAGGCTGAATTTTTCAGATCTTTTGGATAAGGGTATAATTAACAACGGTATAATTATAAAAATCAGGCTTAAAAACAAGCCTGCTAATGACAGAAAAACAATTTTTGAAATACCCGGCGCGCTTAAAATTGAAACAGGGGTATATCATTTCCCCGAAGCGCTTGAAAATATGGATTTTTACAGAAAAGGCGAGTGCTACGATGTTTACGCCGATGAAAACGGCGATTCGCCGTATATTGAGGCGGAAATAATGCTGCATCAGGAATACGGAGAGGAAAAAATGCGCAGTATGTCGCTCGGTTTGCCGCTCAATTTATATAACGCTGCGGAAAGTGAAATATACCTTTTGTTTGACGGTGTGCGCTTTGCATGGATAGTAAACGGTGAGATTGTAAATATAAACTTTCCGGTTGGTTACATACAGGCTGAGGACGGGGATATTTACATATCCGACAGTGCCGAAATAAGTATATGCAGAAATATAAAATCGCTTGAAAGCGAAGAAAAAACCGAAACAAAAAATGAAAGCATAGCTTTTTACTCCGCGCGCGGATATAACGCGTGGGCGGGTGATATAGTCAATTTTTATCACGACGGTGTGTATCATTTTTTGGTGCTACTTGACAGGCACCACCACGGCAACCGTTTCGGCTGCGGCGCTCACTCAACCTACCATATGACCACACGCGATTTTATTCACTGGGAAAACTACGGCGAAATTTACCCGATACAAAACAGTTGGGAGTCCTTCGGCACGGGAACAATGTTCTTTTGGAACGGTAAATACTACTATTCCCACGGCTTTCACACTGATCGCGTTATACCGAGGTATAAGGTCGGCTCGCGCCTGCTCGAAAAGAATTACGAAAGAGAAGGTTTTTTCAGCGCCGTTACATATGATGAGCTGAAAGAAAACGGACTGTACCCGAGCGGAGCTAATTATATGGTATCCGACGACGGTATTCATTTTGTGCAGGGTAAAAAGCAGATACATTGCTCCGAAAACCCGAGTATTTATAAGGATGAAAACGGCGGACTTGTTATGTACGCAGGCTACGGCGCGGCAGGCGTATGGCGTGCCCCTGATATTGACGGACCTTGGAAAAAAGAAGACACGGATATGCCTGTGTTTGATAACAGCTCGCCCGTCAGAAACAGCAGCGAATGCCCCTCAATATTTGAGTGGAATGGCTATAAATATATCATAATGGGCTTTACCGGCTTTTGGCAAAGCGGTCTTAACAATAATGAGTTTAAAGACCTTGCGGCAATAGGCGACGACATTTACGACGGCTTAGGCGTGCCTATGGTAGCAAATTGCGGCGGCAGATATATACTTGCCGGCTGGGTAGGCGGCTCGGGCTGGGCATTTGTAACGCTGCATAGAGAGCTTGTTCAGCACGAGGGCGGCAGGCTCGGTATCCGCTGGATGCCTGAACTGACGCCCAATCCCGATGAGCTTGATAAAATCGCTGAGGTAAAAAAAGTCGCGTCAGGCGAAGAATTAAAGCTTGACGGTAAAACCTCATATTATTTAGAGTGCAAAGTTAAACCGCAGAAAAACGGCAGAGTAGGTTTGGCGGTTTCGGGCTGCGGAAAAACCTTTGTGTTTGAATTGAACACAGAGCGTCAAAAGGTGCAAACTCTTGAAACGGATAATATAAACAGCTTTACCGAAGAGGTTAAGGCACTTTATGAATACATACCCGAAATGCCCGAGGAGCGTACAAGCTACGCGCAGATACCGAGCGAGAATATTCATACCAACTCACACGATTTCGCAATTGCGAATGTAAGAGAGTTGGCAGATGAATATACACTTAAAATAATATTCCACTATGAGAAAAAATCGGATAGCATTGTGATGGACGCGGAAATAGGAGAGGGAAGAACCTTTGTATCAAACAGACCGGATTTTAAGGTGAGCGGTATTAAGTTCCTCACGGAAAATGCGGAAATAACCGATTTAAAGCTTTGCAAAATGGGAGAATGAAATGCGCGTAATAGGTCTTGATATAGGAACAACAAGCATAAGTGCGGTGGTTGCCGAGGATGGGCGGGTCATCCGCTCCGTAACTGAACAAAGCTGCGCCGCAATAAAATCCGAATTTGCAGAAAACCGCTTGCAAAGCGTGGAAACTATTACCGAAAAGGTTTTTTCAATTAAGGAAAGGCTTGCAAAAGAATTTGCCCCGATAGACGCGATAGGCGTAACGGGACAAATGCACGGAATACTTTATATTGATAAAGAGGGCATCGCCGTTAGTCCGCTTTACACCTGGCAGGATAAATCGGGTGAATTAAAGTATAATGATACAACATTTTCCGAATACCTTGCTGATATTACAGGCTTTAATGCACCGTCGGGCTACGGGCTTGTAACGGATTTTGCGAATCGAAAGCTTAGTCGTGTACCCGAAAATGCCGCGGGGCTTTGCAATATTCAGGATTACATTACAATGAAGCTGGCAGGCGGCAAAACGCCCGTTACGCACATAAGCAACGCTGCGGGTCTTGGTTTTTATTCGTTTGATACTTTTGATTTTGACAGCTCAGCCCTTGAAAAAATAGGGTGTGACAGAAAAATGCTGCCGAGAGTGACCGCAGAACCCGAGGTTATAGGAACGGATTGCGGCGGAATACCCGTAACCGTGGCGGTAGGGGATAATCAGGCAAGCTTTTTAGGCTCGGTTACAAACAAGGAAAGTGTGCTTGTAAACATCGGCACAGGCAGTCAGGTATCGGTGCTTACTGATAAAAAAAGCGGCTTTGCCGCGGGTGAAATACGCCCGTTTTCAAAAACCGAAAATCTGCTTGTGGGCGCGCCCCTTTGCGGCGGCAGGTCATACGCGCTGCTTAAAAGCTTTTTTGAAAAAACGCTTGATTGCTTTGGCGTGACAGCCGATAATATCTATTCTGTTATGGATAAAATGGCGGTGGAAGATACGGATAATTGTTCTCTTTCGGTTGATACGCGTTTTTGCGGTACTAGACGCGAGCCGGATATAAAAGGCGCAATAATGCAAATAACCGAGGATAATTTCACACCGCAGCAGCTGACGCGCGGTTTTCTTATGGGTATGTGTCGTGAATTATATGCGTTTTATGAGCAAATGGAAAAGCTTACGGGTGATAAGCACACACACCTTGTGGGTTCGGGAAACGGCGTGAGGAAAAATAAGATATTACAGCACTATTTGGAAGAAACCTTTAAAATGCCGCTTGAAATTCCCGCAAATACCGAGGAGGCGGCATTCGGTGCTGCGGTGTTTGTGTCAAGGAACTTGAAAAATAAAATTACAGGATAAAAAATCAGTTTTAGGGGTAACAGTATAAAACGAAGTTCCAGAATCCAACAGATGGGGATGTGGAAAAATCCATTTCTGAAATGCAGTACGGCAAATGGGTATTCAAGTTCGATAATGATTTGGTTAATCATCAGGTAGTAAATATGTTGTTTGAAGACGATATTACCGTAAGCTTTACAATGAACCCGTTCGGTAGGAACGGCAGATATATTCACATAATGGGTACAGGTGGTGAAATTCATATAAATTTAGAAACAAAAATCAAAGGAGACGATCCGGTATTCAAACTCGCGGAAATATGCGAAACGGGCAGTTAAAGCCCGGATACAATGTTCAAATTGCTGTAGAAAGCGAGTACATTGTGGGCGTAGGACTGTTCCCGAACCCAACCGATACGCTTACGCTGATTCCGTTTCTTGAAAGAATACAGCAAGGAAGCAAAAGGAAATACGAAAACATCATAGCCGACTCGGGCTATGCAATCGAAGAAAATTATACATATCTTGAACAGCAGGGACAAAAAGCATATATTAAACCGGCTGATCATGAGGTCAGGAAGAAAAAGAAGTTTAAGAATGACAGATACAGAATCGAGAATATGCATTATGATGAAGAAAAGGATTGCTATAGACAGTATGAAAACAGAAAGATCGGATTATCTCAGGTAATGGCAAAACAAAAAGAAAAAGCCGAACAGCTCATAGCGTCCGATGATGGTATTATACTGCGGATGAACCGTTCCATACAGGTCGAGGGAGCCTTTGGTGTACTGAAGGAAGACTATGCTTTTCGCAGATTTTTAACCGGAGGAAAACACAAGACACAAACGCAGTTTTTATTGCTCAGCTTTGCATTTAACATCCAAAAGCTTTGTAACCGACTGAATTCCGGGCGTTTTCATATGCCTTTATTTGAAAAAATGATTGCCTAAACCGAGTAAAAA
>OIYO01001619.1_pt1 | contig 11488 bp, 12 predicted proteins | sample 1588191 | NCBI WGS metagenome assembly OIYO01 (sample SAMN03283275) | human gut metagenome | biome: human-associated habitat; material: feces | host: Homo sapiens | place: Peru | collected 2012 | reverse complement strand
ATTCCCTGGTCTCCCGCCCCGTGCTGCCCGACGGAGTTGACCGCGTCGGCTATTGTTTCTGGGTATCCCTGTTTGACCAGTGCTACTGGGTACTCGGCTCCGTCGTCGGCTCCCTGCTGGGGAACCTGCCGCTGGATTTCACCGGCATTGACTTTGCGCTGACCGCCCTGTTTGTCACCATCTTTGTGGAGCAATGGCTGAGCACGAAGCACCACTTCCCTGCCATGGTGGGTGTGGTGTCCGCCGTCGTTTGTCTGATCATATTCGGTGCGGACAGCTTTCTGATCCCCACCATGATCCTCATCGCAGCCATCCTGGTGATGGCCCGCAAGACTGGAACGGAGGCGGCAAAATGACGCTCTTCCTCACGGGTACCCTCTCCCCCCGCCTGCACAGCACCGCCCTGGTGGCCGTCATGGCCGTTATCACCATGCTGCTACGCTTTCTCCCCTTTTGGGTATTCGGCGGCAAAAAACAGACGTCGCCCCTCATCACCTATCTGGGCAAGGTACTCCCCTTTGCCATCATGGGCATGCTGGTGGTCTACTGTCTGAAATCTGTCAATTTCATTCATCCGACTCACGCCCTGCCGGAGCTGATCTCCTGCGCCGTGGTGGTGCTGCTCCACCTGTGGAAGCGCAACACCATGCTCTCCATCACCGGCGGCACCGCCTGCTACATGCTGCTGGTTCAAATCGTATTCGCGTAACTGCAAAACATCCTCCCGCCAAAGCTGTGTGAAAAGCACTGCCTTGGCGGGAGATTTTGTATGGTCACAGCGTCGCTGCGCCGCTATTGATGCTCCATGGGCGTAAACCGCAGGCCGTTTACCACCTGCTCTGTCTCTGTATCCCGGAAGCCCAGCCCGTGATATTTCCTTCCACTCGACCTTGAAATCCTCAATGCGCTTCAGCCCTTCCCCGGTAATATGGTAATACTTCCGAAGCCTGCCGCCATGCTCCGCGGTGCGGACATTCAGCATATTCGCCGTCTCCAGCCGTTTCAAAATGGTATACAAGGTCGATTCGGAAAGCTCCATGTACGGCTTCATATCTTTTATGATCTTGTAGCCGTATGAGTCCTCACTCTTAATGGCTGCCAAAACGCAAACATCCAAGAGCCCTCGCTTCAACTGACCATCCATGTTATACCTCCTTTCATGTTATACGTCATAATACGAAGTATTCATTTTGTCAACACTTTTTTTCAGAAGGCTCAGAAAAAGGGCGGCAGAGAAAATCAAAATCTCCCTGCCGCCGTGCTTCTATTCCAGCGCCGCCCGAAGTTTTTTCAGCGCCCTTTTCTCAATTCGGGATACATAGCTGCGGCTGATGCCCGTTCGTTCTGCCACTTCCCGCTGGCGGAGCGGCTCCTCCGCCCCCAGCCCGTAGCGCAGCTGGATCACCAGCCGCTCCTGCCCGGTCAGGCAGGTATCCACCGCCCGCCGCAGCAGCCGCACCGCCTCCTGATTTGCCACCTGCTCCATCAGGTCCGTATCCTCGCTGACCACATCCATCAGCGCCAGCGGCGCCCCATCCGTCCCGGTATCAATGTAATCCGACAACGACACATCCTGCGCACTCTTCCGCCCGGAGCGGAAGTACATCAGTATTTCATTTTCTACACATCGGGCTGCATAGGTTGCCAGTCTGGCTCCCTTGGAGGGGTCAAAGGTGGTGATTCCCTTGATGAGGCCAATGGTGCCAATGGAAATCAGGTCCTCCTGGTCGGCGGTTTGGGCGTAGTATTTCTTAGACTGGTGATGCCCGCGGTGTGCTTGTGGGGTGTATAGACGGCCTCATAGGTGCTGCCCAGCTTCAGAAAAATGTCGAGATGAATATCATCCTTGGTGCTTTCTCTCTTAACAACAACCCTATCCAGAATCGTTACCACCAGTGCCGTATCAATGTCCCCGGTGAAGCTGAGTGCCTCATCCAGAGCCTGACGGATGGCCGGGATGTCCAGTTCTTCGGAAGTCCTGTTTTCTTCCTCCTGCCGGATGGCCGTCAGCTTTCCCTGGCACTCCAGAATCTGGGCGTTGAAAGCATCGTTGCGCTCCTTGAATTCCTCTACCGTCAATGCACCGGCGATGCTCAAATCCAGCAGCCGGTTTTTCTTTCGCTCCAAATCATCCATCTCATTTTCCACCTGGCAGCGGAGCTTCCCATAGTCTACCTCCTTGGGAATATTGGTCAGCACCGTCACCAGAGAATCAATGATTTTCTCTTTGTCCCGGATCAGCTTCTTGAAAATGTCGCTGAGAATTACATCCAGGTCACTGCTGCGAATCTGGGGTGCCGAGCAGGCCGCCCTTCCGTGGCTGCGGTAAACCTTGCACTGCCAGACCTCCTGTTGCCCCTTTTTCGTTTGAATCACCTGACGGTGAAAGGTGGTTCCGTGTTCCTCGCAATAGATTTTTGCGCTGTAGGGATAGCGATTGTGAAAGCTGAGGCCGCTGCTGTGTGACTTCATTTCTTCTCTCCTTCTCTTGTACAGGGCGTTGGCCCGATTCCACAGTTCTTCGGAAACGATAGCCGGTATGGATGGGTCCGGGTACGTCACCCACTCGCTTTCGTCCAGCAAAATATTCCGCTTTGTCCGGTAATCCACGCTCTGGCTCTTGTTTCCGCAGTACCAGCCCTTATATTTGGGATTTTCCAGAATGTGCCGGATGGTCAGGGTGTTGAAGGCGTTCCCCTCCCGGCTGGTGTAGCCCAGCTCCATCAGCCTTTTGGAAATCGTGCGGGTTCCAAGGCGTTGGTTGCCGTAAAGGTCAAAGATAATGCGGATGATCTCCGCTTCCTCCTCATTGACGGTCAGGACACAGTCCTTTTTGTCGTAGCCATAGAGCTTGTCGTTGCCCAGCACATGACCGTTTTTGATGGCCTGCCGGAAGCCGAATTTCAGCCGCTCCGACAGCTTCCGAATTTCATCCTGGGCAACCCCCGCCATGATCACCAGCCGGAACTCGCTGTCCGTATCCAATGTGTTGATGTTGTCGTTCTGGAAGAACACCCCCACATTGTAGTCCAGCAGCTCCTGGGTATATTTGATACTGTCCAGGGTCGATCTGGAAAACCGGGAAATCTCCTTGGTGATGATGAAGTCGAACATCCCGGCCTTGGCATCCCGAATCATTCGGTTAAAATTGTCCCGCTTTTTCGTGGAGCCACCGGAAATCCCCTCATCCACATACCCCGGCACGAATTTCCAGTTGGGCTTACTCTGAATCAGCTCCGTATAATACTGCACCTGATTTTCCAGGGAATTGATTTGCTCGTCCTGGTCTGTGGATACCCGGGCATAAAAGGTCACCCGGAGGGGCAGGTCATAAAAGGACCTGCCCATGCGCATTTCAGCACGAATTTTCCGTACTTCCATATACATCCTCCTTTCCAGCCTCATTATCCCAGAAGAAAGGTGGAAAGTCCAAGGTGCCAAGAATCTTTTCATGGGATTTGTCGTAAACCGTCCTTGAAATCAAGCCCTTGCCCAAAAGCATCTGCAATAAAGCATCCAGAACGTCCCGCTGTACCTCATTCATCCGCACTCACCTCGAAACACCATATGTCCACCCCCGCTTCATCTTTCCGCAGCACGCTGCCGCCTGCGCTGGTATTCAGAGAGCAGCTTCAGAATCGTCTCCTACATCTGGGCCGCACTGTAGCTTTTCGGGAAGAATTTCCGAAGGTCGCCTGTCTTGAAGCTGACTTTTTCTTGCTGGTTGGCCTTCTCCTCCTGCATGATAGTGGAAATGTCCTCTGGGGATAGGCTTCCGGTCTGGTACAGCTTCTTCATGCGGATCGCTTGAGATAAGGATGGAGTGCAGTCGTTGCGACGCATTTCTTCCAGGAGGCAGGTCTGGGCTTTTTCCGGGAGATAACTCAGTTCTACAGCGGGGGTAAGGGCGATTTTGCCGTCATCTACAAGTTGAAGCAGTTCCGGAATCAGGTGGGTCAGGCGCACATAACGCAACACCTGATTCTTGCTGTCTCCACCATCAGCCCCGACTTTTTCGGCTGTCACCAACTTCTCCCCAACTTGGGGAGAAGTACGGCCTTGGTGCTTCATTGCCTCCATTTTCATCTTGTAGGCAAATGCCTTTTCACTTGGCAGGATATGTTCTCGGTGCAAATTGCTGTCCACAAGCATAATCGCTGCCTCCTCCCGGCTGATTTCATAGACAAAGGCAGGGACTTTGGAAAGCCCTGCCCTTTGTGCCGCGTGTAGTCTGCGGTGGCCGCTGATTACTTCGTATTCTTCTATACCCTCCAATGGGCGAACGATCAGCGGAGAGAGAATACCTTCTGTGTGAATGCTCTCGGCCAATGCCTCCATTTCTTCGTTGTCTAGAACCTTGTAAGGGTGGCCCTCGAAGGGGTGCAGTTTCTCTACTGGAATTGCAGCAGGTTTACATAATTTATTATCTATTCTCATTTCATCCTTTCTCTGAATTTTTGATATGCCGTCTGTTCCAGGCGGTGTTCTTCTTGCAATAGTTCGTATAAATGTGGGGATTCCTCCAGAATCTTTTTCGCCTGCCGTAGCTTCTTCCGCAGCGGCGCAATTTTCTGGGTAAGTTCCTTTTTGCGGTCTTTGGCCTCTTGCCGCTTCTCCGGTGTCTTTGCCCTGCGGCGGGTATTGTCAGCTTTACTGCGTTCCGCTTCCAGTGCATCAATCTGGGATTGGATGTCCGGGATCACGGCTTCCAACTGGGTGATCGTGCGAATTCCGTTTTCCTGTAGAAAGCGGTAGTCCGCACGGTAACTTTCCAGGTCCTTTGCCGCCGCCCGCAGGTCAGGAGAGAGAAGAATCACATCCGTGGTTTGCAGCACCAGCTCTATCACCAGGATCAGCAACAGAAGCACCGTGTCCACAAAGACTTCCTCCGTGTTATGGCTATGCTCAATGGTGAATGCCAGACGGTCCATTTCCCATTCCAATGGAAATTTTCTGGGCTTATAGGGTAGGTGGGTGTTCCACATCTGTCGGAAATCATTGGAATAGAAATTCTCGTCAAACCGATTCCGCAGCACCTCTTTGGGATAACCCAGCGAGGACAGCCTGACGGGCCGCTGCCAATTTGCTGCCTTGACAGAAAGCCGTACCCGGTCAATGGAATAGCCCCTTGAGATCATCTGCTTTTCAAACTGCTCCCAGTTCTTGGCATAGGTCAGGCAGTATTCTACATCCTCCCGCAGTATATCCCGGTGGGTTTTCTTGCCCCGCCGGTGAAGCCAATAGGCTTCCTTTTCGTGTTTATAGAAGTCGCTGTTTTCCAGCACAGACAGGCCATACTCCCGGCAGATGGCATCTGAGATTTTGCGCAGCTCCTTGTGGTCGCCTATTTTGTTCTGAAATTTGCTTCCGTCTTTGAACGAAACCGGGTTCACGACAAAGTGGCAATGGATGTTCTCGGTATTCAGATGCACCGTCACAAGCACCTGATACCGGTCACCCCACATCCGGCGGGCCGTTTCCTTGCCGATCTCAAAGGCCATCTCCGGCGTGACCTCACCCTCCCGAAAGCTCTGGATTCCGTGATAGGCTACCACGCTGCCACGATTGCCAAAGCGTTTCTGAACGGCTACCATCTCCCCATAGGCATTCTGCTTGGAGCAGTTGATCCCAGCCACGAACACGGTGCGGTCCGTTTTGGCATCGTTGGTGGCGTATTTCAGCGCATTGTAGAGGTCGCTGTCTAAGTACCGCTGGGGCGTGGTCTTGTCCGGATTGTCCGCATAATCCAGCACCGCTTTCAGCTGGCCCTTTACAGGCCAGAATCCGGTAACGGCCAGGGTTCGCCCTCCTTTCTGGGCAGAAGCAGGGTATCCGAGATTTCTTTCAATAGCGCACAGATAGCGGCATCTGTTTCCGGGGATGCCGTTAAATCCTGCAACTGACCGATTTTTTCAATCAGCGGAAATATGGCTTCTGGGAGAATTGGCTGCGGCGCATAACCCAATGCCCGCTGCTTTACATACTCGCTTACGCTCAATCCGCACTTTCTGGCAAGCACCGTAATTCTCTTTTTCTCCTGGTCTGTGACCCGGAACGCAATTCGATATTCTTTCTTCATAAATCAGCTCCTTGTATTTTCTTTGCCGGGGGATTGGGGTTCTCCCCAAAGATCAGCCCAGTTTCTGGGCTTGAGAGGGAACTTGCGGCACACAAGTTCCCTGCTTGTTACACTACAGGACAGCTCCAGCCTTCCGTAGATAGATACGTTTGCTTCTTACCGTTCGTTCAAAGGTCAATACACATTCCGTGCCAATTGGAATATCCGCAAGGCCCAGATAATCCGCCTCCGGGAATGTGCAGGCAATGATTTTCCTGCCATCCGCGAATGTGAAGAAGCATTCCAGGCAACGCTTTCCCCATACCTTCAAATCCAAATATGCGGTAAAAGTTCCCGGTTCCGTGATAAAATGATAGTTGTTGGTATCAAATCCGCTTTGAGCGAATTGCGCTTTGGATAGCGCCATTATCTTTTCCATAGTGTCCTCCTTTCTGACGGCGGTTTCGGCAAGAAGTGCCACCGTATTTTCCAATTTTGCCATCACAATCCATCAAATACGACGGCGTAGCTTTTAGGGATGTTGGTGCAACGATGGCGTTTCCCCGAAAAAACGTCGTCATTTTCTCATTCCATGCCATCGAAAGCATCCAAAAACGCCAGCGTTTGTTCGGCGTTTTCCTGCGACAGCTGAGGCTGCGCTAAAACAGGCTGAAAAGGAACCGTATTTCCCAGTCCTTTCAGTTCCTCCCGAAGCATCAGCCGGAATCTGCCCATGAAGGAGTCCTCTCTACTTTCTGCCTCCTGGGCATCCAGACAGTCGTTAATGGCCTGCACCACGGACTTGCTGAAAGAACTCCCCGCCGCTTTCTGATTCCTCAGATACTCCAATGCACGGGCATCCTCGGCACGGGACAGCTTGAAGCGTATTGTGGTTTTGGCGGCCCTCATTTCACGCCTCCCGTTACATTCTGCACGTCAGCCATGTACTCGTAACCTTTGGCGGTGGCGCAAATGTCGCTGTTAATGATGATTTTATCAAAGGCAATGGGGAAGAAATTTTTCAGCAGACATCCACCGCCGCCGACTACATACAGCTTCATAATCCGGGGGTCGTAGCCATGCTCCCGGAGTTTGCGGAATACCTTTTTCGCATAGTCGCTGGCTGTCAGCTTCATGGTCTTTTCCAGTTCCTCGTCGATACCGACTGTACCGTACCGCAAGAAATTGTGGATCATCTGTTCATCCAGTTCAGCGTGATGTTCCTGCATAAGGGCTTCCTGGATAGCCAGAACGCACTGCTGTACGCCATACTTTTCCGTGAACATCTGCCGCAAATCCACATTGCTGTCCAGGGTGCGCAGGATGTTCATAGTGCCATTTCCAATGTCGCAGAGCATATTGCTTCCGGTGAAGTGGTCGACAATGGGCGCGATTGCTGCAAATCCCTGAGGATAGACTGTTGCGCCTACAATGCGGATGTGGTAATCCTTTCTACGAAAAGAAAACTCCACCTCACGATTCTGTAGCAGGTACGCCTGGAACGCCTTCCGCTGTTTCACCACCCAGGACAGGGGCAGCCCCGCCGCCAGAAACACATTTGCCTGGGTAATTTGTTCTCTGCTCAATTCTCGGGCAATGGCCGCCAGGGTCAGAATGTAGTAATCTTCGTCCATTACTTTTTCAGCGGCGTATTCCTTGTGTCCAATGCCGATCTGGTAGTAGCGGCCCTGATAAATCAGCAAATCGTTCTTGAAAGTCGGTTCCGTGTCGCTGCTCTCTACACCGGTAGGGAAGCAGCAGTTGGCTGTTTTGATGTTGCCATAGCCATGGTCAACACCGATGATGTAAATTCCGTTTTTGTTTTTCATAATTTCATCCTTTCAAAAAATAGTTGCACACCTATTCGCCCTCGCCCCCGTGCACTCTGGATTCATCTGACGCCCGACAGCGAATCGGGTCCATGGGAGTTTCACCCCTGCGCTTCCGCCCAGCTCTTTCGAGAAGTATCATTGTCCTGCCCCCGCCGTCGTCGCCTTGCCGGTTGCTATCTGGCATTGAAGGCCCGTGGTTGTCGCTCGCATAAAATGGTCATGGCGCACGGCCTCCCGGCTCGGGTGGGGGAGAATGTATCAGATGAATGAGTATGAAAAATGTCAAGGTACATGGGGAGGGGCAATACCCCTTCACCTATCGCGGCGAAAACGAGGTTTTGTTAGGGCGTTTTGAACAAATATTTTCGTTTTCGTGCAAGCTGCCCAAAATCCCCCTCAAGTGGTAGGCATCCAGAATAGGCAAAAGTAAAGGTGTTTCTCAAGATTTTTTCAATTTCATAAAGCCTGCACAAATTCCCTCATATATTGAGCCCACGAAACAGGCCGATTTTTTACATGTTTCGGAAAATAATTCATTTTTGTAAAATTCGACGAAGCACCGTGAGATATTACCCCTTCACCTATCGCGGCAAAAATGAGGTTTTGTTAGTGTATTTCCTTAAAATATTTTCCCCTCACTTAAGTAGCCATCGAGACAGGGCGCTTTTTAATATGATTTCTGAAAATAAATTATTTTTGTGAGAAATGACAAAAACCGCCACGGTGCGACTGACAGAATCAGTACGCACCATGGCGGTTTTCACGATTTACTTTTTCTAGGCATAGATGAGATCGTTCAGGACAATTTCATCTGTCCGATTCCGAATGCTGTTCATCCGGGCAACCCATTCCATTTGCTTCTCCGCTTTCAGCTGCTCGGTAACGCCCTCCTGCTGCGCCAGCTGAGAAATAAGCTGCTGCTCCATTTCCTGCGCCTGACGGTCGATTTCTTCCAGATGGGGATTCAGCGTGTTCTCCATGAGCATTATGGTGTAAAGTGCTTCTCGGTGCTTTCTTAAATAATTGCAGCGCAGCATTCCCCAATGGCCTACCTTGGGGCTTTCCGGTGCAGCCAGATTGGGGAGATAGTAGTCCCCGACACGGGTATAGGTGATTTTCATATGTATCCCTCCTGTTTGGTTTTCAGATGGTACGCATATTATAAGCCAGCACTCTGGCCCTAGCAAATGTACCGCCATTTTACCACCTTACTCCAAAGCCATTTCTGGTCCGGAATCTCGCCATAGCATTACCTTGCTCCTATCATTGCAAGTCTACCTGATTGGGCCTATGAAAAATCGCAGCCCCGATTTTTCGGTCGGGGCTGCGGGTTCATTATGCAAGGTCTCGCAGATATTCTTCCACGTTCTGATACCGAATGCCCTCAACCACTTGGCTTTCCCCGCGATAGAGGACGAACTTTCCGGTGATCGGGCCGTAGCGGTGCTCGGTCTGGGCGCATTTTTGCTCGTCGATCAGATGGCGATACTGCTGCGGGACAGCTTCTTCGCTGTGCTTGATCTCGAAAATCCGGCAGGAGCCTGCCTCCGGGTCAAACACCACCATATCAAATTCGCCCACGGGGAATTGCAGGACAAATACCTGCTTCTTGGGGTTTGCCAGCTTCGTTTCCAGCAGGACGATGTCCTCCAACATCCGCCCTTTGATCTCGGTCAGGATGCGCTGCTGCACGGCGGTGCGCTCCGCCAGAGACAGGGCACTGAACGTCTCATCCAGCAGCAGACTGCGGATCAGCGCGTCCGCCTGCGCATAGCGGAGACCCGGCTGCGCGATCACTGTGCGACTGGACTTCGTGCTGACATCCGGCAGGTGCAGCACGTCGATCTCCCGCGTTAAGTCCAGCAAGTCCAGATACTCCTTGATCTCCGCCGCGTGAACATCGTCCAGCGCTACGGTCTGCTCTGCCCTGTTGCGGATCTCCAGCAGCTTCCGCAGGCTGTCGGTGACAAGCGCAAGGTCGATGCGGTCGAGGATGTCCGTCGGATTCTTCCGATCCCGGCGCAGATTACTGGCGGAAATACCAAGGTCGTGGGACTTCCAATCCTGCGACAGCACCTCCAGCGTGAAGCGGTGGTTGATGTCCTCCACCACCCGGTTGATGGCGCTGGTCAGCTCGCCCTTCTCATATAAATCCCGCAGATGGCGGAAATGGCCCTCGTACTGATAGCAGCGCAGGGAGTGCTGGATATTGCGGGCGATGGCGGTGTCCACATATTCGTCGGTGCTTTCCTTGCTGGCAAAGGTAGAGGTCTCGTTGTAGTGGACGCCGCCGAGACTCATGGTGCCGCCGTAGCGGATATACTCGTCGATGCCGTGAACGCCGAGGACAGATTCAAACTCGCGGTAAGGGATGAATGTGGTGTGCAGCAGGATGCAGCGGTCATAGAGCTGCCCGTCCTCGGTGAAAAGGAAGCCCAGCGAATCCGTGCCGGAGAGCACGATTTTCATGCCGCAGGCCGCAAACACGTCAGAAAACAGCGCCGCACCCTCGATGAAATCCTCCATCAGCGTCACCTCGTCGAGGAACACATAGCGAAAGCCCTGGGCTTCCAATGCCCTGAGGTCGCGGTTCACAGTTGCCAGCGTGTCTTTTGCGGTGATCTGAATGAACGCCGCTTTCGTCAGTTCTGCGTCGCTCATCTCCGCAAAAATCTGGCGGATCATGGTGGTTTTCCCCGTCCGGCGCAGGCCGTAGAGGATGAATACCTTGTCCTGCGGCTCCCCGTAGACAAAGTCGTGCAGCTGCCGGAAGCACTCGCGCCTGCGATAGCCGCGAACAGACGCCGCAAAGGAACGCAGCGCCTCGCCGGTGCGGACATTGGTGGTAAACGCGGAAAGGTTCGCAGATTTCGCCTTGGGCAGCTGCTTTTTCAGCGCCTTCAGCTCCTGCTCCAGTTCCCGGATGGCGGCGGTCAGGCTGGGCTGGGAGAGAAAGAGCGCCTGCGCCGCGCCGCTGATCGTGCCTGCGTCTGCCACGGCGGTGACGTATTTCAGTTGCTGCAGTGTCATGGAAAGAACCTCGCTTCGTATCGTTTTAATCAATCATAGCGGCTGGACGGCGAAAAAGCAACGGAAAAGGCAGAGATCAGGGAAATCGGTTCGTATTCAGGCATGGTTTTGATCTTGTATTTTGTGCATCCGGCCTTCCGAATTTCTGTGTTCGGTGCAATCGGTGTGCACGCTCTAGCTGAGATGAAATAAAAACGCAAAAGAGAGCTGACTGTCAGCTCTCTTTTTGCGTCAGTTTTGTCGGCGCGGTGTACTGCCGCAGGTGCTGGGGACGGGCGCAGCCGATGAGGGTCAGGCCGCAGCTCTGTGCCAGCGCCACGGCTTCGGCAGTGGGGCTGGCCTTGGTGCACAGCACGGGCAGTCCGGTGCGGATGGCCTTTTCCACCATGTCGGTGGGCAGGCGGCCGCTGGAATAGGCGATGCAGCCGGTCAGGTCGATGTCGTGGCGCAGGGCGAAGCCAATGGCCTTGTCCAGCGCGTTGTGCCGCCCGATGTCCTCGCAGGAGAACAACAGCTCATTGCCCCGTGCCAGAAAGCAGCTGTGGGTCGCACCGGTGAGCCTGTGCAG
>OIYO01001618.1_pt1 | contig 11493 bp, 13 predicted proteins | sample 1588191 | NCBI WGS metagenome assembly OIYO01 (sample SAMN03283275) | human gut metagenome | biome: human-associated habitat; material: feces | host: Homo sapiens | place: Peru | collected 2012 | reverse complement strand
TTACTGATTCTGTGTGCTGGCCTTCACTGTTCACTTTTAACTAAATGACATTGCGCCGTGCGCGGGAGCTCCTCTGTATCTTTCGATGGTATGATTCTAACACACTTTTGTAGCGTGTGCATCCGCGTTTTTAGACAGGGCAGGGATGGTTGTGCTTTTCTCCTTGGAAGCACATGATTGCCCCGCTATCTACTGCACCGTTACGCGGATAGTTTCGCCTGCTGTTGCCAAGCACATACACAGGTGTTTCAGCTTCTGCCGAACCGAAAACTGAATCTATTCTCGATGGTTTTCTTTGTTACTCATACATTTCCTTTCTTTGTGTCTCTTTGGCGCACGCTTTTTTCTATCGGACGATACGAAAAAGCCCCTCGCGCCGTGCGCGGGAGCTTCTCTGCATCTTTCGACGATATGATTCTAACACACTTTTGTGCGGTTCGCATCCGCGTTTTTAGACAAGTCGGTGTCCTGATACAGATTTTATGATTTTCAAAGCTGCACAGCTCCGCAAATCAGTCATCCGCCTGATTGCCAAGTTCATCCGACCGTAACTTCAACCTTTTTACCGCTGAAAGCTACGCCGTATTTATAAACTGTCTTGACCCCAGCGGCGGTCAGTTCCGTTTCGTATTTCTTGTCGTTTATCTGCTGCAATGCGGTTTCTGACAACACTTTCAGCTTCTCATCACTGCAATTTTTCTCCGCTTTTAATTCGATGAAAATCCCCGGAAGTCCCTTTTTCGTGGGTTTCAGCTGAATATCATAACGCCCATCGCCAGACTCTCGATTCGAGGTCACGAAAGCACCACCCAGCAAAGCGCACAGACCCAGCATAAAGCCGTGATAGAAGTTCTCCCCTGCCGTGTCAAAACAGCTGACCGATTGGGTCAGAAGCGTCTGAATCTGCGCTTTCAATCGTGCGTTGTCGCCAGAGAAGATGGCCTCCTGAACAGCGATGGCCGTAGGCTGCGGAATCAGGTTCTCCAGCCGCTGCAAAATTTCCTTGTTATACACGAGAGAAATTTCCCGATTCGGCAAGGAAACCTCACACATAAAGTCTCCATTGAAGGATGGTGTCGTTTTCATTGCCTTCAAATAGCCTGTCACCAGCAAAAAGCTGTAAATGGTAGCGGGATTGCTCTTGATTTGCGGATAAATTACGCCAGTATCAATAAATGTGGTGAACGTCTCACCCTTGACAAGTGCAGTCAGTCGATTATATGTCTCTTCGTCCGCCTGCGCAAGCACTTCGCCGATAATATCATTGCTGCCGGTAGAAACCCAGAAGGCGCGCGGCTCGCACTCATTGCTGAAATAGTTGACCACCGACCACGGGTTGAAAATTTCCGTCTTGCCAAAGCGGTAGCCGTCGTACCACTCGCAAATCTCATCAAATTTGTCAGCCGCACCGTAATATTCTGCCATTGCCTTTACTTCATCCGCCGTAAAGCCGAAGTAGGCGCTGTACTTGTTGTCCAGCACGGAGTTGATGGACAGGTTGTTCATGCCGCTGAAAATGCTCTCCTTCGCCACCCGCAGAATGCCGGTAAGAAAGCCGAAAGACAAATGCTGATTATCCTTGAACCCGCCCGAAAACAGGTTTCTCATAAACTGGATGACCTTGTCGTAGTAGTCCTTCTGATATCCCTGCTGAATCGGCGTATCATACTCGTCGATGATGATGATGGGCGCAATGCCATAGTGCTGATGGAGCATTGCAGATAAATCCAGCAGCGCAGCGGTCAGCTCCACTTCGCTTACCTTGCCCTCAGCCAGCTTTTCATAGGTCTTTTTGCTGTACTCGTCGCATTGACCGCTGGTCAGCAGTTCTTTATGCCGCCGGGTTTCTTTTGCGAAAATATCTCGAATCGCCGCAAAAGTCTCCGTCCAAGTGTCGAACTTGACATCCTTGAAAGTCAAGAAAATCACAGGGTACTTCCCCTGATAGTCCCGGTACTTCTGACCGCAGCTCCAAATCTTCTTGTCGCGGAAATAAACCGAAGTATCCTCGTCACTTTTTTCAAAAAAAGTGCGCAGCATATCCATATTCAGCGTCTTGCCGAATCGCCGCGGGCGGGTGAACAGCGTCACCATCGGCCGCTCGTCAATGAAATCCTTAATCATCATCGTCTTGTCGATGTAGTAGTATTCCGACGATGCAAGGCAGTAGTTGGATACGCCGATCGGCAGCGGCCGCTTCGTCGCCCGTTCCGTTTTTCGGAAAGCGCCCGTCTTAATCCGCTGATCCTCTGGCTTCTGCGTATCTGCCGGAATCATCCAGCGTTTCCCCTGCTTTTTCGCACCGACGATTTTTCCGTCTTTGCAGAGCGTCGCAACTCTCCGCTCCGTTATGTTCCAGCGCACCGCCGCTTCTTTGATCGGGATCATTTCAGCCATATGGGACACCTCCGCGCATCACTTTACAAGTACATTATACCCGATTAAACGAATAATGTCAACGGAGTTCGGAATAATGTCACTTCAAAGCAGCACGATACCATTTTCCTTGATAAACGTGTGCAAGCAGATTATTCGAACAGCTTTCTGTTAGAGTTAATGACATCATCCAGTTCATCCATGAACATACAGGCAATGATGCACTGATACCGCAAATACCGCGTCATCACTGCCGTACCGAACCCCGTCTGTTCCATAAACGCGGCGGACAGCAGCGGCGGCATATGCAGGCTGATTACGATGCGCGTAATCTGCCGAATATCATACCGAAAGTTGTCATCGCTGCACATTCTGCTGATGGTTGCTTCACTGATTCCCGACCGCAAGGACAGCTCCTTCTGCGTTCCGCAGCGGTCATGAATCAGCTGCACAAGGGCAGCAGAAGGGCGGCGCGGAAAGGTTTCGAGATACTCCGCATGAATATCTTGCATTTTCGATAGTGATATATTGAATGTCTCCCTCTTTCGTTTTTTGAATTAGCTCTGGGAGAATGGTCGACCATTGCGTATGGTTACGTCAAGTCCCAGCTTCTGTTCAATCGAAGGACTTGTGTGACATCATGCTTTGCTCTGTATTTTAGTCTATAACAATTTTGAACAGTTTATATGTTGGCCGCGCATCATGCGAATGATCGACAATAAACTTAATCGTATCAAGGAAAATTTCTATGTCTTTTTTTTCATCAGATGGCAAATTAGAAGCCATGACAAAGAAATCAGAAAATCTTATGCTAATAAATTCTTCATCAATCCACCCCAAATCTTGCATACAATCATTCAACGAGTCCCATCTGTTCCCCCACCAAAAATAATCAGGGAAAGATAAAACATAGGCCATTTCCACAAACAAGTCATCCATTGACTTGTAGTGACCGCATGAAAACTCAAAGAATGCGTATGGTTTCGTTGCGTCGAAATATTTGCTAAGAAACTCCATAAATATCACCTCAATTTATAAACATCATTCTCCAAAATGTACGATAATGATCGTTTGTGTAATAAACACGGTTGTTATTATCTACTACGATTCTTTCAGGGCCGCGATTGACAGATGGGTCATACGCATAAATATCATATTCAGTGTAGCTTGATGCATCTACCCCCAGTTGCTGCAATTCTCTGCCCTCGTGCTTCCTTGATATATGACCGGGTGGGGATGAATGATTATGTTTTACATAACTTGCAGTACTTCTCGCTTCCTTAGGCGGACGCATGGGATATGCCACTTACTCCCACCATTCGCCATTCGGATCTCGAACTTGATACTCATCCAAAGTTTCAAAATGAGTGGCAGGGTTCACTGTGATAATGCTGCATTCTTCCGGAAAGGCATTGTAGCCAACAAATTGAACAGACTCAGAAAGTGTAACCTCTGTTAGCTCCCAATTGTAATAGAAAGCATACTCTCCTATATACTCAACGCCGTTCGGGATACTGATGCTTGTAAAAGCACAGGTAACGAAACAATACGCAGGTATTTGAGTGATGGTAGATGGAATAGCAAGTTCTTTTATTCCTGTTGCGTTGAAACTATACGGGCTCAAAGTGGCGAGCTTTGCAGGCAAAACTACATTTTCCAAATCAGGAAGATCATAAAAGACACCAGTGCCGATTGCAGATATGCTATCTGGTAATACAACATCGGTCTTATCAGTTAGCCAGTTATCAAGGCACTGTTCACCCAGATACATAACCGGTGGGATTGCTTCTTCTGAACTACATGGAGAGGAATACAGCAATGTTTCTGAACGTGTATCAACGAGGAATCCCTTGTTCATGACATAAAACGGATTGCCTTGAGGGAATGTAATCTCCGCTTTGACATGAAACATACTTCCTTCGGAAATTGTTTCCAGAGTGGATGGTAAGCAAATGATGCTCGCCTCGCAACAATCCGTGAATGCGTCGTCTTCGAGGAAAACAACACCTTCAGGGATGACAATTTCAAGAGGGTCAGTAATAGGCTCGCTTTGACTGGAGGCAAACGTCCCAGAGCCTATTCCAATTACTGGCTTTCCACCAAGAGTGTTGGGCACTATCAATGTAGAAAGCGGCAACTTCTCTCCCGAATTTTCCCAGTCGACCAGTACTGCACCTTCATTGGTCATGTAGTAAGAAAAATCGCCTTCTGTATAAGTTATATCTTCTGAAACTGCGGTGTTAGAAAGGAAGAACAGAATCAAAAAACTTAGAATAGTTAATTTCATTCACTACACCCCTTTTGCGCAAAATGATAAGTTGGTAAAAACAAGAATCACGGTTTACTCGTAGAAATCATCAGGTTCATACCCAAGGTTATTAGCTTCTACACTTAGCCATGTATGCGTTCCATCATGCCGAGGCGAAGCCTATCAGCTTCGCCTCGGTTTTTTGCAACGTTTGTTATAAACAGTAGTATCGACATCCCTATTTAAGGGGATACAGCACAGTTCATTCGTTACTTTATCAACTCATTTGTGCTATATTACCTAAATATTCTTTCTTATATTATTCACATCGACTAAAATTTGTTAATGATTTGTGATAAGATAGCTTGGAATCTTGATGGTATAAATACCCGCGTCAAGGTCTACTACATCGACACAGCATTCTCCATTAGTACCCGCGTCAAGGTCTACTACATCGACACAGCATTCTCCATTAGGAACAACATAATCATATTTTCCGGGCAGCGTATAAATCAGTCTACATTGCCTGTCAAAAATATCATAAACATGTGTTACTGGATCATATGCCACAATGAGCGAATCACCAATTAGAATCTCATCATAATGGGCGGCAATTGCAAAGCCTTGACTTGTATCAATTATTCCTACCAATTTTTGCTCATTGTCACTCCTTTCAATAAAGACCCAATAGACATTGCCGTCGTAAGATACTTCATCGTAAATAGGTGGAATGATCCATTCACCAATGTCATTCTGTACTCCTTCTTTGCCAGAGGAGTCTTGGCAAATCATCAATTTGGGGGAATCGTCTGCATAACAGCAGAACGAGAAGACCAGCAGATAAAGAAAGATAAGAACTGTGACAAAACTACGCTTCCTATTCATCATATACCTCATTCCTTCCATTTCATCATATACCTCATTCCATCCATGGCAAGGGGATGCATCGATCTTCGCGCAAGCGCTCAGGATACATCCATACATTCCAATTATGCGCCCTCATCTCTTCTAGAGTAAAGCCCCGAGTAATTCCACCAGACTCACCATTGGCTCCAATTTCGCTTGGAGTAAATTGTGAAATAAGGAACATTATCTGACCATTTTCATAGTATATATCACGTAAAATACCGGTATGCTTAACAACATACTTTCTAGTATCTTTTGCAATATCGTTAGAGTCAAAAGGTTGATTGCCCGATACTGGTTTTCCCGAACTGTTGTAGTACATCTGGCCAAGGATTATAGATGTAGGCAGATTTTCCCAGCCGATGTCTTCAATATATCCAACTGCCGAACTAAGTTCTCTAAAAGCAGTGGATGAACCGTAATCGCGTGCATATCCCAAATAATACAGGAAATACCCAGAACACACAAACCCTCTTTCAGGTTCCATAGTATTCTTATATGGTTTGCCAACGTTCATAACTTCATTTGAGCGGCTCAGGAATTCACTTGCCGGTACACCGCCTTCTAAAACCGCTTGATCAGCAATTAGGCGATATAATTCCTTTGCACTTGTTATTTGTTCATACCCATCTGGATCATGAAAGTTGATTGAGCTATTGGAACAATAAGCGAATAAGTTTCCATTAATGAGTGCATCCGCATTAACAAGCCTGCACCGCTCCGCGTTATAATATCTACTTCTTAGATAGTACAGCCCCGTCTCCTCATCAAACACATACCCGCGATAGCGGAACGGATTGAGCGTCCCCAGCGTCTCCGCCATCGAACCGCTCTTCCCAATCGGCGCACCCCATGCGTCATAAGCATAGCTAACGACAACATTTCCCGCTCCGTTCAGAATTGCAACAATATCGCCCTGCAAGCTCTTGACATACGCATAGGGAACTCCGTTGTACACCACCACCGCCGGACGGTTCTGCGCGTCATAGAAGAAGTGCAGTTCATCCGTGCCGGAAGTCATATGCACAATATTCTTGCCGTGCAGACAACCGCTCGTTGCTCTCAACACGCCGCATTGTCATAGACGAATGTCTTTGACCGCGGCGAAGCTGATGGGCTTCGCCGCGTTTTTTCGTAACGTTTGTTTAGACACCAGTGCCTGCATCCTTACTTAAAGAGATACCACACAATTCGTTGGCAGCGTTGCTGATGCTCTTGTACGGTATTGTCTGAGAGCCTAATCTTATTTTACATCCGCCCTTTTTTCTATTATATATGTAATTACTTTTTCTGCATAAATCATGATGAGTTGAGTAAGACAGATGAGAATAGATGCGAGATCTCTATTTCCACCGAGCGTTTCCGCAAGACGAGCTTTCCCGTTTGACAGTATAAACCAAACAGGAAAAAGTAAAATAAATATTTCCCAACTTGCATCAACAATATACAGAAGCCTATTCTTTCGATTAGCCAAGATTTGAGACAGTAACCTTTTGATTTTCATAATTAATCGTCTCCAATCCAATCTATATCCAACAATTCCTGCATGGTCATCTCGCCAACCTTTTGTTGCGGTGTTACCGCTTATTGCTACATTGTTTGAATCTTCAGAGATGGAGTAGTTGATGTTGTGTAAATCAGTTCATCATGAGGTTAATTTCATTTCCAGTAGTATCGATATAGTATTCATAGTAATCGTCATCAATCCACTTTCCCACTTGCGCCACTCCTTCTACGAAAGGTGTTGCCCAATCGTACTGACACTCAATAACCACATGTCCAAAGCGGTCTACATATCCAAAGCCTGCATCCCTGTCTTCTACCAGAACTAATTCATTGATTCCAATACCCTCGTCAGCAATTGTAACTGAAAACCATTGTGGTTCAACGAGTGTCTTGGTTGAAATGCAAAAGAATCCCATATATTCTTCATCATCAACGCAATCGATGATAATATAGAATCCATCACTCAGACCGCCAATGTAACTGTTAGAATCTTCAAATGGCGTTGTCTCATAATATGAATGCTGATCCCAGATGCTATCGTATCGGCATGGTACGAGATATTCGCCGTTTTCATCTATAATCCCCCACTGCCCATCGGTAGAGCAAACGGCTGCGGTTCCGCACCGATACCACCCCGCAACAGCCCACTGCGGCTGTATAACTATAGAACCAGTACGATCGGTATATCCCCACATGCCATTTTGTTCATAAGGTGTCAATACCTCAGTATATTCCTGCGACGTAGACTGATCAGCTGACACCTCAATCGGAAGGAATATCATAGGGAAGAGCAATCCAAGAACCGCACACACCGCTATAGTCAACACATGCCAGTTCGCCCCACTCATAGAAACCATGCCCAGTTTCTGGATTGTACAGTCGTTCTTCCAAATTCGCATAATGCATTCGATCTCCTTTTCCTGTGGTTTCAATAATACAATGCTCATATCCATTATGACTCCCGATGTAATATGCCATGTGCCTCTTTCCTTTCTTATCTGGAAGAGTAAATAGCACGGCACCATATGTGATTTCCTCCAAAGCAGTGGGATCAATATCTTCTAAGCGGGAAAGGTTGTTCGCTCGGATTCCACTTGCAGTCGCACGAATATTAGCATCCAAGGTTCTGCTGTTTTTGAAAAACTGTTGTCCCATGAACCTCGCACCGCCAATACAATCAACATATCCAAATCCCATATTGCTGCGATACTTCCAACCTTTTTTACCATCGACGACGTCGTTAACCATATAGTGGAGGCCATTCACGAAATAGAACACACTCATTTGCTCGCCATCAACGGCAGTTCCCCAACGAGGACTCTTCCGCAAAGGTTCAATCCAACCCTCAAGCCACTCTTCTTCTGTACCCATTGGATCAGTGCAATTAATCACGTTGTTTGAACAATATGCGAACAAATTGTTGGTAAACATAATATCAGCATTCAAGAAACGAGCGTTAGCTGATACGTAATATCTGCTTCTGAGATAATAAAGCCCCGTCTCTTCGTCGTAGACATAGCCACGATACCGGAAGGGATTGATCTTGCCCAGCGTGTTTGCCATGATGCCAGAGCAGCTGATAGGACGACCCCAAGCATCATACACATAGTTTACCACAGGCGTGCCAGTGCTGTCAAGAATGGCCACAATATCGCCCTGCAGATTCTTGATATAGCTGTACGGTATGTCGTTGTACACAACTACAGCAGGCTTGTTCTGAGCATCGTAGAAGAAGTGCAGTTCGTTGCTGCCCTGAGTCATGTGATGAATGTTCTTGCCATGCAGGGTGTAGTTGGTCGTACCAGGGAGTAAAAGAAAAGGCCACCCGGTAATGCCGGATGGCCAGTGTGAGAGTAATAGCGCTGTTCACAAAATGATTATTCCGGGATGGATATATAAAAACTTCAGCTCTATTTCGTGCTATTTTATAATTAGTGCAGGAACCCAACCACCACTACCAATATCATACTGAAGAGAAAGGACAGGCCATCTGTTTGAGTCTGATTCGATAGACAAGCTGTACTGCATATCAGTTCCATCTTCAAACATGACACATAGTACATCTGTTTGAATATTCCACGTAAATGAAAGAGGTGTACTCAAGAAAGAGGATGCAATATGTATAGGTGGTTGATCTGTTTCAACAAATTCTTCACTCAGCATGTATGAGTAACCAGAACCATTAGCGAAAAAAGATAGGACTTCTGGCGCAACGTTTCCACCTTCATACATTACCCATGATCCAATAATTTGGTCTGCATAGGGATTGGCTTGGTTGCGATGCATAGAATGTGTTGCGATTCCAAATAAAACAATTGCAGCAACTATAATGATACAAATACTTTTCATCACAAGGCTCCTTATCCTTGGTCTGCAATACATACTATTACCACCTCTTTTTCCTGATTCTCCGGGTCTTGAAACCATGCAGTCAACGAAGCGTCAAAACAATCCGTCGTATTGCCCATAAATAGAATATCATTTTCTGTTATAGCCGAAACAACTGCCACATGATAAAATTCATCTGCACCATTTCCGTTTGAAAAGAAGAGAAAATCACCAGGCTCATACTGAAACCACTCTGCCATCAGTCCAAGATCCCACCCAGAATAAAGGCGGGTTGTATTATATGCCAAGCCAGAATCCATCAAAAAGCGGTAGAAGTAATTCGTTTTCCGCCAAGACCTTGTTTGATCGTGTTCTTCCGGATTCTCTGGATCGCGCTGATTGTTTCGATAACAATGCCACTCCGGATAAACCTCGGCAATGATATCATCTCCGAGACCGGCATACAAACATTGTGAAGCAAACCGAACGCAGTTATTCCTGTATGATCTTTGGGGGTAATAAGGATCCTGTTTGTTATAGTATTGCCGCCCATATTCAATAACCTTATCCCGATCATATGCATAATCGCCTGTAGTTCCACAAACATCATGCATTGAAGCGGGAGAATTACAGCAATATGCAAAAGTATTTCCAGAATGGATGAGGCAATCCATATCAATAAATCTGCAGAGCGAAGAATTGTAGAACCGACTCCTCAGATAATACAGCCCCGTCTCTTCGTCGTACACATACCCGCGATACCTAAACGGCTGCACCTTGCCCAGCGTCTCCGCCAGCTCACCAGTACACCACAGCGGCGCACCCCACGCATCACAGGCGTAGCTGACAACGGTATCGCCCATTGAACATTTTTTAGGTGCGCAGCCTATGAGTATTTTAAGGCAGGTACCAACCTCCGAATTTTAGTAATCGCACTTTGTATCTGTAAGTAAATAAATCTGAAACTCTTTACTCAGTTTGCTTGCCGCAATCGTGGCATCATCATAGATAGGCATCTCGTTTTCCCAAACTTGATGAAAGCGCAAAGTAATGCCCTCTTTTTTGTTTATTTCCAAATACAGTCGAAATTTGTAATTAGGATAGGACAATGTAAGCCTTTCATAAACGCTTCTCCCTATAGCCAACGACAATTGTCGGATCGTCATTAGCTCAGAATCCTTTATTTTCCCCATATAAAGGTGATAATGATTGCAGAATGCTTCATATGCAGTATGCCCCATAGCTACGCACGTTGAATCAAGTTCAGGTAATGACGACGCTATTTTCGGTAACAATGCGCTTCTTTCCGTAGAAATAACCAACGTTGAGTCATTACAGCGTCGACACTCAAATTGCATATCTATCACACGCGACATCTCAGACAACATCAGCTGAATTCTCTTCTTCATATTTTCTCCTTTAATATCCAAGTATCTGAAGCGATTCGACCAGTTTCTGTACAAACTTGTCATTGTTAAGCAATTCTTGAACCGATCGCGGTGCCGGATTTTTGTGAGTGTCATAAAAAATGCGATTGGCAACATCATAGTAGTACTTTTCACCGTCCACATGCACATGAACATTATGCGCATCGCTGGACATGTTTTCAACATGGAGTTGAATTCGTCCGCTTTTATCGGTATATTTAGTTACAGAACCGTTTGTTTTAGTTCCCTTGTTCTTCGGATCTTCTGGTGGAGGTGGTAAAGCAGCACAAGAATACATCGCAAGTAGTTGCAAGTTAGCCATATGCGCCTTGCTACTTGCCTTAATATGGCTGGCAGCAAAGAGTATTGCTAAAGTCGTTGCTACAGTGGCTGCCACAATAATCCACACAAACGGATTGATGCTAAGAAAAAAGCTAACAACAGAGCTAAGCAACTCATAAGTTAACGGTATTGCTGCACAATACGGCACAGTTCCATCATTATCAGAAGATGTACTCGGATTATTATTGCAATAGCCAAACAAATTTGTTGCAATCGGATTCGCAATGTCGCACGTGAGAAAGAAAGTATTATCCGGTGTAACAAATCTTTCGATTTGCGGATTATAGTACCGACTCCGCAGATAGTACAGCCCCGTCTCCTCATCAAACACATACCCGCGATAGCGGAACGGCTGCACCT
>OIYO01001616.1_pt1 | contig 11507 bp, 14 predicted proteins | sample 1588191 | NCBI WGS metagenome assembly OIYO01 (sample SAMN03283275) | human gut metagenome | biome: human-associated habitat; material: feces | host: Homo sapiens | place: Peru | collected 2012 | reverse complement strand
TCTGCCGACTCGGTCAAATCGCAAAACGATTGCCACAGGCAATCTGCGACCCCGACCGTGCGAACATACCAACAAACGGCGCAAATTATGAGGGAATTAATCAAAAATAGGGCTCCCGAAAAATGAGGATTTATCCGAAATTTTTTGGGAAGAGGAAACGCCGCAAAGCAAGCGATGGATTTTATCGTGATAAAATTCGAGCAAGCAAAGCGTGCGGTGACGAGAAGAAAGGAATGCTTAAAATGGCAAAAATGAATGTAAGAAAAATGAAAATGAGATGTGATGTGAAAGGGTGCAAGAACGTTGATTCGTATTGCATTTCAAGGTCGGCGGAATTGGGCGGCGTTGTTATATGCGAGGATTGTTTGCGTGACGCTTTGACCGCAATCGAGAATTATGTTGAACCGAAAAAGAAAACGGACACGAAACCGCCCGAGTTGTTTTATTCGGGGATTGAGGACACCGTATCGGAAGTATCGGATAACGTTGATGAGTTATCTCTTGCGGGTGAGGCGGCGGAAAACGATACATCTCAAAAGGACGTCCCGAATACAGAGGATATTCAAAACACGGAAACGGAAGATGTACCTAATTTGTCGAAGAAGCCGACAAATTCAAAATCGGCAACGCCAAAACGGGCGGCGAAGAAAAAGACAGCCGAGAGGAGAAACGATAAATAATGGATATGTATAAAATTTGTTTATTTCTTTTAGTTATTATAGTTGCACAGCTTGTCACACATTATAAAGAACGGCGTGACCTGTATGACAGGATTATTCAAGCCGTTGTTTACCTTTGACAGGTACGGTTCGGTGCATTTAGGATAGCCACGCTTTCGGATTTCACGAAGTAAATCCACCTGCGTCTTTCCGAGGTTCATTAACCTTGCTCTTGTTGGATTTCCCATTATTTATCATCCTTTCTTGAAAATTTTTCTTGCATTATCGGACGGGATAGGGTATAATGTAATAAATGATAATTTTATAACTTTTCTTGCGCCGATATTCGCAAGTATTTTTGTTATGATTTTGTTGTGTAACAAGTTACATTTATATTGTATCACGCTGTGCGTGAATGTCAATGCAAAATCACGTGATTGCGTGTGTTTTGTATGATTAACCAAAAATGAGGTGCATTTCTTATGTATAATACACAAGAAGCAGCGGAACGCATTAAAGCGTTGCTTAAAAGTCAACACAAAAGCGTGTCGGGTATGCTCGATACATTAGGTTTTGGTGTGAACACGATTTCCGAGTTCGCCAAAGGTAAAGCGATTTCGTGTATCAGCCTTGCTAAGATTGCCGACTATCTCGATTGTTCGGTTGACTACTTACTCGGCAGAACCGACAGAAAAGAGGTCAACCGATGAAGCTTGAACCAAACGAGCAAAGGCAGAGAAAGTTTATTAAGATACTGATTAACTCAAACTCTGTCGATGGACGAACGTTCCTTATAAACAAAAAGTTTTATGATTTGTTTCCGTTTGATTGGGAAGAAACAAATTTTATAATAAACACTCTCAAAGGAAAGAAGCTTGTATCGCTTTACGAACCACCGAAACGCCTGCATATAGAAGAAGAGCTTTTTGCAGAATATCACGATATGGTACGCACTCACAAGAATCATTTAGGAACGGTGATTCGATGGTGCGTAGGTATTACGGTAACAATCTTAATAGCGTTATGGCAAGTAAAACGGCTGTTATAAACCACGGTATATACGATGTTTTATAGCTTATGTTACGGACACGTTTTTGCCGCTGTTCATAATATGCGATGTATTCGTTAAAAAGCCGCTGTTCTTCTTCGGTAAAACCGATGAAAGGGTCTTGGTGGAAAAACTCATAGTGTTTAGGACGCTTGTATATTTTTCTCACCTCGCTTTGGTAACTTGTTATATTTATATTATAATCTACATTTATGTAGATGTCAATAATAATTTCTACATAAATGTAGAAATTGGATAATTACACAAAAATCCACTATTGCAGTTGGTAATTATGACGAAAGGGTGATGTTAATGTTTTGGGAGAGATTTGAAAGATTATGTAAAGAGTCTGGCACAAGTCCTAATGCGGTGTGTGCAAAGATAGGTTTGTCGACAGCGACAGCAACTCACTGGAAAAACGGAAGTGTCCCGAAGGGTGATGCTCTTGCAAAGCTTGCAAAGTATTTTGATGTTTCTGTTGATTATTTGTTGGGTATAGAAAAAGAGGTTGAGGAAATTTCTATTGCACGCAATAGGGTTAGAAAATTATACAAAGAGAAAGATATACCTATTTCTGATATAGAGGAACGTTGTAATACTAATTATACAACGTTTAAGGTTTGGTGTAGTGGCGTAGGAGATTATTTTAACGAAAAAATATCCGTTCTTGCTGATTTGTTTAATGTAACAACAGATTATCTGCTCGGCAGGACGGACGACATCAATCAAAAGCCCGGTGAGAGCAACATTAAAATGGACGATTTTTCTTATGCGTTGTACAATGAATCGAGAGAGCTTGACGATGATGACAAACAAAGGCTTTTAAAGTATGCGAGAATGCTTAGAAATGCCATAGAGGAGAGGAATAATAAAAATGGCGGCGAACAGTAAGTTAATAGATGAACTTTATGACAAGATAATCGAGAAAAACATTATTTTAATTAATGAGGATACCGAAGAAGATAAGGCAGTAACCATAAAAGATGAAATCCATAAAGTTTATGCTATTGTATTTGAGGAAAATCGTTTTGAGAACAACGATGAAAAATTTTGTGTTCTCGCTCACGAATACGGTCATTGCGAAAGCGAAACAACGCATAAATTGTGTAGTAAATTTCAATTAATCGGGCAACACGAAAGTCGCGCCAATCGCAAGGCGGTTCACGAACTGTTACCCGTTGAAAAGATTATTGATGCATTTGAACGCAAATATTTTGATTATTGGGAGATCGCCGATTATCTTGACCTTCCTGAAGCGTTTGTAAAAATGGCAATAGATATTTATACGGTAGAGGGCAAATTAAGGGACTATCGGTATGTGGAATGATTTGAAAAATATAAAAATTAATATATAAACAAGGGAGATTTTATTATGAAAAGGATTTTATGCTTGGTATTGGTTTGTTGCGTTATGTGTTCGGTGTGCGTAATGCAAGGGGTAACGGTTTTTGCCGATGAGGAAATATCTGTATATATAGACAATGAAAAACTTTCATTTGATGTTCCGCCGATTATAATAGACGGAAGAACCCTTGTCCCTATGCGTGCTTTATTTGAAGCGCTGGGCGCAACAGTATCGTGGGACGAAGAGGAACAAACAGCAATCGGGTCAGCAGACGGAGTTAGTATTATTATACCTATAGGAAGCCGAGAAATCAGAAGAAACAGATTAGCATATGAGATTGATGTACCTGCACAGGTTATAAACGACCGTACTATGATACCGCTGCGAGTAGTCTCTGAGGCGTTTGGAATGAATGTTGATTATGATGAGCAGACGCAGACAATAAGACTGACGGATTCACATAGAATTAAAGAACTTGCGTGGAGTGATAAGTATTACTATGTAGGCGAGCAGGTGGATGGTAAACCGTTTGGATATGGAGCGCTGTATGATATTGAAACCGGAAAGCGCATAGAAATCGGATATTTTGACAACACTGTTTCAGATTACATGATTAAAGGTATGATTTTTTTTGATGATGGTGATTCGTATTTGGGCGAGTTTTCGAAAGATGGGCAGCAAGAAGGAGTAGGAATATATTATTGGGCTAATGGGTTGATGCATATCGGCGAATTTAAAAACGGAAAGTTTAACGGCAGAGGTGTGCGACAGACGACCGATAATGTGACAATAACAGGCAATTGGATAGATGGAGAAAATTGTGGTAAGTTTACATTTTTTGATTATAAAACGGGTAAAATGACATATAAGTATTACGATTATATTAATCCTAAAATAACAGAATATGAGAATTTGATAACTATGGCAGAAGAGAATCGCATAAAGGAATTATCAGATTTGGATAAAGAAATGGAAGTTGAATACGACAAATATTCTAATGAAATATATAAACTTATAGAAGAAGCAGGAAAAGTTCATTCGTATGATGAAATTTATAAATCCGTAATGGGAAAATATGATTTTGGAAGTAACAGTGCGGCATCAGCGGCGGCATCGAACGGTGGAAACATCGACAGTTATGCGGCGGCGAATGCGGCACGACAACAGGCGGCTCTTAGAGAAGAAGCGGCTAAAGTTGCGAAACAGATTGCAGAAAGCACAAAACAAACAGACGTGGCTCAATTATATACAATGCTTACTAATTACGAAGCAATTTTGCAAGCTTCTTATAAACAAAAAAAGAGTGCAGTCAATGCGGATTACGACTATAAAATAGATCAATATAAATTGGAAATACAAAAATTAAAGAATGCTAGCATTTCCGGTAACACGGGGCTTGATGAAGATTTTTATTCAATTATAGATTTTATTGGGGGAATTAAAATATAATCTCTTTGTAAAACTATGGAATGAAAAAGGTGTGGAGTTATGAAAGGTATATTGATAATTTGAGCGAAATGCCATATAATAAAATATATCAGATAAAGAGAGGAGTATATTTATGTCAGTTAAATCAACCGTATATATTCAAAAAGATGAAGATTGGTATGTTGCGACAAGTATAGAAACGGGAGTTGCGTCACAGGGGAAAAGCATTGATGAAGCAATCGCAAATTTGTCAGAGGCTTTGGCTCTTTATTATGAGGACAGCAAACCCGATACGGAGCAATCACCGGTGTTTATAACGACGTTGGAGGTAGCAGTATAATGGGGTCAAAATATCCTGTCTTGCCGCCGAAAACGGTTATTAAAACATTAGAAAAATTCGGGTTTGGGTTTGTGAGCCAAAAGGGAAGTCATATGAAATACGCCAATCAAAAATACGTTGTAATTATCCCCAATCATTCAGAGGTGGCAAAAGGCACACTGAAAAGCATTTTATCAATGGCACATATTGAACTTGAAGATTTTTTGAGGGAATTATGATACAAAGCGCAAAATTCGGGTTATGACCGATGTAGCGTTTGCAAGCCGTAAAACATATGACAGATAATAAATCGGAGAGGATATGAGGAATAATGGCACTTACCAGACGCAATGACGGGCGTTGGTGCAAGACAAAGACGATAAGCGGAAAAAAGATGTATTTTTACAGTGCCGAGCCTACAGAGAAAAAGGCGCTCAGAGATATTGAGAATCAGATGATAGAATACACAGGTGAGGTTCAAAAGGGTAAGTTGTTCAAAGATGTTGCCGAAGAATGGGAAAAAATCAAGCGAGAAGATTTAGACCCTGTGACGTGGTACAAAACTTATAAAGCCGCTTATGCACAAGTCAAAGAGCGATTCCGTGAATTAAGTATCGTGAATATAACACCGTTTGACATAGATAAATACTTTAAAAAATTGAAAGCAAATAAGTATTCTCACAAATATGTTGCAACAAGAAAAAGTGTGTTGAATATGATTTTTGAATACGCTTTCGTCAGGGGCTATGTCAACGATAATTTTATTTCGTCTGTACCGATTCCGTCGGGACTTGGCAAAAAGGCTCGGAAAGCACCGTCGGAAGATGATATAAAAATTGTAACGTCCAATTATGAGGGGGATGATTTTCTCTTCTATTTTTTGGTATATACGGGACTTAGAATGTCAGAGGCGTGTGCATTGACGAATGAAGATATTGATTTTGATAACAATCTGATATACATAAACAAAAAAATTGTTTGGGACGGAAACAGACCTGTTTTGAAACATCAGCCAAAAACAGAAGCAGGGGAAAGAGCCGTGCCGTTGCTTTCCGAACTCAAAAAGCGTATGACGAAAAATTTTGAGGGTTATTTGTTTAGTAGAGATAACGGAAAATCGCCATATACTCAAAAACAATTGAGAATTATCACAGACGGATATAAAAAGAAACACAATATCTCATTTACACCGCATCAGTTAAGACACGCATTTGCATCTTTGGGCGTGGAAGCTGATTTGTCGGTTAAGGAATTGCAATACATAATGGGACATTCGGATATTCACACAACAATGGATATATATGCTGAAATTCGCAAGAGTCAACAAACATCTATTGCAAACAAAATGAGTGAGATTAAATACTAAGTACTTTAAAAAATCTGACAACTTTTTGACAACTTTTTTATCGCAAAATGACCCTAAATGAGCCAAAATGAACCCTCTAAAAAACAAAAGAAAAACCCTTGAAAACGCCGTTTTTAAAGCATTTTCAAGGGTTTTTGCACTGGTCGGGGCGACAGGATTCGAACCTGCGGCCCCTTGGTCCCAAACCAAGTGCGCTACCAAACTGCGCCACGCCCCGACAACTTATATATTATAACCTATTATGTTGTAAAAGTCAAGCGTTTTTTCCGCTTTTTATATTATTTTTATGTTATTCTTTTTTAAAACTGAGCTAATGATTAAAACCGTAAAATTGAACAGCCGCGGATACATCTCCGCGGCTGTGTTGCGTTTAATTTCCGCATTCAATACTGATACTGTTAAAGATATCGAGATAATCGTTGACCGAGTTGTTTTTTTTGTCATTGCCGCGAATATCCATTATTGCTTTTCCGTCATGCATCATAACGGTACGTGAGCCGTACTCTGCGGCATATCTTAAATTATGCGTGACCATAATGGTTGTGATATTCTCGCCTTTGACGATTTCATCGGTGAGTTTCATAACAATATCTGCCGATTTCGGGTCAAGAGCGGCGGTATGTTCGTCCAACAGCAATACATCGGGGGTTTTAAGCGTTGCCATAATCAGAGCAAGAGCCTGGCGCTGTCCACCCGACAAACTTCCTGTTTGTGTTCCGAGTCGGTTTTCAAGACCCATTCCAAGGACTTCGAGTCTTGTCTTATAATAATCGGCACGTTTTGTATTTAAACCGCGTCCCAACCCGAAACGCTTACCTTTATTATCGGCAATCGACATATTTTCAAGGATTGTCATTGTCGGACAAGTGCCCTGTGACGGGTCTTGGTACACACGCGCAATCCTTTTTGACCTGACGTAATCCTTTTGTGATGTAATATCCGTACCGCCGAGGATGACTTTCCCCGAGTCAGGTTTAACCTCACCCGAGATAATGTTCAGCATCGTGGTCTTACCCGAGCCGTTGCTTCCAATAACGGATATAAATTCGCCTTTTTCCGCAACGAAAGAAAAGTCGGAAAACAACGCCTTTTCATCAACGGTATTTGGTTTAAAAACCTTTGAAATGTTTTCAAGTCTAAGCATTGGCGTTTTCTCCTTTCTTTTTGCCCGACATTATATCGTTCAAAACAAGCGTCAGGACAAATAAAACCGATATAATCAAATTTGTGTCGGATGACTCCATACCGCTTGCGAGCGCAGCGGAAATACAAGCCTTGTATATAACCATTCCGATGAGTACGCCCGAAGTTGTTCTGACAAATTTTATCTTTTTGAATATGGTTGTTCCGATTATAACTGCCGCAAGGCCCGTAACCATTATTCCCGTACCCGATGTGATGTCGAATTGCAGGGAACGCTGGCAAGCCATTGCACCCGACAAAGCGATGAGGGCATTTGAGACGGCAAGACCTATGATTTTAACCTTCTCGGGGTTTTGAGAAAGAGAGGATACAAGTCTTTCGTTTTCGCCTACACAGCGCAGCAAAAAGCCCGATTTGGTTGACAGATACCAATCCAATATGTATTTTATAATAAGAGCAATAACAAATATTATTATCAGGTATCTGAACGAAAAGATTGTTTGCGGAACAGAGGAGGGAAGTGTGAAAATCGTGTCCTTTCCCATCAAAAACTCGTTAGGCTTGCCGACTATGCGATAATTGATTGAATAAAGCGCTGTCATCGTAAGAATGCCTGCGAGCAGGTTCTTGATATGCAGTTTAACGTGCAGTATACCTGTAAGCATTCCGGCGAGTGCACCCGCGATAAATGCGGCCGGCAGGCACAACCACGGGTTTACGTCACGCACAAGCAGGGCAACGCAAACCGCTGCGCCGAGCGGAAACGTTCCGTCTGCCGACAAGTCGGGAAAGTCCAGTATTTTATAGCTTATGTATATTCCCAGAGCCATTATTCCGTAAATAAGACCCTGTTCAAGTATTCCGATAATAATATCCGTCACAGTGTTCTCCTATCCGCCGCAGGTGTGCGGCTTTGAAATTTTGTTATTCAACGCAATTCTTACCCATACCGCCACAGAGCGCGGATATGGGTAAGAGAATTTAAATTTAATGTTTATTTAACGTCAGCGGTTGACATAACGCTTTCGGGTATTGAGATACCGAGTTTTTCGGCGACCGATTTGTTTACGGTGATTTTGCTTTCGGTCAATGTTTCATAAGGAAGTGTTGAAACATCCTCGCCGTTTAAGACTTTTGCAGCCATTTCACCGGCTTGGATTCCGAGGTTAAAGTAGTCAAGCCCTGCGGATGCGATACAGCCGTTTCCGACCTGTTCTTCTTCAGAACCGAATACGGGGATATTCTTTGCCGATGCTTTGTCGAGAATGATTGCCAATGACGCAACAACGGTATTATCTGTCATATTTGAGATACAGTCAACTTCGTTTAATACAATATCGGCTGCCGCAGGAACATCGGCTTTTTTGGATATACCTTTTTCAACAATTTCAAAGCCGTAATTCGGAGCAAGCTTTTTGTAATCCTCTAATGTGCTGACCGAATTCGCTTCGCCCGTTGAGTATAAAATACCAATCTTTTTAGCATCGGGAAGGACTTCTCTTATAAGTTTAAGCTGTGCCTCAACCGGAAGTTTATCGGATATTCCGCTTATTCCGGGGAGGGGTTTTGTGTCCGACTCGGCAAGTTTTGCCGCAACCGGGTCGGATACGGCATTAAAGATTACCGGAATCTTTTTGTCAAGACACGCCGCGTACAGTGCCTGTGCCGAGGGGGTTGCTATGCCGCATACCAAGTCAAGATTTTCAGCGGCAAAATTTGACGCAATCTGAGTATTCTTTGACATATCATCTTGTGCGCCGACATATTCGAGCTTTATGTTATCGCCGTCTTTAAAGCCTTTGTTTTCAAGACCTTTTATAAATCCGTTGCGGCAATTATCCAGTGACGGGTGATCCGAAATTTGCGTGATGCCGATTTTATAGACTTTCTTGTCCGAATCGGTTTGCGATGCCTGTTGGTTCGAACTTCCGCAGCCCGAAAGTGCCGAAATGCCGATTGCGGCAACGGCAGCAACCGTAACTGCTCTTTTCAGCAAGCTTTTGAACGATAATGTGTTTCTCTCTGCCTTTTGTGTGTTTGTGTTGATTGTTTTCATTTTCTCATCTCTCCTAATCTGATTTTTTAATAATCGGTCTTATATAACAAAAAAGACCTTATCAGCGGATAAGACCCAAAAGCAATTATATTATAATGATATAGAATATCAATAAATACACTAATATTAAATTTGCTCGTCTAATCTCATCTCATCTAATCTGGTAACAGTATATCATACGAAATTCGGTTTGTCAACAAAATTTTTAAAAAAATTTGCATTTTGTCATTTGATACAAAAGGTATGTGATTAAAAATGTCGGAATGTATATATCCGACAATCCTCTGTGCCGCGTATGCGGCACAGAGGGTGAAGATTATTCGAAATTCACGCAAAGCGGAGCTTTGACCGATATGGTATCGATTAGCCTAAAGCTATCATTAATTGAATAAAGCGTAACGGTGTCATCGTTCATATTACAGCAAAAAATCATATCATCGGCGATGTTGAAATCTCTGGGATGGTCGCCCGTCATTATAAAGTCGGATAATTCGAGCTTATCATCATTAATGTCAAAGACCGCAATCGAATTGTGTCCGCGGTTTGAAACATAAAGACGATTTTTGTAAATGCGGATTGCCGCGCCCAGATTTGTTCCGCAAAACTCATTAGGCAAAGCGGAGTAGGTTTCACGCGGTTTTACGCTTTTGCCGTCATACTCAAAAACGGTAACGGACGAAACGAGTTCGTTTACACAATAAATATATTGTCCGTCATCCGAAAAAGCGAGATGTCTTGCGCCGTAACCTTGGGGGACGGCGGCTGTGAAACAGGTGTTTAGATTTCTGTCACAGAAAAAGATTTTGTCAAGCCCCAAATCGGTGACACAGATATACTTTTTGTCGGGTGTTGCGCCGACAAAGTGTGTGTGTGGCATTTCCTGGCGTTTGGGATTTATTCCCTTGCCTTCGTGAACTGCGAGAGTGTCGGGAAAGTGTATTGCGCTGCCCGATGAATAGTTTACCGCATAAACATCATCGTCACAGGTGCATATGTGACAAGCAACTTTTCCCTTTGTGGGTATCGTTTCGCTTTTGTTTGTTAAATTTCCGTCAGGGTCAATGTCAAACGTACACATTCCGCTTATGTCGTTGCCGAAAGGGTCGCGTAAAAGAACGTGCATTTTGTTATCATTTACGGCAAAAAACATTGGTTGGTCAACAGGCGTGAAAGATTCTCGGTTAAGCTTGTTATCCGACATCGAAAACCGATAAATTCCGCCGTCCGGAACACAAGACGCAATATATATTTTTTTCATTTTAATCTCCGTTCCGCCGCCCTGCATCGGCATAGGTTATAATTAAATTTGTCTTATCCGCAGGGAAAGAAATGATAAGAAGTTAAATTGTATGCACTGAATTGATATTGCTACATTAATAATATAAACTTCGTTTAATCAAATGTCAAGCCATTTAATTAAAATGTAACAGAAAAATTATTCAAGGCATTGCCGATGCGGAATGCTTTCGGTTTTAAATGCAGTTGTCGGGTATATTCCGTAACGAGGATTAAAATACATCTCGAGAATAGCGCATTAAGGAATGAAAAATGTTTTTTTAGAAATTTTTTGAAAAAATTAAAAAAAGGGGTTGACAAATCCGAAAAAAGGTAGTATAATAAACGAGTTGGCTTTCAAGAACGGCTAACAAAAATGCGAGCATGCTGGAACCGGCAGACAGGCACGTTTGAGGGGCGTGTGCTTATGGCGTGTGGGTTCAAGTCCCACTGCTCGCACCATTTATTTTGCCTGATAGTGTAATGGTTAGCACAAGTGACTCTGACTCACTTTGTCTGGGTTCAAATCCTAGTCAGGCAGCCAGCCGAAACGGAATGGTTTCGGCTATTTTTCAATGTGGGGGTATAGCTCAGTTGGGAGAGCGGTTGCTTCGCATGTAACAGGTCTGGGGTTCGAATCCCCATATCTCCACCAAAACACTTAAAGTGCCGATGAAACGGCACTTTTTATTTTGCTTACACGATTTTTACACGATTTTATTTAAAATTTCAACGGCTCTTTCCTCTTCACGGGGGTAGAGGTGGGAATATGTATTCCACGTCATTTCTATATTTGCGTGACCCAAACGCCGTGCAATCTCTTGTATGTTGATTCCCTCGTTAGCCAAAAGCGACACGTGCGAATGCC
>OIYO01001614.1_pt1 | contig 11522 bp, 6 predicted proteins | sample 1588191 | NCBI WGS metagenome assembly OIYO01 (sample SAMN03283275) | human gut metagenome | biome: human-associated habitat; material: feces | host: Homo sapiens | place: Peru | collected 2012 | reverse complement strand
GATATTTTTTTGACGTGTATATACTAGCATCGCGGATACGCTTACTGAGAAATCGAATGCAATGTATTGAAATATTGATAAAAATGCATTGAAACCCGTATTAGAATATATTGAAAATCAACGGGTTATATATAGGCTTTTCAAAAGGAGTCCTTTTGCTATCCAAAAGTAGTCCTTTTACCCTGTAAATGTAGTCCTTTTGCACTTCAAAAGTGGTACATTTACAGGGTAAAAGGACTACTTTTTTTTTGTGGGGTTATTTGGCTGTCTTTGCCTCTTGTATTTTACTGATTGAGCTTTCGCAAGTTCAGAAGTTATAGAATTTAAAGAAGTTATAGAATTTAAAGCCGTATGCCTTACAGCTGAATATTCAGCAAAAAGAGTAATGGCTGTAAGCGTATCCGCGATGCAGCCTCCTCCCTTCAATGTCACGTCTGTCTACCACGGCTGAAGGGAGCTTGAATGGAGCAAGCAGCCAGCTCCCTTCAGCCCCAGAACGCCCTGTCCATCGGCATTTCAGCATACCTTGAAGGGATGAATGGAGTCTCGGCAAATTGAATGGATGAGATAACATCAAAGTAATACGATTGTAGGGGAAATTTAAATAGAGCGCAATAAGTTCGCAATACTATGATAGTAATTTTGCGCTCATAAAAAACACTTATTAAAAATTGTATGAAAAAGGTAAAAGGATTATTGTTTTGGATGACATGTTTGCTAAGCATCATGCTTTCGACAAGCACCTACGCTGCCACTTTGGAAGGCTTTACGGTCAAAGGGCAAGTGTTTGACGAACTGGGCGAAACCATTATTGGCGCCAGTATTTTAGAGAAAGGGACCAACAATAGGGCCATCACCGATGTAGACGGACGCTTCAGTCTCACCCTGCAAGACGGAGCACACACGCTCGAAGTTTCCTTCATCGGCTACGTCAGCCAATCCATCAAGTCTGTAAAAGGACAGGAGTTGACTATCGTACTCAAAGAAGATTTGACCGCTTTGGATGAAGTGGTAGTAGTAGGTTACGGCACACAGGCAAAGATTAATCTGACGGGTGCGGTAAGTACCGTAGGCAGTAAGGAATTGTCTGAACGCCCTGTAACCAATGTTTCATCAGCTCTTCAGGGACTTGCGCCTGGTCTTACAATCACCTCAGGTTCGGGACAGCCCGGTGCTGACGGCTCAACGATACGCGTGCGTGGTGTTGGAACGTTGAACAATGCCAATCCTTATATTCTTGTTGACGGAATTGAGACCGGCACGTTTAACTCCATAGACCCCAATGACATAGAGTCAATTTCCGTTCTGAAAGATGCAGCTTCGGCTGCTATTTACGGTTCGAAGGCTGCCAACGGAGTAATTCTTGTTACAACTAAGAAAGGCAAAAAAGGCAAAACTTCGATTTCTTACAGTGGTAATGTAAGTTTCTCTAATGTCAGCACACTTATTGACCGCATGAGTTCATACGATTATGCACGATTATACAACTCGTTGCTTGAGCAGGGTGGGGCTTCTCCCCGCTTTACGGCTGACGACATTCAGAAGTTCAAGGATGGTTCAGATCCTTACGGACACCCAAACACTGTTTGGACCGACTATATTTTCAAAACAGGTTTCATGCACAAGCACAACGTTAATGTCAGCGGAGGTTCTGACAACATCAGGTTCATGGCTTCCGCAGGTTATTTAGGACAGAACGGAACCATGAAAAATTCTGACCGTCAGCAGTTCAACCTGCGCTCCAACATGGAGATAAAAGTATCGGACAGACTTAAAATGCGTACCAACATGGCGTTCATTCATAATGATTATTCGGAACCCAACGCGTCCTACGGTGGCGGCTCTGAGCAGTTTATATGGCAGGCAAACCGCATTGCACCGTGGATTCCTTATAAACGCGAGGACGGCTCCTACGGTTCTATTTCTGACGGCAATCCGGCTGCGTGGATGGATATAAACAGCCGTAAGTATCATCTGCAGCAGAATTTTACCGGCATTCTCGGGTTTGACTATCAGTTGCTTGACGGTCTGACACTGACATTGCAGGGTGCTTACGTTACGAACATTCAGGAAGATAAGGATTACAGAAAGGAAATATGGTATGACCAGTCAAATTATCATGGTCCGGACCAGCTTAATGAGAAAATATCACGCTGGAGCCGTTACACTTTGGATGCTGTTGCCAACTATGGTAAGACATTCAACGAGATTCATAATCTTAAAGCTATGGTCGGTTACAAGATTGAAAAATATAACTTCCGTACCCTGAATGGTTTCCGTAAGAACTTTCCGAGCAGTGACATAACCGACCTTAACGGTGGTGACTCTTCAACCCAGACCAACGGCGGTTACTCACGTGAGCTGGCACTACTTTCATATTTCGGACGTCTGAACTATGATTACATGGGTAAGTATCTTTTTGAAGCTAATTTCCGCGCTGACGCCTCGTCGCGTTTTGCAAGAGGATACCGCTGGGGATATTTTCCCTCATTCTCGGCCGGATGGCGCATCTCTGAAGAAAAGTTCATGGATTCTACAAGAGACTGGCTGCAGTCATTGAAGATTCGCGGTTCATGGGGACTACTTGGCAATCAGGATGCCGTTGCCGATGAATATTATCCTTCGTTACCGACATTATATATAGGGAAGAACTATCCGTTCGGCGGAGTTGTGAACCAGGGAATAACGGTTGTGAGTCATAAGGTTTCAACAATTTCATGGGAGAAGTCGACCAACTGGGGCATAGGCCTCGACGCCAACTTCCTGAATGACTTCGCCCTTAGTGTGGATTACTACAACCGAAAAACGACAGATATAATAATGAACATTCCCACTCCTGAGACATTCGGTATTTCAGGAACTTACCAGGACAACAAAGGCTCGCTGCGCAACTGCGGTGTTGAAGCCAGCTTCAGCTGGAACCACACTTTTAACAAAGACTGGCGGGCTGGTGTCAACGCCAACTTCTCCTATAACAAAAACAAGCTTATAGACCTGGCCGGGGTTGACGAAATGATAAGCGGTTACACAATAAACCGCGTGGGAAGTCCTTATGGGTCATTCTATGTTTACCAGGTTGACGGACTTTTCCAGAGTGATGAGGAGGCTGCGGCTTACGAGGCTAAATACGGCAATCCGTGGGCTTTACCTTTCAAAGGAGGCGATTTCCGAATAAAGGATGTTGACGGCGACGGAAAACTCACTGCAAACGACCGTGTGTTGAAAGGCACTCAACAGCCCAAAATTACTTATGGACTTACGCTCAGCGCTGGCTGGAAAGGATTTGACCTGTCCGTATTCATGCAGGGTGTTACAGGAACCAACCGCTATTATGCCACCGACGTTATAGGGTCGTTCATTGGCGACACGTCGCACCCGAGCACGAACTGGCTTAACGCATGGACTCCTGAGCACAAAAACACCGACTGGCCGCGCATGTTCCTTGAGGAAAACTCTATAAGTGCGCCTAACCGCGTCAACTCCTCTTTCTGGTGTATGAATTCCGACTATATGAGAATAAAAAATATCAGTCTGAGCTACACTCTGCCGAAATCAGTCACACGCAGACTCGGCATAACAAATGCCACTATTTATTATTCGGGTGAGAACCTGTTTACTTTCGACAGCCTGCCATTCAATGTTGACCCTGAGGCACCGTCGGGAGACTTGAGAGTGTATCCTACAAGTAAAACTCACTCTTTTGGCTTGAATATAACTTTCTAAATGAAAATAAATCATGAATCTAAATAAAACAATTGCACTTGCCATCTGTTTGGCAGGAACTGGTTTCTTATCGTCTTGTAACGACTTTCTGGACGTAACGCCTAAAGACCAGTTGACTAACAATACCTTCTGGAAGACATCAAAGGATGTCGATGCGGCCGTTACTGCAGCCTATAACTGGTGGGTAAACAACTATGACGGCTCAAAATTCATATTTTATGAAGACAGCTACTCCGACATCGGTTTTAACTACACAAATGCTGGATACATGCGTGACATGGGGCGTGGAGGAGTCTCACCGGTGGCTGCACCAAATTATTGGCGACAGTATGAGACGATACGTCGTTGCAATTTCGTAATAGAAAACATCGACCGTGTTCCAGCTAATGCCATAACCGATGCCGAGAAGAATGATTATCTTGCTCAGGTGCGTGCCATTCGCGGTTACAGCTATGCAAATCTTGCAACATGGTATGGCGATGCAGTGATTATGGACTTTGTACCCAAAACGGCTGATGATGCCAAACTTCCACGCTCATCAGAGGCCGACGTGAAGGCTTTCGCCTTGAAAGACCTGGCGTGGAGTGCTGAACATATAAATGAACGTCCGGCTGCGAAGGGACGCATTGCCCGTGGTGCGGTTCTTTCCATGATTGCACGTTATAACCTGCTGTGGGGAAACTATCAGGCTGCACTTGATGCCGCCAACAAGGTTATAGCTCTTAATCAGTATGATCTTGACCCTGACTTCCTTAAGATATTTTCAATGAGTGGACAGAACTCGAAAGAGATAATCTGCACCTATGAGCATGTTCAGACGGTTTACCCGTATACGGATGTCATAAGATTCTATAACAATGCCGACGGTGGATGGGCTTCATTCACTCCCACCAAAAATCTTGTAGATATGTTTGAAATGGCAAACGGAAAGACGATTGATGAACCCGGTTCCGGTTATGACCCCAGGCATCCTTTTGCAAACCGTGATCCGCGTTTGAAGAAAACAGTCATTTATCCGGGACTTGACTGGACCGGACGCAACAATATTCCGCGTGTCATGAATACGCTTGATAAAACTCTGCCTGATGGTTCAAAGAACAATGACTACTACCTGGCTGCAAACAATGCTTCGCACACCGGACTTCTGTGGGCCAAGTATCTGTACCCTAACCAGGCACAGTACTCAACCGACATGAAGGATGACGGACTTTGTCCCATCATCTTCCGCTATGCGGAGATTCTGCTAACAAAGGCAGAGGCGCTGGTTGAACTGGATAAAAACGAAAACGACCTGCAAACAACGCTCGACATCATAGACCGGCTGCGTGAACGTGGCGGACAGATACCTGTCGACCGCAGCAAGTATGTCACTCAGGCCCAGATTCGTGAACTGGTAAGACGTGAGCGCACAATAGAACTGGCAGGTGAGGGATTCCGTTTTGAGGATATCGTGCGCTGGGATGAATATGACAAGAATGGTAACAAAACTGGGCGTAAAGTGGCAGAGGTCGTAATGCCGGGAGAGTTGCTCAGATTCTGCGGAACGGTTGACTACAATGAGAAAGATCCTGACAGACGGGCTGTTATCAATCCTGATGCCCCTCATGAGGACCAGCTCATAGAGGTGCGTTATTTTGACGAGAAACAGTTCCATTTGCCAATACTGCAGTCAGAACTTGATGCAAATCCGCAGCTGAAACAGAATCCCGGTTATAATTGAAAATGATACTATAGTAGGTTTTTGTGATGAAGTGTCAAAACTGGCAGGTGGTAAGTTTGTCGGTTTTGATACACTTTCTCACTGAATATAAATTCTAAAATAAATTATGAAGACAAAGTTTTTATTATTGATATTTGCACTAATGGTGGAAATGCCGTCATTTGCGGCATTCAGAATCCTGCATGGACCTTACTTGCAGAATGTCGGTGAACATGAAGCCACAATAATCTGGGTTACAGACACTTTGTCAACAGGCTGGGTTGAGACCGCTCCTGATGATGGTACGCATTTCTATGCAACGGCAAGACCACGTGTGTTCGACTTGAAAATAGGTATAAAGAATGTGTCGCGCATTCATGCTGTGCGGCTTACAGGCCTGAATCCCGGCACTGCCTACCGTTACCGCGTATGTTCGCAGGCCATACTTTCACAGAATGGAAACGAGGTTGTATATGGAGACATTGTTACAGACTTCAAATATTCAAAGGGAGCATTGACATTCAGAACGAATGACTCAGCAAAGAAAAGCATGTCATTTGCAATGGTAAATGATATACACGAGCGCAATGACGTACTGGAAAAGATGTTAAGACAGTGTGATTTGAAAACCACCGATATGTTTATATTCAATGGAGACATGGTTTCATCCATGCTTAATGAGAAACAGGTTTTCGACGGCTTTATGGATAAAGCAACCGAGATGTTTGCCGGAAGCACACCTATGTATTATTGTCGCGGAAATCATGAGACTCGTGGCGAGTTTGCTCCTTATTTTAAAAATTATTTCAATCCTTGCCAGCAGGAACTGTTCTACATGTTCAGGCAAGGACCTGCATGCTTTGTCGTTCTTGATTGTGGAGAGGACAAACCTGACAGTGACATTGAGTATTACGGAATTACGGCTTATGATGAATATCGCACACAGCAGGCCGAATGGCTTAAAACCGCACTTCAAAGCGACCTTTACAGAAATGCACCGTTCAAAATCATAATCTGCCACATGCCTTCCACCGGCGACTGGCACGGTATGATTGATATATCAAAGAAATTTCTGCCTCTTCTGAATGCCGCCAAACCGGATATATATCTCTGCGGACACCTGCATAAGTATTTCAAGCATGCGGCCGGACAGAATGGTGTAGACTTCCCCGTTATAGTCAATTCTAACAACACTCTGCTTAAAGCCGCTGTTGACCGGCACAGAATGGATATTCAAATATTTGACCTTGAAGGACGACAAACCGACCGTATGGTTATATCCAAGTAAAAAACAATGAGTGTATATCAAAATAAACAAACATCCACCATAGGGAAATAATAAGTTAACGTGAGTTAGATGAATTCAGAACAAGGTAAGTTGTGTGTCAATAGTCCTTTCGACATTGATGCATGGCTTCTTGGGAAAGAAGCAATATGCGGCTAATGCAGCAAGAGTGTTGACAATAAAGTTTTCAAAAGTCCTGTGTCTTGAGTGTTCCACCTGTGATATGTTTTTCAGCTCATCGTTTACTGTCTCAATAATGGCTCTTTTCTTGAGCAGCAGTTTGTCCGAGACGCTCATCAGCGCACCTTTCATGTTCTTCTTGAATTTTGTTATCAGCTGTATGCCGTCAACAAAAAGCCTTTCAAACAGTTCTTGCTTTATATATCCCTTGTCTCCGACAAGCTTTCCGTATATGAATTTTATAAACCACTTATACTCAAGGAGTTTCCTGTCGTCTGTGTCACCGGGTGTGATCATGACGTTCAGCAGCTCCCCTTTCTCATTGCATATCAGATGGAGCTTGAATCCAAAGAACCACCCCATGGAGCACTTGCCGCGTGCCGCCACGCCATTGAACACCTTGTGCAGGTGTATACGTTGGTTGCGACAGACACGCAAGTGAGTGGAGTCGACAAAACTGATGCCAGTACAAGTTCCCAACAGAACTTTCTTGATAAAAATGGTCAGTGGAAGCAACACCTCCTTTTCCAGTTCCACGAAGCGGTTGTAGGATACACGTTTGGGAAACAGGTGTGTCAGGTGCTTGCAGACATATTCCTTATAATAATGCTTGAAGCATCTGAAACCGCCCGAATGAAACAGAATAAGAATAACCATAATTTCAGCATCGCTCATCCGGTTAGGCTTGTTACCACTTGTATCTCTCCATCAACTCCCTTTCCCCTTTCTTCGCCTTTTCCAAAAACTTCTTGTATTCTTCTGCTTCTGGGTTAAAAGGTCGATGGGCGAGGGCAGCCTTTATCGGATGCCATTCTTCGAGGAATTTCACTGTTTGCTTTGAGAAGAACGTTTCGCCGAAGCGTTGCCAGATGTATTCCACAGCCTGGTCGGTAGGGTGGAGCATGTCTTCACGATAGAAACGGTAGTCGCGCAATTCGTCGTTGACAATCTCGTAGGCGGGGAAATACACCACGTTGTCCATCTCCTTTGTCAGCTTGTCGGCAGCCAAAAGCAGTGTAGCCTTCGACAACTGACTGCCGTGAAAGCCGTATTTGGCGTAGCGGATGGGGCTTACGGTGATGATGATACGTACCGAGGGATTAATCTTATGGAGTGTGGCAATTGCCTCACGCAGATAGTCGGCACACTCGTCAACGCTCAGCTCGCGCTCGGTGAACAACCGCTGTGGACGCTTCCGACAATTGTCCACTATCTCGCCCGTCTCGTTGAGGATGTAGACATGGTTGGTGCCGAGCGTGAACACTGCCGTCTGAGGGGCTTCATCGGTTGCGCCAAGCTCTCCGGTCCATCGCTTCACGGTGTGCATGATGCTTGCCGGATTGTACATCACGCCGTATGGATTGACCGTAGCGCGAAACTTGTCATCTACAAATCGCCGTCCGATGTTGTCGGCAAAGCATGAGCCTACAAAAAGCATACGCTCGCGCGGTTCGATAGCGAACGGCGCGAGCGTAATGTTTACTGGTGTACGAAACTCCATATTGTTATTTCTTCAGTTCGTTTGTCTCATTCTTGCGTCTCTTCATTTCGAAGAAAACGCCTGCTGCAATAGCCAGTACGAGCAACAGATAAGCTACATAGGCAGCCGTCTCGGTGTTCTTCACCGATGCAGGCTTGAATGTCAGCACTACGGTGTGCTTGCCTGGCTTGACGTTGATGGCTCTAAGGATGTAGTTGACACGGCCTACTGGAGTGTCTGTGCCGTCGACAGTGGCTGTCCATCCGGGATAGTAAACCTCCGAGAACACTACGATGCCACCCTTCTGCGACTCTACTGTGTATGTCAGCTCGTTAGGCTCATACTTCTTCAGAGTCACTACGGCATTTGACTGTTGTGCTACAGGCTCGCCCAGAACATCCTTAAACTTGCTGTCGGCTACAGCCTCGTGGCGCAGATTGAGCTTTCCTACGGCGTCAATCTCGGCATTGGCATTGTCAACATAGCTTATACGGTCTACAAACCATGCGTTGCCGAAGGCGTACGGATTGAGTAGCGGAGCTGTCTGTCCGCCCTGCAGCGGCAGGATTACGTACTTGGTGTTGAGCATGTTGAGCACCGGATAGATTGAGTCGCCAGCCACACGGGTCATGTCGCCTTGTGCGTTGACGATGGCACCCTGCATGTCGCGCATCTCCTTACCGATATACTGGTCGATCATTTCCTGATAGCGGCGCAGCTTGGCAGCGTGGTATCCGCCGATAGACTTGTGATAGTAAGAAGTCTCGTTTTCGTTGAACGTGTTCGAAGCGAGGTTAAGCACACGATAATCGGGCGCTTTGTCCTGAAGAATCTGGCGGTCGGTGGCTGTCTCCTGTTGCGGAGTCTCGCGCACGCTACGTTCTACGAACATGCCGTCGTTGAGATAACGCTTGTTGACCTGCCACATATCAACGAGGCAGAGCACGATGATGGCACCCACAGCATACTTGGGCTGTATCTTCTTCATGCGCAGCAGCAACAGCACAGCGGTGCCGAGCACGATGACGAAGAATGTGCGCCAGCAGTCGGCGGTGAATATCGAGATGCGTATCTCCTGCAGATTGCTGAGCAACGGACCCAGATATTCCGACGGAATCTGCTTCATTGCCTCCAGCTCTGAAGCCGAAACATAGTCGGGGAAGAATATCGACGGCATGATGGCAAACAGCAGTGCCATGCCACCCGTAGCTATGAAGCTCACCCACAACCAAAACATGTTGGTCGTGTTGTGCGCAATGATAGGATGTTTCGACGTGCCGAGGTATATGCGTATCTTCTGTGTGAAGAAGTCGGGAGTGTCGAATATCTTCTTAAGTGCCAACATTGCCAGCAAAGGAATGGTGAATTCGGCAATTACGAGTATCGAAGCCACCGTTCGGAACTTGGCATACATGGGTACATAGTCGAGGAATAGGTCGGTAAACCACATGAAGTTGCGGCCCCACGAAAGCAGTATCGACAGACCGGTGGCAAGGAACAGCGCCCACTTCATAGGTCCTTTGACGATGAACAGACCAAGTACGAACAGCATCAGTACGAAAGCGCCCACGTATACCGGTCCGCTTGTGCCGGGCTGGTTGCCCCAGTACTGTCCCAACTGTTGATAAATCTGATAGAACTGCGGGTCGGCTTTCTCCATAGCCTTCTCGTTCATGGCAAGCGGCATTGACGCTCCGCCCTTGGTGTTGGGCACGAGCAGGGTCCATGTCTCGTCGATGCCATAGCTCCACTGTGTGATGTAGTCGCGGTCGAGACCGCTGCTTGTCTGGTTGGCTGAGTTCTTCTTCACCAGCTCACTCTTTCCTCGCATCGACTCCTGGGTGTACTGCCATGTGTGGTAGAGGTTGGAAAGGTTGATGACAACGCCCAGTGCGGCAGCCACAAAGCACACGCCCGTAGCCTTGCCAAACTGTGCCAGGCGATGATTGCGAACGGCATCCCACAGATAAGCCAGCACCATAAAGGCGATGATGAACAGATAGTAATATGTCATCTGCACGTGGTTGGCTTGTATCTCAAGCGCCGTGAACAGTGCAGTGATGACAAATCCCCATACGTATTTGCCACGATAAGCCAGCACAATACCTGCTATCATAGGCGGCAGATAAGCCAGAGCTATCACCTTCCAGATGTGTCCCGCAGCGATGATGATGAAGAAGTAGCTGCTGAACGCCCATATTATAGAGCCGAGCACAGCCAGCTCACGACGGAAGTCGAATGCGCGTAGCAGGATGTAGAAGCCCAGAAGGTATGCAAACACATACCAAACGTTCTCGGGCAGCCACAGATGGTAGAACTTGCCCACCTCGTTCAGAACCTGCTGGCTGTCGTACGACGGTGCCATCTGATAGGTAGGCATTCCGCTAAAGAGCGAGTTGGTCCAACGGGTGCGCTCGCCGGTGCGTTGATAATACTCGGTCAGCTCCTGACCCGAGCCTCGTCCAGCCGACGAGTCGTGGCGATAGAGTATGCGGCCCTCGGTATCTGCCGGGAAGAAGTAGGCAAATGCGATGACGGCAAACAGCAATACTACCAGTATGTCTGGCAGAAATCTTTTCAGTGTCTTCATTTATGTAATCTTTTGTTTTGTTACGAATGGTTCGTTGTTACGTCAGCTTCGATTGCCGGCTTACGTCAGCTCCAGTCCCATGGCTTCGACGAACGAGCGCACTTCCTTCTGCTTCATCAGTTCGTCGAACACCTCCTTCTTGGTGAGTTTCTTGCTTATCTCCTCGGCTTTAGCCAGTCTGAGCGTGAGCGTTATGCTGCCGTTGTGCAGAGCTTTTGCCATAGTGGCACGTATTCGGCCCTTGATGGTCTCCACTTGGTCGAGCAGCATCTGGTTGTCAACGATTATCTCGATGGCAGGAAATTCTGCTATGCGTGGCCTCATGTTCTTCATTCGTGAGGCAAGACTAATCATCTTCTGCGGCATGCGGTTGCACATCGACAGCCATTGCAGTTCGAGGAAGTCCTGGTTGAACTCCTCGTTCTCGTCCTTATTGGTTATTTCCGCCTCCTGCTTCTTCTCCGTTTGCTGCTTCTGCTGAAGGCTTTGGAATGTGATGCCGAGGCTCGACAGCTTCATGGCGGGGCGTTTTGGTGCTGCCGTAGGGGCTGGTGTCTTAGTCGTA
>OIYO01001609.1_pt1 | contig 11583 bp, 11 predicted proteins | sample 1588191 | NCBI WGS metagenome assembly OIYO01 (sample SAMN03283275) | human gut metagenome | biome: human-associated habitat; material: feces | host: Homo sapiens | place: Peru | collected 2012 | reverse complement strand
AAAGAGCAGAAGCAAAGAAGAAAGTATAGAAAATGCAGAAGCAGTAATACGAAATTTGCAAAAGTCAAAAGAACCATTAACAGACCACTTTATAGAAGTGATATTGAAATACATGCTAGAAAGTGGAATAAGAGAAGAAGTAGTAAAAAGGATAGAAAATTTAAATAATAAGGAAGGAGAAGAAAGTCATATGATGAATTTTGTAAGAGTAATAATGGAGGAAAATGAGGCATTAAGAAAAGAAGGATATGAGGCTGGAAGAGCCAAAGGAAGAGTTGAAGGAAAAGCAGAGGGCAAGATTGAAGGCAGAGCTAAAGAAAAGGCTTCCATCATAAAGAAATTACTAGCTCGAAAAATGAGTATTAAAGATATTGCAAGTATAGTAGGAATCAGTGAGAAAAAGGTAAATGAAATAAAAGAGCAAATGGGTTAAAAAATTTTAAGAATATAGCAGATGAGAAATACTAGAGATTACCAGGTGCTAGAACATATAGTAGAAAGTGGGTGGAAAAAAACATAAAAAACATTGATTTATGCAAATTTTTGTGATAGAATATTTTCGGTAAGTTAATAAGCAAACCATTGATAAAGCAAAGTATGTAATTAAAAAATATATTTTAGAGAGAAAGGCTGTGAGCTGAAAGCCAATCATATATTAATTACAGAAATTTCACTTTGGAGGTTTTTCTTTGAAATGTTTTATTGATAATGATAAAAATAGTAGAAGAAAACGGTCGCTACGTTATAGCTGTAAAGAGGTTGATTCAGTTATGATTAATATCAATGCTTTTGTTTTGGAAAAAATAGTAAGTGATATTAAGATTAAGAATTAATAAATTTAGGTGGTACCACGAATTAGAATTATCGTCCTATGAAATATAGCAATATATTTTGTAGGACTTTTTTGGTCTTTATCAGGAAAGCCATGCTGGTTTTTTTGATAAAGAAAATATTCAAGTCTAAATAATAATGTAAGGAGTGTAGAAGGATGAAAGAAAAATTAGAAGAGATAAGTCAAAAGTCAAAAGAAAGAATTTCTAAAATAACAAATTCTCAAGAATTAAATGAGTTAAAAGTTAGGATTTTAGGAAAGAAGGGAGAACTTACAGAAATCTTAAGAGGAATGGGACAGATTGCTGCAGAGCAAAGACCTATCGTTGGAAGCATGATTAATAATGTGAGAAATGAAATTGAAGAGCTGATTTCAGAAAAAGAAGAAGAGTTTAAGAAAAAAGAGCTTCAAGAAAAATTAGAGGCAGAAAAGATAGATGTAACTCTTCCATCTACTAAAGCTAAAAGAGGAAGTAAACATCCACTTAATAGAATAATAGAAGAAGTAGAGGATTTATTTGTTTCTATGGGCTATGATGTAGTTTCTGGTCCGGAATTAGAAACGGACGAATACTGTTTTGAAAGATTAAACTTACCAAAAGGACACCCAGCAAGAGATATGCAAGATAGTTTTTATATAACTTCTGAATATCTACTAAGAACTCAAACATCTGCGGTTCAAGCAAGAACAATGATGGCAAATAAAGAGAAAACTCCAATAAGAGTAATTTGTCCAGGTAAGACATATAGAAAAGAAGATGATGCAACTCATTCTCATCAATTTAATCAAGTAGAGGGATTAGTAATAGATAAAAATATTTCTTTAGCAGATTTAAAAGGAACTTTGGAAGTATTTATGAAAAAAATGCTTGGAGATGATACAAAACTAAGATTTAGACCTAGTTATTTCCCATTTACAGAACCTTCATATGAGGTTGATGTTAGTTGCTTTAAATGTGGAGGAAAAGGATGTAATTTATGCAAGCAAACAGGTTGGATAGAACTTTTAGGTTCGGGAATGGTTCATCCAAATGTACTAAAAATGAATGGTTATGACCCAGAAGTATATAGTGGCTTTGCATTTGGAACAGGTCTTGACAGATTAGCAATGTTTAAATATGGAATTACAGATATGAGATTATTATATACAAATGATGTTAGATTTTTATCTCAGTTTGACAGGAAAGATTAATAGTCCATATAAGTAATAGAAATAATATATGATGCGAGGAGATTGAAAGATGAAATTAAGTACAAATTTTTTAAAAGATTATGTTGATATAGATGTTGATATACATACTCTAGCAGAAGATATGACTAGAGTTGGAAACGAGTATGATGAAGCTGGAAAACTTATAAATGCAACTAAGCTTGTTATAGGAGAAGTTAAAGAATGTGAAAAGCATCCTGATTCTGACCATTTACATGTATGTAAAGTTGATGTTGGAAATGAGGTTTTACAAATAGTATGTGGTGCACCAAATGTTAGAAAAGGATTAAAAGTTATTGTGGCTTTGGCTGGTGCTAATTTGCCAGGAGGAGTTACTATAAAAAAAGGAAATATTCGTGGTCAAGAATCTAATGGAATGATGTGCTCTATAGCAGAGCTAGGAGTTGAAAGCAAATTTTTAAAGCCAGAAGATAAGGAAGGAATACATGAATTACCATTAGATGCAAAAGTGGGAGAAGATCCTATTGCATATATGGGACTTGATGATTCTGTGATTGATTTTGATTTAACAGCAAACAGAGGAGATTTACTTAGCATTTTAGGTATGGCATATGAAGCAGGAGCTATATATGATAAGAAAGTAAAAGATATAGATTTAACATATACAGAAAATGCAGATAATATTGAAGATAATTTTAAAGTTAAAGTAGATACTGATAACTGTACAATTTTCTTAGCTAAAAAAGCTATTAATGTGAAGATTAAAGAGAGCCCAGATTTTATAAAAAATAGATTAATGGCATCAGGTGTTAGACCAATAAATAATGTTGTGGATATTAGTAACTATGTTATGCTAGAAACTGGTCAGCCTTTACATTTCTATGATGCAGATAAACTAAATGGAATGATAGAAGTTAGAATGGCTGATAATGGCGAAAAACTTACTACATTAGATAATATTGAAAGAACATTATCTGATGAAGATATTGTTATATCTGATGGAAGCAGAGCTATTGGTTTAGCAGGTGTTATGGGAGGTTTGGATACAGAAATAACTGAAAATACTAAAAATATAATAATAGAATCAGCTATATTTAATTCTGTTAAAGTTAGAAAGACTTCTCAAAAAATTGTAAGAAGTGAAGCAAGTAACAGATTTGAAAAAGGACTAGATCCAAATAGAACATATATGGCAATTGCAAGGGCTTGTCATATGTTAGAAAAATTTGCAGGTGCAACAATTGTTGGAGGTATGGCAAAATTTGATAATGAAAAATTGGATAACAAAGAAATAGATATAAAATTGGAAGATATAAATAATCTTCTAGGAACTTCAATAGAGCAAAAAGATGTATTAGATGTGTTTAGAAGATTGGCTTTTGGAACAGAAGTTAGTGAAGATGTAATTAAGGTTTCAGTTCCAAGAAGGAGAATGGATATTTCTATAAAAGAGGATTTGATTGAAGAAGTTGGTCGTATTTATGGAGTTGATAATATAGAAGGGAAACTTCCAGAGATGCCAATGAAGGCAGGTAGCTATGATAAAACTTCAAGAGAGATTAGAAATAAAATGGTAAGTTTAGGCTTGAATGAAACTTTGTCATATATATTGGTAAATGAAAAAGAGGCAAAGAGATTTACGAAAGATGATGCAGAAGCGGTAAAATTGTTGTCTCCGTTGTCAGAGGACAGAAACACATTAAGACACAGTGTATTGCCATCATTATATAAGATATATGAATACAATGTTGCTCACTATAATAAAGATATTTCTATATTCGAATTAGGAAAAGCTTTCTATAAAAAAGGTGAGGAGTATGGAGAAGAAAATCATGTGGCAGTATTGATGTCAGGAGACTACTATTTAGGAATTAAGAAAACTCAGGTTGATTTTTACATAATAAAAGGAATAGCAGAAGAACTACTAGACTATTTAGGATATGGAGGAAGGTATAGCTTTGTTGTACGTGAAGATATTCCAGAAGAGCTTCATCCAGGTCAATCAGCAATGATATCTGTAAATAATGACGTAGTAGGACTGATTGGAAGAGTTCATCCTGAATTATCAAAAGAAGCTGTATATGTAATGGAAATAAATTTAGATAAATTGTTAGCAAAGAAAACTGGAAAGATGAAGTATAAAGAAATTTCAAAATATCCTACAGTTAAAAAAGATTTATCTATAGTAGTTGATAAAGATGTGGAATCTAGTCAAATTGCTATGCAGATAAAGAAAGCGGCAGGTTCGTTATTGCTAAATAGTGAAGTGTTTGATTTGTATACAGGAAAAGGCATAGATGAAGGAAAGAAGAGTTTGGCATATTCTCTAACTTTTGGTGCTAATGATAGAACTTTAACAGATGAAGAGATAAATTCGATATTGGATAAGATAATTGATAAGCTTAGTAAGATTGGAGAAGTTAGAGGAAAGAATATATAATGCCAATTTGTAGATGGGACAGAGTTTTTTGATAACTCTTCCCATTTTTTTTATGCTTGTTTCGATTTTCTTTATTTTTTTCGTTAATTCTAAGGGATAGTCATAAATAAGAAAAAACAAAAATGAAGATAGAAATTTACATAAAATAAAATTTTGAATTAAGTATATTACTTAAGGAAAACTCTCAACCTTGAAAACAAGCATATAATCAGAACTTTATCACATTTTTAGCAATTTCATTTGAGGATTCTCGAACATTTTTTATAAAAATCATTTATAACTTTTTGTTATTAAATGTTGATTTTTCAGTGATTTATTGCTATACTTTCAGTATGAACAAAATCCTTAAGTATTATACTTAATACCAAAGTGAAATTGCTTCTAAAGCTTTGTGTAGTGAGTATTTGAAGGTGAAAGCCTTAATTTACTACAAGGACATTCGCTCATTTTGGCTAATAATATGACGTGTCTCATATTTATTAGTCAATGCGCTAGGTTCGGTAATGGCAAGTATTTTACAAAAGGAAAAATAAAATTTAAAGGAGGAAATAATAGTGAAAAACAAATGCAAAATTTTTAAAGGAAAAAAGGGACAAGCGGGTATAACCTTGGTGGCTCTTGTGGTTACAATTGTTGTGTTATTAATTTTAGCGGGAGTGAGTTTGAATCTGGTATTAAACAATAGTGGCATTATAAAGAAATCTGGTGAGGCGAGGGATAAGTATAGTGATGCAAGTGCAAATGAGCAGGAACAAATGCAAGATGCACTGGATTGGATAAATAGCAATGTGAATGGGAACAACTCTGTGGATTGGGATAAGGTATTGGCTGATGCAACAGCTAATCCAGATAAGTATAAACATGAAGATCAAAGTTCAACTAATGGAGATATAGGAATAGGAACAGACGGAAAACCAGTAAATCTTGACTTATGGACTTATGAGGTAATTAATGAAAATCAAATAACATTAGGAAATCATGGTGGTTGTGCCGGATCACCTGGATACCAAAACGTTAATATTGTAGATGGAGAAATTCAAGGAAAAGTGCCTCAGTATATAAAGATAAACGGGAAAGATGATTTTTTTGCAGTAACGAATATGTCTGCTACATTTACACATTGTACAAGCTTAACAAAGGCACCGGTGATTCCAACAACTGTTGTTGATATGGATTGGACATTTAAGGAATGTACAAATTTGACAACGGCTCCAGAAATATCACCAAGCGTTACTAATATGAATTGCACGTTTTATGAATGTACAAGCCTAACAACAGCTCCAGAAATACCACCAAGCGTTACTAATATGAGCTGCACGTTTTCTGAATGTACAAGCCTAACAACAGCTCCAGAAATACCACAAGGTGTTACTGATATGAGTTATACATTTTCTAAATGCACAAGTCTAACAATAGCGCCAGAAATACCACAAGGTGTTACTGATATGAGAGATACATTTTGGAATTGTACAAGTCTAACAATAGCGCCAGAAATACCACAAGGTGTTACTGATATGAGTTATACATTTCGTGATTGCACAAGTCTAACAACAGCACCAGAAATACCACAAGGTGTTACTGATATGAGTTATACATTTTTCAGATGTTCTAAATTGCAAGGCAATATAGAAATAAATGCTAATCCAACATACTACACCGATTGCTTTAATGGGGCTGCGACAGAAGGTTCTGGTTTAACGGTTACTGGTTCGTCAACTTTGTTGGATGAAATAATTGCAACTGGTTCTTCGAATAAGATTACAAGAGGAAATTAAGCATATATATAGAAAGTAATCAATAAAATATGTAAAAAAGAGTGATTACATTATATGTATATAAATTTAAGCACTATTCTTTAGGAAAAGGAGTAGTGTTTTTTTATAAAAAACGGAATTTCAAATAATAATTTACGGAAGTGAAAAAAATGCAGAAAAACCATTGACTTTTGCTTAAAAAGAGTATATAATAATTAAGCATGTAAGATAGCGTTGAAGTAAGATGTGGCTACAATCGGCTTAAACCAGCGGTTGGAGGGAACTCTTATGGAGCATGTCGTGGCTTAGACCAGGCGGTAAGGTTTATAAAATAAGAAGCACTTATCCCAAGAAAATCATGCAGAACTTGGGTTTTTATATTGGTGATTAATTGAACACCAGGGTGCGTTTATAACTTCCTGCCAAACAAAATAATATAAGGAGGGAAATTTACATGGCAAAAACACAAACAAGTGAGGTATCAAACGGTAAATTAAGAATAAGACTTAAAGCTTATGATTCAGTTGTTTTAGAACAGTCTGCTGCAAAAATAGTAGATACTGCTAAAAAAACAGGAGCTAAAGTTTCTGGACCTATTCCATTACCAACAGAGAAGGAAATCGTAACAATATTACGTTCTCCACACAAACATAAAGATTCAAGAGAACAATTTGAGATGAGAACACATAAAAGAGTTATTGATATTCTTTACCCAACACAAAAAACAATTGATAGTTTAACAAAAATAGAACTACCAGCTGGTGTTGACATAGAAATAAAATAATTAATGTGTAAAAAGAAAAATATAAGTTGAAGTTAGAACAACTAAAAAGCTAACGCAATGACCAAGCTAGTAACTTATAAAAAAGATATTAGCCAATAGTTAGGAGGAAAAGAAAGAAATGAAAAAAGCAATAATAGGAAAGAAAATTGGAATGACACAAATATTTGATGAAAAAGGAAAAGTTATTCCAGTAACAGCAATAGAAGCTGGACCATGTGTTGTAGCACAAGTTAAAAGTGTAGAAACAGATGGATATGATGCAATCCAATTAGGATTTGGAGATATTAAAGAAAGCAAAGTAAACAGACCAATAAAAGGACACTTTGCAAAATCAAAATTAACACCAAAGAAATACCTTAGAGAATTTAGATTGGATTCAATAGAAGGAATTAAAGTTGGAGATGAACTTAAAGCTGATGCATTCGTAGCAGGTGATAAAGTAGATATCCAAGGAACATCTAAAGGAAAAGGATTCCAAGGAGTTATTAAACGTCATGGACAATCAAGAGGACCTATGGGACATGGTTCTATGTATCATAGAAGACCAGGTTCAATGGGATCTACATCAACACCAGGTAGAGTATTTAAAGGTAAAAAACTTCCAGGACATATGGGAAGAAATACTATTACAATACAAAACCTAGAAGTTGTAAGAGTTGACTTAGACAAAAATGTAATATTAGTAAAAGGTAGCGTTCCAGGAGTAAATGGAGCTATACTAAAAATAAAATCAAGTGTAAAAGCATAAGGAAGGAGGAAGAAAAATGCCTAAAATAGACGTATATGATATTAACGGAAAGAAAGTTAAAGAAGTTGAATTAAAAGAAGAAATATTTGGAATTGAACCAAACGAAGCAGTTGTACATAGCGTACTAATCAATTTCTTAGCAAATCAAAGACAAGGTACACAAAGTACAAAAACAAGAAGTGAAGTTTCTGGTGGTGGAAGAAAACCATGGAGACAAAAAGGAACAGGACGTGCAAGACAAGGAAGTACAAGAGCACCACAATGGATTAAAGGTGGTATAGCTTTAGGACCAAAACCACGTTCATACAAATACACAGTAAATAAGAAAGAAAAGAGATTAGCTATTAAATCTTTACTAAGCTCAAAAGTTTTAGAAAATGAATTAGTAGTTGTTGATAAATTACCAGTAAAAGAAATAAAGACTAAAGAAATGGTAAAAACATTATCAAATCTTAAAGTAGAAGGAAAAGCATTAATAATGCTTCCAGAAAAAGATGAAAAAGTACAAAAATCAGCAAGAAACATAGAAGGTGTAAAAACTACTTTAGTTGGAACAATAAATGTTTATGATTTATTAAAATATAACAAACTTATTGTAACATTAGATACAATAAAGAAATTAGAGGAGGTGTACGCATAATGTTACCAGAAGACATAATAATAAAACCTATAATTACAGAGAAAAGTAATGATGGTTTACAAGAAGGAAAGTATACCTTTAAAGTAAGCAAAAAAGCTACAAAAGTTGATATTGCAAGAGCAGTAGAAAAACTATTTGGAGTTAAAGTATTAAAAGTTAACACTATAAACGTTAAAGGAAAAGAAAAAAGAGTTGGAAGAAATGTTGGTAAAACAGCTGACTGGAAAAAAGCTATAGTAACTATAGATACAGATCCAAGCGAAAAAACATACCTTGCAAAAGGTGGAAAAGAAACTAAGATTTCTAAAAAATATGAAAACTCAATTGAAATGATGTAAAAAAATAATAATATCGAGAAATAACTCGGACAATAAAAAATATCTGCTGATGCGGAGCAGGAAAGAATCCGTAAATATTAGATAGAAAGTAGAGAAACAATCAAAAGCGAGTATTGCTAGGAATACAAGAAAATAATTTTGAGACTATACGTGGGTATGTCGAAAAATTATTTGTGAAGTATGACAACGCAAGACGAAGATTTTCATTGTTTCGAGAAGGAGAGAAAAATGGGAATGAAACACTTTAACCCAACAACCCCATCACTAAGAAACATGACAGTATCTGATTTCTCTGAAATAACAAAAAAGACTCCTGAAAAATCTTTATTAACAGTTAAGAAAGAAAAAGCAGGAAGAAATAGTTATGGTAGAATCACAGTTCGTCATCAAGGTGGAGGAAATAGACAAAAATATAGAATAATTGATTTTAAACGTAATAAAAAAGATAACATGCCAGCAACAGTAGTTGGCATAGAATATGATCCAAACAGAAGTGCAAATATAGCATTAATAAAATATGAAGATGGAACATTAAGCTATATATTAGCACCAATAGGATTAAAAGATGGTGACAAAGTTATATCAGGAGAAAAAGCTGATATTAAACCAGGAAACTGTATGAAATTAGAGAACATACCAGTTGGTACTTTGGTACACAATATTGAATTAAATCCAGGTCAAGGTGGAAAATTAGTAAGAGCTGCAGGACAAAGCGCACAGCTTATGGCTAAAGAAGGTAGATATGCTAACCTAAGATTACCATCAGGAGAAATGAGATTAGTATTAATTAATTGTAGAGCAACAATAGGAACTATTGGAAATGCTGATCATGAAAACGTAAAATTAGGAAAAGCAGGAAAAACAAGACATTTAGGAAAACGTCCAGAAGTTAGAGGTTCTGCAATGAACCCAGTAGATCACCCTCATGGTGGTGGTGAAGGAAAAGCTCCAATAGGACACGCAGGTCCAATGACTCCATGGGGCAAACCAGCACTTGGATATAAGACAAGAAAGAAAAATAAGAAATCTGATAAATTAATATCTAAGAGGAGGAAATAGGAATGTCAAGATCTAGTAAAAAAATACCATTCGTAGCTCCAGAACTATTAAAGAGAATAGAAGCTATGAATGAAACTGGAAAAAAAGAAGTTTTAAAAACTTGGTCAAGAGCTTCTACAATATATCCACAAATGGTTGGACACACAATAGCAGTTCATGACGGAAGAAAACATGTTCCAGTATACATTACTGAAGAAATGATTGGTCATAAATTAGGAGAATTTGCTCCAACAAGAACTTTTAAAGGTCATGCAGGAGAAAAAACAACTAAGAAATAAAATTAAGATTTAGTAGCCGAAAAGAAGGAGGTAAAGAAATTGGAAAAAACAAAGACAGAAGTTAGCAAAGAAGTAAAAGCTGTGGAAGCAATACCAGAAGCAAAAGCTACATTAAAATATGCTAGAATATCAAGCAGAAAAGTTAAAATCGTAATAGATTTAATAAGAGGAAAAAGTGTAGACGAAGCTTTAGCAATAGTAAAATTTACTCCAAAAGCATCATCAGAGATAATTGAAAAATTATTAAAATCAGCAATAGCAAATGCGGAGAATAATCATGGAATGGCTCATGAAAAATTATATGTAGCTGAAGTATATGCAAACCAAGGTCCAACATTAAAGAGAATTAGACCAGCTGCAAAAGGTTCAGCAGTAAGAATTAGAAAGAGAACTAGCCATATTACAATAGTTTTAAGAGAAAGAGACTAATAAAAAAGGAGGATTATAGAAAATGGGACAAAAAATGGATCCTAACGGATTAAGAGTCGGCGTTATTAAAGACTGGAATTCAAAATGGTATGCAGATTCAAAACATTTTGGAGAATATCTTGTAGAAGACCATAAAATCCGTGAATATGTTAAAAAGAAATTATATGTTAGCGGAATCTCAAAAATAGAGATTGAAAGAACAGCTAAGTTCGTAAAAGTTAACGTATATACAGCAAAACCTGGACTAGTAATAGGAAAAGGTGGAAATTTGGCAGAAAGCTTAAAAGCTGAATTACAAAAAATGATTAATAAAGATGTAAACTTAAATATAGTTGAGGTTAAGAACCCAGATATGGACGCTCAACTAGTTGCAGAAAATATAGCAGGACAATTGGAAAGAAGAATTTCATTCAGACGTGCTATGAAACAATGTATGCAAAAAACAATGAAATCAGGTGCTTTAGGAATAAAGACAGCTGTATCAGGAAGACTTGGTGGTGCTGATATGGCAAGAACTGAATTCTACAAAGATGGTACTATACCACTTCAAACTTTAAGAGCTGATATAGATTATGGATTTGCAGAAGCAGATACAACATATGGAAAAATCGGTGTAAAAGTTTGGATATATAAAGGAGAAGTACTTCCAGCTAAGAAGGAGCAAAAGGAAGGAGGAGACAAATAATGCCATTAATGCCAAAAAGAACAAAATATAGAAAACAACAAAAAGGTAGAAATAGAGGAAAGGCAACAAGAGGAAATAAGGTAGTAAACGGAGAATATGGTTTACAATCATTAGAACTAGGACAAATAACTTCTAATCAAATAGAAGCAGCCCGTGTTGCTATGAATAGATATATAAAAAGAAGTGGTAAAGTTTGGATTACAATATTCCCAGACAAACCAATAACAAAGAAACCAGCAGATACTCGTATGGGTAAAGGTAAAGGTTCAGTTGAATACTGGGTAGCTATAGTAAAACCTGGTAGAGTTATGTTTGAAATTGCAGGTGTTCCAGAAGATACAGCAAGAGAAGCATTAAGACTAGCTGCAAACAAACTATCTGTTAAGTGTAAATTTGTTAAAAAGGAAACTGAAATAGGTGGTGAAA
>OIYO01001608.1_pt1 | contig 11587 bp, 11 predicted proteins | sample 1588191 | NCBI WGS metagenome assembly OIYO01 (sample SAMN03283275) | human gut metagenome | biome: human-associated habitat; material: feces | host: Homo sapiens | place: Peru | collected 2012 | reverse complement strand
GAGAAAGTGTTGACAGACTTGCTAGAAATACGTATAATAAATCTGAAGAGGATAAGAGAGACATACCAAAAGGATAAGGAAAATAAAAAGAACCAATGGGTAATGTTTTTAGAAGATCCTAACTCTGAGGAGGTAAAGGAGATTATGGAAAAGAATGAGGATGTAAAAAAAGCAGTAGTGACAGTAAGAGAGATGAGTGAAGACGAAAAAATGGAAAGATTAGCGGAATTAAGACAGAAAGCCATAATGGATGAAAAAGCATTATATAATACTGGAATTAGAGAGGGAAAGGAAATTGGAGAACAAATAGGAGAACGAAAAAATAAAATTGAAGTAATAAAAAGAATGGTAAACGATAATTTAGAGATTGAAACAATAAAAAAATATGTAAATGCAACTGATGAAGAAATAGAGGAAGCAAAAATTTCAGAAAAATAAAATATAAAATGCAATGATCAACGCTTTGAATTTTTAAAATTCAAGGTGTTGTTTGTGGTGAGAAGGTATTGCAATTTATAGTCTCCATATCTTGCTTCCATATTTATAGTACATGCATGTTGACGAATTTGTACGTATATGATATAAAATGTTGTAAATAATGTTTCAGGAGAAAGATATGTTAACAAAAGAATTTAAAGATAAAGAATATGAAATGGGAAAGCCAATAAATAAAATAGATGATTTAGTATTAGTACATTTAACGGATTATTTACCACAAGATGGAGTTATAAAATCACCTAAAGATGCAAAAATACCTTTGAAAAGAGAATATGCAGGAAGAGAATATATAATAATGAGACAAAGAGACACTGTTCATTTTTCGGTGAATGGTGCGGTTTCAAGCCATATGTTTGGAAATTGGAATAATAGTAAATATGGTATAATAATTCCACTAAATAAAATAGAAAAAGAAAAGTTTGTTGGAGGAAAAGGTGTAGATTTTTACTCAAAGGGAAGTGTAAAAATTCCGGAGGGGGCATATATATTATGTCCAAATGTAGAACTGGAAGATGTTAAGAAAAATGTTCCTGGAATAGAGGCTGTTGGAGTTGATGATGAAAATATTGTAGAATATGTAAATCCATTTTTAGACGAATTAGGATATAATGTACAACATATAGGTCAAGATAATTGGATACAAGCTGGAGCAAATACGATGAGATTATATGAAATAATGAAAGAAAATGGATGGGAAATAACACCACACTTTCTTTCGAAAGAAGCAGAAGAAGAGGAAAATTATGAAAATATTTTGGATTTTTCAGAGAGTTTGAAAGTATGGAAACAAGAAAGGAAAGAAGGAGAAAAAATAAGTTTACCATATTGCTGTGGAATAGATTTTGAGAATCCTAAATATTTAAGTTTCCTATGTACAACCTTGCAGGAGCAAAATGGAATTAAAGTTTCACAAGAAGTAATAGAAGAAGTAGTGAAAACAAGTAAAGGTAAAGAAAATGATGGAAGTAAAGCTATCGCTATCGAAAAAGCAAGCAATATATTTAATAAAAGATTGCATGGAGAAATTCAATTAGCTATTATGGAAGAAGAAAAGGGGTTCGATTTTGACACAGTTATAGGTATACTTCCATATTTAACACAACAAAGAGCTGAAGATGTAATAAAAGGTAGACTAACTCATACACAGCAACAAATTTTAGAAAATAAAGAATTACTACAATTATATCAACAATATGGAAATAGTATATATGGAGAATTAGATGAAAAGGGAAGAAAGGATACTCAGAAATTTTTCGATAATATTATTATGCAAGATCAAGAATATATTCCTGGATTAAGTCTAACATCAGATTTTGGAGAAGATGACAAAAGGTATTTGGCTTATTGGAGCGATCAAAGTATAAATGCAGCTAAAATAAAAGGTGAAAATATTGGTATAGGTCAATTGGGAGCTAATTTGCTTAATTTTAAAACCGATATGGAAGATAATGCTAGTTTAAAAGAATATCTGGCAAGTTATGATAAGTATTTAGATACCTTACAACAAAAGGTTGCTACTAAAGAACAAATAACAATGAGGGAAGCTGTAACCAATGCCTTAGAAAGTGGTGTTACAAAAGCTGATATTAATAGATGTCAAAAAGAGATGAGACCAATGCTAGATACTATAAGAGAGGAAGAACAAAGGTGAATAATGTAAAATATGCAAGAGCATATACAGAAGTATTAGAAATATTAAAATTTTTTCCGAAAAATGATATTAATAAGATACCAGAAGAAAATATACGTTTTTTTGAAAAGAATATGGACAAAGAGTACGAATTTCATATAAAACCTGAAATAGAATTAAAAAAACAAAATATTTCTATGGAAGCTAATGCAATAATTGTATCACTTTTTGAAGGATACTTTGCAAATGAAAAACAAAGAGAAAAATTAGATATAGTATTAGAAAAAAATCAGATAAAAAATGAAGCGCTGCTAAGAGAAAAATACAATCCGGATAATATATTAAAAAACAGAAATAGAATTGTACCACAGGAAGAAAAAAAATTTGAAGAAACAAGAATGACTATTGTGCATGAAGAAAAATGGTTAAAAAAAATATTTAATCTAATTAAAAATTTGTTTAAAAGTAACAGAAAATGAATTGGAAATAATAAAAAAGATTTTTCTAAAAGATAAAAGCAATATGATGTTTACCAAATGGGGAAAGACCATTATATAGATAATGGTAATAATGTAAGAGAAGAATACTTAAAAGAATATGGAGAAAATTTAAAGCAAGAAAAAAATGAGGCATCAGAAAACAAGTAGAAAAACTAAAATTTTTCTACTTGTTTTCTGATGGAAATGTCATTAATATATTATTTTTAGGCAATTTATGATTTTGCATGAAAACACTGAGAAATAGAATAAAATCGTATATGTCAAAAATGGACATAAGTAAAAACATGAAAGAATAGTATATAGTATAAAATTTATAAAAATTACAATATAGCTCTATACAAATTAAATTTTTAATTATATAATGTTATTGGAAAATTGGCAAAAATAGCAATTGCTATATGCTATGAATATTAAAAGCCTTAGAGTAAGGCTACCTTTAAGAAGGGATGAATATTATGAATTTAAAGAAAATTTTATTAGGAATTGATGGAATAAAAGCGAAAGGAGAGCTAGATAGAGAAGTAACAACTATTGAAAATAATTCAAAAGAAGTAAAAGATGGTAGTATGTTCTTTGCAATAAAAGGTTTTACAACAGATGGAACAAAGTATATACCAGACGCGATAAAAAATGGTGCTAAAGTAATTTTAGTAGATGATACTTTTGATATAAAAAGTGTTGCTGTACCAGACGATGTTACATTAATAGTTGTTCCAGATGCAAGATATGCAATGGCGATTTGTGCTTGCAATTTTTACGATAATCCTTCAAAGAAAATAAAATTAATAGGAGTAACAGGAACTAAGGGAAAAACAACAACAACATATATGATGAAAGAGATGTTTCAAAAGCAAGGACATAAAACTGGATTAATTGGAACAATTGCTATATATAGTGGAGATAAGAAGTTAGAAGATAGCGATAGAACAACGCCAGAAAGTATTAAGCTACAAAAAGTATTAGCTCAAATGGTTGAGGATGGGTGCGAGATTGTTGTAATGGAGGTTTCGTCACAAAGCTTAAAACTAAATAGAGTTGCAGGATGCGAATTTTATATTGGTTTATTTACAAATTTTTCAGAAGACCATATAAGTCCAAAAGAGCATCCAGATATGAAAGATTATTTTGAATCAAAATTGAAATTGATGAAAATGTGTAAATATGGTTTTGTTAATGCTGATGACTTGCAAGTTGCGAAAGTTCCAAAATTATTACCAGAATGTGATATAAAAACATATGGAATAGATAATTCATGTAATTTATTAGCAAAGGATATAACTATAACAAATTCTTATGTGGATTTTAAAGTTAAAATTGGAGAAAGAAACGAAAGAGTTAAAGTTGGTATACCAGGCAGATTTAGCGTGTATAATAGTTTGGCAGCTATTAGTGTCGCAATGAAACTAGGTTGTGATGCAGAAAAAATAAAAGAATCATTATTAGATGTTAGAGTTCCAGGACGTTCTGAACTTGTGAATAATAGTAAGGATTTAGTAATAATGATAGATTATGCACATTCTCCAGAAAGCTTAGAAAATATATTACGAGCTGTTAAAAGTTATACAAGAGGAAGAGTTATATCAGTATTTGGTTGTGGAGGAGATAGAGATACTGCTAAACGTCCAAAAATGGGGGAAATATCTGGAAAAATTGCTGATTTTACAATAATAACTTCAGATAACCCTAGAACAGAAGATCCAGAAGCAATTGTATCTGAAATTGAAGAGGGAATAAAAAAGACTAAAGGGAAATATGTATGTATAGTAGATAGAGTAGAAGCTATTAAATATGCAATAAATATGGCAAACAAAAAAGACTTGATATTATTAGCAGGAAAAGGTCATGAGCCATATCAAGAAATAAATGGAGTAAAGTATCCATTTGATGAAAGAATAATTGTTAATGAAATAATCAAAGGAGAAATTTAACATGGGGTATCAAATTAAAGTATTATTATTGGCATTTGCTTTAGGCATTGTGTGTTCATTAATTGTAATTCCAATAATAAAAAGAAAAAAAATAGGGCAAAACGAAAGGGATGATGGACCAAAATCACATCTCAAAAAGCAAGGAACTCCTACAATGGGTGGAATTGCAATGATGATTGCATTATTGGTAATTTCGATATTTTTATATGTTGACTATTCTGAAATGGAACCAGTAGTTGCTAAAAATTTATTAGTGTTAGCATCAACAGCAATTGGATTTGGATTAGTTGGTTTTGTAGATGATTTTAGAAAACTTATTTTAGGCAATACAGAGGGATTAAAACCTGCATATAAAATGTTTGGATTACTTATAATTGCAGTGGCATTTACAATATATTTAGTAAAATTTCTAAATATTGGAACAGCAATATTTATTCCATTTGCTAAAACAAGTGTTACCCTTCCGGCAATAATATATATTCCATTTACTATACTTGTAATGCTTGCAACAACGAATGCAATAAATTTAACTGACGGTATAGATGGGTTAAGTACAAGTGTAACAACAATAATATTAACATGTTTAACAGTAGTAGGTATTGTTTTAGGAATAAAAGAAATAGTATTATTAGGTGTTAGCTTAATAGGAATATGCCTAGCATTTTTACTATTCAACTTACATCCAGCTAAAATATTTATGGGAGATACAGGATCTTTGTTATTAGGAGGAGCTGTATCTGTAATGGCTATTTATTTGCAGATGCCATTATTACTAATTATAATTGCTATAATACCAGTATTAGAAACTTTATCTGATATTATACAGGTTGCTCATTATAAAAGAACAGGAAAAAGAATATTTAAAATGGCACCATTACATCATCATTTTGAACTATCTGGCTGGAATGAAAATCAAGTTGTTACAGTGTTTAGTTTAGTTACTTTGGTTGCATGTATAATAGGGTTGATGGCAATTTAATGTATAATTGGAAATTTGGTATGACTATAAATATTACAGTTATATCAAAGGTAAAAATAGAAAATAACAAAAGAGCTAAAATGCTAATATGATAAGCTAAAATAGAAAGGAACAAACAAATGGCAAATGGTACAAAAAAGAAAAAAGTAAAAAAGTTTTCTAGCTTTTTAAATAATAAATTAGATTACATTTTACTAGTAACAATATTTTTGTTACTGGCTTTAGGTGTTGTAATGGTACTTTCAGCAAGTGCACCATCTTCTTTAAGTGACAATGGAGATAGCTATACATATTTTAAAAAGCAGTTTTTTTGTGCTATATTAGGAATTGGAATAATGTTGGTTGTTTCTAAAATAGATTATAGATTTTACAAAAAATACTATTGGATTATCTATGCTGTTTCGGTTGGAGTTTTGCTATTAGTATTAGTTCCAGGTCTTCGGAAAGTCTGTAAATGGAGCTACAAGATGGATTAAAATTCCAGGGTTAGGACAGTTCCAACCTTCGGAAATTACAAAAATAGGAATGATAATCTTTTACGCATCTTATTTAACTGATTACAAAAAAGAATTAACTGATTTTTGGAGAGGTTTCGTAAAACCATTTGTGTTTTTAATCCCACCAATTGCAATATTATATTTTGTTCAAAACCACTTAAGTGTTTCTTTGGTAATAGGTTCTATAACTACAGTTATGATGCTTATGGCAGGAACAAGATTTATGTATTTTGCATGGGCTGGAGGAGCTGGAATATTTGGTGTGATATTGTTATTTATAAAAGGGCAAGGAAATGAATCAGCAAGCTTTAGAATTGATAGAATAAAAACATTTTTTGATCCATGGTCTGATGCAACAGGAACAGGATATCAAATGATTCAAAGTTTATATGCAATAGGATCTGGTGGATTATTTGGAGTTGGTTTAGGTGAGAGCAAGCAAAAGTATTTGTACATACCTGAGCCACAAAACGATTTCATCTTTGCAATATTAGCCGAGGAATTGGGATTTGTTGGTTGTATTGTTGTATTATTATTATTTGCTATATTTGTATGGCGAGGAATAGTAATATCAATGAAGGCTGATGATATGTATGGAAGCTTAATGGCAATAGGAATTACTACATTAGTAGCCATTCAAGCAATAATCAATATTGCTGTTGTTACGGCATCAATACCAACAACAGGTATGCCGTTACCATTCTTTAGCTATGGAGGTACAGCATTGATATTATTGTTGACAGCATGTGGAATATTGCTAAATATTTCACGTTCAACTGCAAAAGTTTAAGAATAATAGAATTAGTAAAAGCAAATATAATAGGAAAGAATTACTTTCCTGGTATAAGATACTAAATGAAAGGAAAAGACTTATGAAAGTTGTAATTGCAGCTGCTGGAACTGGGGGACATATAAACCCAGGAATAGCTATTGCTAATAAAATAAAAGAAGAAGAACCAAATTCAGAAATAATATTTATAGGAACAGGAAAACAATTGGAAAAAGATCTCGTATCAAGAGCGGGATATAAATTAGAAACAATTGATGCATATGGATTTAGCAAAAAAATAAACATAGAAAACATAAAGAAAACTATAAAAACTATAAAAGGATTTGGAACTGCTAAAAAGATATTAAAAGCCTTTAAGCCAGATATTGTAATAGGAATGGGAGGTTATATTTGTGGAGCTGTAATATCTGCTGCCCATAGCCTAAATATTCCAACAATGCTACATGAAAGCAATGCATATCCTGGACTAGCTGTTAGAATGTTAGTAAAGAAAACAGATACAATATTAGTAGGATTAGAAGAGGCTAAGAAATATTTACCTAAAGCGAAAAACGTGGTATATACAGGAACACCAACAAAGGTTAAACCTTTAAATATAACTGAAAGCCAAAGGTTAGAAATTATGTATAAGACAGGATTTATACATAATATGCCGTTAGTTTTAGTTTTCGGAGGTAGTCAAGGTGCCAAAGCAATAAATGATGCTATGGTTAAATTGATAGTAAATAAGTTAAATAAGAATTACCAAATAATATGGGCAGCAGGACAAGGACAATACGAAAACGTAAAAGAAGAATTAAAAAAGAATGGAATGGATATAGACAGATTAAATAATGTTAAGGTATTGCCATACATATATAATATGGATGAGATTATGGGAATTTCAGATTTAGTAGTAGCTAGAAGCGGAGCAATGACTTTAACTGAACTTGCACTACTTGGAAAGCCAGCAGTATTTATACCTTTACCAAGTAGTAGTGCAAACAGACAAGAAGAAAACAGTAGAGTGTTTGAAAAAAATGGAGCAGCAAGAGTTATTTTAAATAATGAACTAAATGAGAATAATTTAAATGAAAATATCAATAATATTATAGAAAATAGTAAAACATTAAAATCTATGGGAGAAGCTGCAAGGAAAATGGCTGTATATGATGTAGAAGATAGAATCTGGAAAGAAATAACAAAATTAACAAAAAACAAGTAAATTATATCGGCAGTTGCATATGCAACTGCCGTAAAGGCTGAAAGGGGCTTGCAAAATATATAAAAATAGTCTAAAATAAATACACTTAAATAATATGGAGGTTATAATGGCAGACAAATTAATAATAGTTGAATCACCTGCAAAGGCAAATACCATTAAAAAGTTTTTAGGAGGAAGTACAAAGGTTGTTGCTTCTATGGGACATATTAGAGATTTACCTAAATCTAAATTAGGAATTAATATCGAAAATGATTTTGAGCCTGAATATATAAATATTAGAGGAAAAGGAGATTTAATAAAGTCTTTAAAAAAGGATGCTAAAGATGCAAAAAAAGTGTATCTTGCAACTGACCCTGATCGTGAAGGAGAAGCGATTGCATGGCATTTAGCACATATATTAGATATTCCAGAAGATAGTATTTGTAGAGTTACTTTTAACGAAATTACTAAGGAAACTGTACAAGAATCTATAAAAAAGCCGAGAAAAATAGACATGAATTTAACTGATGCGCAACAAGCAAGACGTGTATTAGATAGAATTGTCGGATACAAAATTAGTCCTTTACTATGGAAAAAAGTAAAGCCAGGACTATCTGCAGGTAGAGTTCAATCAGTTGCTGTTAAATTGATTTGCGATAGGGAAAAAGAAATCGAAGATTTTATTCCAGAGGAGTATTGGAACATATATGCAACTGTAAAAGATGAAAAAACAAAGAAAGTTTTTGAAGCCAAATATTATGGAAAAGATGGTAAGAAAAAAGAACTTCATAAAAAAGAAGAAGTAGACAGTGTATTAAAAGAAATTGAGAATGGAAAATATATTGTAACTGATGTGAAAAAAGGAGAAAAGAAAAGAACTCCGGCACCACCATTTACAACAAGCACGATGCAACAAGAAGCCTCTAGAAAATTAGGATTTACATTAAAAAGAACTATGTCTATAGCTCAAGGTTTGTATGAAGGTGTTAAAGTTCCAGAAAAGGGTTCAGTAGGTCTTATTACGTATATGAGAACAGATTCTACAAGAATTTCAGAAGAAGCAAGGAGTGCAGCAAAACAATATATATCTACAACTTATGGGGCAAGCTATTACGAAAACAGATATTACAAAACAAATGGTAATGCACAAGATGCTCATGAAGGTATCAGACCAACATATGTAGAATTAAATCCAGAAAAAATAAAAGATTCATTAACTACAGAACAATATAAACTATATAAATTAATATATAATAGATTTATTGCAAGCCAGATGTCGGCTGCTGTGTATGACACAATCAATGTAAATATAGATGTTAACAATAACAATTTTAAAGCGAGTGGTCAGAATTTAAAATTTAAAGGTTTTATGACTTTATATGTTGAAGGAAATGACGGCAAAGAGGATGACGAAGAAAGTACATCAATACCAGACCTAGAAATAAATCAAGAAGTTATAAAGCAAAAATTAGAACCAAAACAAAGCTTCACAGAGCCACCTGCAAGGTATACAGAAGCAAGCTTGGTTAAGGAACTTGAGTCTAAGGGAATTGGAAGACCAAGTACGTACTCTCCAACAATTACTACAATATTGGAAAGACATTATATAGAAAAAGATAAAAAACAATTACTTCCAACTGAACTTGGTAAGGTTGTAAACAAGCTTCTAACAGAGAATTTTACAGATATAATAAATGTGGAATTTACAGCTAAAGTTGAAGAAGAATTTGATCAAGTAGCAGAAGGAAAAGAAGAGTGGAAAAAAGTAATAAGAGAGTTTTATGGTCCATTTGAAAAAGAATTAGAAAAAGTTGAAACAGAATTAGAACATGTTAAATTAGAAGACGAAGTTACAGATATACCATGCGAATTGTGTGGAAGAATGATGGTTGTTAAAATGGGAAGGTATGGAAAATTTTTAGCATGTCCAGGTTATCCTGAGTGTAAAAATGTAAAACCATTTGTTGTAACAATAGATGTTCCATGTCCAGTTTGCGGAGGAAAAGTACAGGTGCGTAAAACGAAAAGAGGAAAGAATTATTATATTTGTGAGAACAATAAAAATACAGATGACTCATGTAAATTTATATCTTGGAATAAGCCTAAAGTAGGTGAGCCATGGAATCCAGAAGAAGAAACTAAGGCTAGAAAGACTAAAGCAAAATCTACAAAGAAAAATACGTCAGCCAAAAAGACTAAGAAAGTAAAATAATAATGTTACGGATTAGAAAAACAAGAAGTATCAAGCAAACACTGGAAAAATTATTAAAAATCGGTTGACAATAGCTAAGTTATATGATAAAATTGATACCTGTAAGCCGCCTGGGTCGGGCAACTAAATGCTAGTATTATATCACGAAATGATAATAATAACTAACTGCCTTGAATTTTATGCTTAGCGAGTATACATATAAAGGGAGGTGTACAAATAATGTACGCAATAATCGAAAGCTGTGGAAAACAATACAAAGTAGCAGAAGGAGATGTAGTTTTCTTCGAAAAATTAGATGTTGAAGAAGGTAAAAAAGTTACTTTTGATAAAGTAGTTTTAGTATCAGACGACAAAAAAGTAGAAGTAGGAGCTCCTTACGTTAAAGGTGTTAAGGTTGAGGGAAAAGTAGTAGCTAATGGTAAAGGTAAAAAGATAATAGTTTACAAATACAAAGCTAAAAAGAACTATAGAAGAACTCAAGGACATAGACAACCATATACAAAGGTTGAGATAACATCTATAAAAACAGCTGCTGAAAAAGCAGAAAAGAAAGCTGAAGTTAAGGAAACAAAGACAGAAGCTAAAAAAGAAGCTAAGGCTTAATTATTAAATTTGAAATTGAAATGATATATAAATTATATTATTACCGAAAGGAGTGAAACAAAATGGCTCATAAAAAAGGTCAAGGTAGTGTTAAGAACGGTAGAGATAGTGAATCTAAACGTCTTGGTTTAAAAAGAGCAGATGGTCAAGTTGTACCAGCTGGAAATATACTAGTAAGACAAAGAGGAACAAAATTCCATCCAGGTAAAAATGTTGGAATTGGAAGCGATGATACATTATATGCAAAAGTAACTGGTATGGTTAAGTTCGAAAGACTAGGAAGAGATAAAAAACAAGTTAGTGTTTATACTGCTGAAGAATTAAAAGCTAAATCTGCAAAGGTAGAAGCTCCAAAAGCTAAAAAAGCAGAAAGCAAAAAAACAACTGTAGCAAAGAAAACTACAGCAAAAAAAGCAACAGCAAGCAAATAATTTAACGAGATATTAAATGTAACACTTATTGATTGTAAAGTAACAATTAATAAGTGTTCTTTTTTTTATAAATTATAGATTTTTGGCAAGAAATATGTTAAAATATACCTTAGTTTAAATTGAAGAAAGCACTAAATTAAGATAGAAAAAGGAATGTGATAACTATGGCAGATAAAAAAAGAATATTAACAGGTGACAGACCAACAGGAAGATTACATATAGGACATTATTTTGGTTCTCTACAGAAAAGAGTAGAGATGCAGAATTCAGGACTATATGATCCATATATATTAATTGCAGATGTTCAGGCATTAACCGATAATTTTAATAATCCAG
>OIYO01001606.1_pt1 | contig 11589 bp, 15 predicted proteins | sample 1588191 | NCBI WGS metagenome assembly OIYO01 (sample SAMN03283275) | human gut metagenome | biome: human-associated habitat; material: feces | host: Homo sapiens | place: Peru | collected 2012 | reverse complement strand
GACATCCTGATAGTTTTCCGGGATCGCGCCGACGGTCACGCCGGACAGGCCGTAATAGTCCTGATCTGGTGTGATGGACTGCTGCTCCTTCGTCGGCGTGACGGATTTGGCCTGCAGGTTGTAGTTGCCGCCGCCAGAGCCGCCGTCGGAGCGAACCGTAACATTGAAGTCCACGCCAACCGGGTCAGGGACTCTCAGCTCAAAATTGATCGGGCCCATCACAGCACCACCTTTGAAAGCGCGTGCGCAACGTCGATCTGCTTGATCTCCGAGCCAATCACGTCACCGCTCTTGAATTTCACGCGCACCTGCATCTGTCCGAGCTTCGGGAGCCGAAAGGTCTCCTGCTGGGTGAGGGGAAACAGAAACTTTCCGTCCTCGTATCCGATCTCTCCCGGATAGCTCTTTTGCAGATAAAGCAGAGAAATTTCCACCTTTTCAACGCTTGCCACGTCCAGCGGCTGCCCTTTATTCTTGATGGTAACACTAAGGTTATACGAATCTCCCTGTACCAAATGCCGCACCTCCGTTCTATGTGCCGATAATCTTGCATTCTGCCGCCGCGATTCCGCTGAGGCGAATGTCCATACTGGTGATCGTTCCGGTGATCTTCGTTCCCCACGGCGTTGTGGTCTGCACGTAATCACCGGGTACCTCTTTGTCCATGACGATCCGCACGCTGTGGGTCTGACGGCGCATGTAATAGTCGTAGACATGCTGCGCAACAGCGCTTACGTTCTCACTGTTTACCAGCGTCGCGTCCTTCACCTCGATTACATTCGGCTTCGTCTGATTCGTAATCTCCGGATTTTTCTTTGTTGTAACCGTTGCCGTGTGATAGTAAGTCACGCCGCCGGCCTCAACGCTCTCTCCGCTGCCGGACGTCGAATAGCTGTGCGCCGTCACGCGGACCTCTGTGACGACTGCCGCCGTTTCTACGCTGCCGCCCGTGTATGTTCGGTCAAGCGGGATCTCGGCAGGCGAGGCCGTCGTGATCTTCCTGACGCGCACACCGCGCGATGCGCTTGTGTCAATCGTCGCGCAGAGGGCAAAGACGATCTGCTGCAGCGCCTCCCGCTTTGTGCAGTCCGGTATGTAGCCGGTCACGGTCTCATTGTCAAGAGCAGCGTCAAAATCAAGTGTGAAGTGGTTCCCCAAGATCTCCGCAATCAGCGCTTTTGCGTTTTTCTCGCTGTAGACTGCCGCAGAAAACGGCTCATCATCCAGCACGCCGAGCGCGTCCTGACAGGACACATCATACAGCCGCGCGCTCGTGCGCGAAGAATTCTTAATGTAAAACACGCCAATCAGTTTATTTGCGTTGTAGGCGCTTACGGGCTGCTTCTCCTGAAAAATAAAGTCGATATCATCCGAGTTGTCGAGCGTGAAATCCAGTGTGTTGATCTCTACGTCCTCGGATATTACGCTGACGCCCTCCGTGACATTAACGCTGCGCAGCTCATCCCGTTCAAACTCCCGAACAATCCCGAAAAAAATCTGGCGCAGTTTTACATAGCGATGCGGCAAGCTTGTCTTTGTGAATTCGATTACAAGCTTGTTGTATGCGGTAACGGCTTTCTGGCAAAAATACTTCTGCCCCGTCGGCTCGAACTGCTGCGTCGCAAGCTGCGTGGTATCTCTATACCACGTCATGGTCAGGCCGCTGCAATAATCGCCGTCTCCTCCGTCAAAATAGAAGAAGATGCCGGGAGACGAAAACGTATCGTCCAGTGTGATTGTCAGCGTTGGGTTCGCGTCGAACGTGCAGTCCGCCTTGCTCTGTGCCGACGACCAGAATGCTGCGGTCTCTGTTTGCCGGATCTTTCTGGTTCCGTCCAGCAGCCATTGATTTAATTCGTTTGTGGCAATCAGGAGCGGCATTGTCCCATATACCAGTTCCGGCAGATCCGAAAACGGCTGTGCGCCGCTGCTTGCCGTGCTGGCCGCGTCGTCCGCTCCGACTGCGACATCTTCATAAATTACGCGTACACTCATGCAGGCGTCCTCTTGGGCTTCATGGCAATAAAATTGATGGTGAGATTCTGCCACTCATTTTTGCTTCCGTACTTGGACGCAAGTTCGTCCTCACCGTTTGCGACGTATGCGTCAAAGGTCGCGGTTCCCTGCGCGTATGGCACGGTCAGTACATGGCTGTCTACCGGAGCGGAAATGGCTTCGTAAAACTCGTCATACTCGGCCAGATCTGACGATACCGGATCGATCTCCATGCTGTAGTTGTAGTACGTGCCGATGATATCGCGGGTCATCGCGCCGGTCATGACGCGGCCCGCGTTGTCACCGTCTAGGACAGCGAACGAACGCTTTACCTTCACAACGTGCAGATTCGGGTATGCCTTTCCGTCAAGGTTCAGAATGCTTGTCATGTCTTCACCCCCGCAAGCTTCACGCCGACGCGCTGCGTCTCCTCGTTGTTTAGATTATAAACCGCGCGGCCAAGCTCTCTGTGATCGAGCTGCATAACGACTGTGATTTGTCTGCCGCCCATGCCGCCCGTTTCGTTCATAGCCTGTTTGAACGCCTGCACCATTGTGGCAAGCGGCGTTTCGATATTCGTTCCGCTTTTCTGGTCTCCCAGCACAGCCATAAACTCCCGGTTCGGCGGGATGACCGCGCCGGAGGCTAGGCGGGGCAGCGATACACGGGAAACAGGCGTGATATTGATGCCAAATGATTTTCCGCCAACAAGCGGAACCCAATCTGGAACTTCAAAGTGGATTTTGTTCAAAGCGGAAATCAAAAGGTTAATTCCGTCAATGATAAAGTTAATCTCGCCTTCGACCGTACCGACAATGAGATTCCAAACGCCTTTCAGAATATCTAGGACACCATTCCATGCTTTCTTCCAGTCTCCGGTGAATACGCCGGTCAGGAAGGTAATAAGGCCGCTGAGGATCTTTTTCCATGCGTTGTACTGGTCGGAGAACAGCTTTCCGATCGTTTCAAAAATCGCAGCAAGTGCCGGGTTCTTGCCCTGCAGCCATGTAATAAATGCGCTCCATGCATCTTTGATGGAGTTTATGATGGCGTTCCACGTCTGCTTAAGCCCTTCCCAAATTTGTTTCGCGCCTTCTGCGGCAAGCTTCAAGTCACCCGTAAACACGCCCTTGAAGAATTTCCCGAATCCGTCTATGATTTTTTTCAGCCCTTGAATCAGCTCTTCCCCGTGCCCGGTAAAGGAAACAAGCGCCACCAAAGCGGCAACAAACCCGGCAATCAGGAGCGGAATCCAGCTACCCGTCAGAAGCGAAATGCCGATACCGGCGGCAAGTAACCCCGCGATGATCGTAAGCGTATTTACTAAGTTAAATCCATTTTCAATGACATCCTTGATTCCAACAACCAGCATGGCAAGACCGCCCACAACAAGCGCAATGCCTGCTGCTATCGGGCCAAATGCGATTGCAAGTCCGGCAGCAAGCGCGGCAAGCCCCGCAAGCATTCCGAGGAAATTTTGTAAATCAATTCCGTTCTTCCACGCGTCTAGCCAGAAATACACAAGCGCAAACGCACCTGCTGCCGCAAGAGCGATACCAGCAATCTTGCTCAAATCGTTTGTAAACATGCTTGCAATTTTCCAAGCGAGCAAACCGGCTGCAATCGCACCTACTAGGCCGAGAATATCGTGAAGTTTATCCTCCGCCATGTCGAGGTTTGAAAAATCCGGCTCGATATCCGTAGACGCTGCCCCGCCTGCGCCGCCACCAGTTCCAGATGCCTGATTGCTGGTAATCTGGTTGATCTCGTCGAAGCTCGCCATGCTTTTGCTGGCATCTTCGGCTGCGGATCCCACTCCCTCGATTGCTTCTTTTTCTGCATCCAGCCCTTTTGCCGCTGCGACCTGCGCGCCCCAGCTTTTCCCGGACAGCATACCGAAGAACTTTGCGATGGCTGTAACAACCTGTGTCAGAATGTCCACAAGCTTCACAAAAACGGGGATCACGACTTGAAGAATCGGCTGTGCCAGCGTCAAAAACGCCGCCTTAAGCCGCGCAACCGCTGCACGCGCCTCCTCGTTCTGCATGATTGTTTTTCCGAGCCATGTCCGCAGGCCTTGCAACGCTCTGGTAATCAGAGAGAATACAAGGACACGCTTAAAAAGTCCGGAAACACGCTTGCTGAACGTGTTCATGCTGTCGGAAACATTTTTTGCGGCAAGCTCCATTCGAGCAGAAGCGTCACTCGCGCCAGTGATTTCTTTTGTCAGTTCGGCTGCGCGTGTCTTCGCCGCGTCCAGCGCGGAGGTCTGTTCCATTACCTTGTCCGTAATTTTTGCGTACTTTCCGTCCAGGCTCTCAACGATCTTGTCTTGCTCTTTCAGAATTGCTTCCTGCTCCTTAATCTGTGCAGCAACTTCTGATTGCCGACTGTATGCAGAAATATACGCATCAGGCGATGCAGACACCTCGCCGGATGTGACCTGCCGCAGCCGCTCAGATTCTTCACGCAACGATTTCAGCGCAGTTTCTGCCTGCTTTGCAGATTCCTTTGCCGCGTCAAGCTGCGCCTTGATCCCGCTTTGCTCTCCGCTGCTCTTTTTCAGGTCGGTTTCCAGCTTGTCGATTCTTGCCGTAAGCTTATCAAGCTCACGCTGCGCTTTTTTTGCATCAACTTCCGCCTGCACAACGATTTTCCCATCCGCCATTTTCTCACCACCTTATTTTGAAATGCCCCACGCTGTCAGAATATCCTTTTCTGCGTCTGTGTAATTCGTTTTCAAATCAATAATTTCACGGTTTCGCCTGTAGAATTCTCGTTCCTGCTTGTCAAGAGGCTTCCCGTGAGATTTCTTGTCCCGGATACTTACCACATGGGCAAACAGGCAGTCTCCAATTTCCTGATAATAGGACAAAAAGGTATACCAGTGTAGATATTCCAGGGCGCGGATTTCACAGCCTGCAATTCTGTTGATTGGCGCGACGATCATCTCAAAGTCTTGCTCCCACGACATCAACGTCGGCTGCTTTTTTTGCTCCTTTTGGTCTTGCTCGTGGTCAATAAACCTGAAACATTTCCGCAGCGCTTCCTCATAATCTGAAAGCGGAATATCGTCGAAGTCAGGGTAGAATATCTCAAGGGCAGCAATGGCGCGCTCCTCTTCCGTCAAATCTTTATCAGAAAGAGCGGCGAGGATATCCAGCACCGCTCTATAATCTGATTCAATCTGATATGTTTTGCCGTTTACCTCGGCTGACGTCGGGAGCGCGTAAATCAGCGCTTTCTTTTCGCCCATCTGTCCGTATACTGTTTTACTCTTGGGCTCAGTCTGGTTTTTTCGAGATCGAAGCCAGCGTCCATCTCGTCAATGACAGCAAGCATAAGATTCGCCCATACCGGCAGACCATTTGCAAGCGCCATTACGTTTGTCCTGAACACTTCAGTACAAATCGGCTTCCCAAAAATTCCGTCGATTTTTTCGCGAATCTCCTTGTCGAACTGATCCGCCAAATCTAGAATTTTTTTCGGGTCCGTCTCGTTTTCGGCGCGTTTTGCGTATTCATGCTGTCTGGATTCCAACTCTTCGAACAGCGAAAACAGCTTTTTCGCAAATTCGCTGTCCGTAGGGTTGAACTCTACGCTCACGCCACCGTTAATTTGGAAGGACTGTACGCCAGTATCAAATCTGATATCTGCCATTTAGCGTCCCTCCTTACGCCGCAGAATCTGCCGTGAACGTAACTGCGCCGTTGCTGCCGATCGCAGCCGTGCCGGTTGTGCGCGTACCGCCCAGCGTCACATCGAACGGCATGCCGACAAAGCCGCCACCCTCACCGCCGAGGCTTGCGGGCTTTACCATTGTGCCGTCGTAACGCTCCGCAAAGACTGCCGTCTTGGCCGTGCCTGCGTAGTGATGGACAATAAGCACATCCTGATTCGCCAGAGCTGCCGCGTCCTGATCCTTGATGGCCAGATTCCACAGCTTGACGAGCGCCGCGTCGCCCGCGTCCAGCTCGCACGGGTCAAAGCTCTGCGTGATGATGGGCTTCTTCATGGTGGTTCTTGTAGTGCCGAGGATATCCTTACTGGAATCCTCCTGCCAATCGTACTCCATGCTGGAATCGGTGACGCGTTTGCCGAACGGAGACCAGACAGGCGTAGACGCCTCGCCGGTATTCAGGTATGCGATCAGCAATTCGCGGTCAATGGTCTGGCCAGCAGTGGTGTTAAAGGTCATATCTGCCATAGTTAAATCACCTCATATGTCAGTTTCATAAGAATTTGATGGTCTTCCGTGCCGTCATCGTACCGGGCGAACATTGCCGCGCGGCTGACCGCTTCTATGCGGCGGACGCGCATGCCGTCGCCCAGCTCCGGCGGGTTCTGCATCGCCCAATCCCCGAAGCGGTTCAGCACCGCATCAGCTTTCAGCCGCTTGTCGTTACTCCCGCCCGGCTTGATGCGGGCTATGATCTTGAACTGGTATTCTGCCTCATGCCCGCCGAGCAAGTACCTTCTTGTTATGTACGCACCTTGAATCACGGACAAAGCCACGCTTGCGGAATCAGCGGCGAGGAACTCATAATTGATGGTTGCAGCTGGGAGATCGTCATCCGAAAACGAGTTTACCCAGACCATCATTTTTCTGGATATGTCCTGTTCTTCCTCGGAAGAAACAAGCTTTTTTTCTTTTTCAGAGCCCATTTTTCACCGCCTTATCTGCAACTCGAATCCATTTGTCAAGGTTCTCAGCCTTTGAAGCCTCGAACCAGTGTGATTGTGCCTGCGCGTGTCCGGAGGTCGTGAACACAAGGTTTTTGTCCGTCAGAACCTTCGTCCCGCCCTTTGGCGCGTATGTGCTCCCGGTCTCCGGGTCCACCATGACTTTCCCGTAATAGAGATACCTTGCATACGGGCCGGGATAAACAACAGAATTCCCCACAACCTGCGTCCTCTCGTCGAGAGAACCAGTCAGGAACGGCACATATGGGCTTGTGTCCTTCCGGACCTGTGTTGCAACAATATGCTCTGCTTTGGTGCAAGCCTGCGCGAGCTTTTCCTGCAGCGCGTCAAATCCGCCTGCCTTTACGCTGAATTTCAGCATTACGTGCCTCCGACCTGCCAGTGCTGCATAGAAGGACTGCCGAAGTCCTTCATGTCCACTTTTGTCACTTTGTACACATCGTCGTAAAGCATCTCAATCTGTTCTTCCGTCTTGTCCGGTTCGACTACTTCACCCTTCGCAAAGAAGGTCGTGCCGCCGTTACCGTCCGTAGATAGCGTCCAGATTTTGCTTTTATCAGTTGCACGCCAGAATTCCTGCGGACCGACGTAGCGCTTCTCCACACCTGTCACGCCGTCTACAGCAACCGCAGAGAACGGAATGTACAGATTCACCGCATCTGCTCCTTCAAGCCCGCTCGCGCGGACGTTAGCGGCTTTCGACGCTTGGAGCATTACGCCGCGAATCACTGTGATGTAGCGCTTCTGCGTGTCCTTGAAATCCTGGTCTTGCTCCTGCGTGACGTTGTAAATGGTTACAGTGTGGGGGGCGTACATGCAAAACACCTGCCTCTGTAAAGCAGCCCGGTATGGGCTAGGTATTCACGCGCTACGCTTGCAAGGGCGTTCTTCGCCTCCGAAGCCGCTTTCAATGCAGCTACGGAAGAATCGCCGCCGCTGCGAAGCGTCCGGGAATAGCCGCCTACAGTCTCGCTCTGCAATTCTCCTTCGTCAGATGCAAGCCCGGCGGACACATTCTTTCTGGCAAGCTCCTGCGCTGTGTCGATCAGCATATACTGATCGACCAGAGCGCAGCAGCACATTTTGACGGCTTCGAGATCCGCGTAGTCTTTTACTCGGTTCTGCGTGTAATAATCGAGGAAGGAGCTGGCGCGGACGGCCAGACGCTGGAAATCCTCTTCACTCACGCTGCCGTAGTAGCAGCCGGAGTAAAATTCAAAATCTGCGTAAGTCATCAGCGCCGTCTCCTTATCACTTTGCCGTCACGCTCGCATTGCCGCTCTTAATCGCGTGGTAATTTCCGTCGCACTCAACCACTGTCACGGTCTGGCCGCTTGCAATGGTCAGGTCGCTCTTGCCGTCCCAATCCTTCCAACCGGCAACATTATCGCCGTAAGCGACGGTCGCGGCAGAGGCACCGGACGCATACTTATATTTGTTACCCGCCGCAGCCTTTGCTGGAGATACAGTAAGCTTGGTATCGCCGCTCTTAGATCCAGCAGCAGAGGTGACCGTCAGGGAACCGAGCGTGCCGTTGTCGATGGTGCCGACGACCACGCCGTCAATGCGCTCGGCAAACAGCTCCATACCGTTAATGACGGTGTCCGATGCGGTCATGTTGGTGTAATCGGGTTCCTCGTGGATGCCAATGTAACCGGTTGCGTCGGTGGTGAAGTCGAACACCTCGCCGAGATCAGCACCGTTCACGGGAATGTAGTACAGGACAACGTTGTCTTTGGCGGTGGCATAAATCTTTCCCTTGGGAACGCTGGAATTGAGGATCACAGTGCCAAGCCCGATGAAGTTCTCGACGTAAGTCATGCCGAATGCGGTCTGCAAGGTGATGTTGGCCGTAGACAGGTAATCCGCAACGTCCAGCGGATTCATGAAGTAGATCGCGCCGATCTCGTCATCCTCGAAAAGAACCTGCAGATTGCCCCAAGCCTGCGCAAGAACAGTCTGGAAGTTCTTACCGCTCACTGCGCCGGTGCCGGTCGAGAGGAAGTCGAAAAAGCTCTTGCGAATGCCCTTCTGCACATCCTTGAGCATTTCGTCGGTGGTCATTTCCACCGCCTGATCGTAGCCGCGGTCTGTGATTGCCTCGGCAGAGGTAGCCTTTCGCCACTTCTTGAGCGTGATCTCCTTATAGTTCACAGCCTCGGTCTTGTACTTGCTCAGGGGAATGGTTTCACCTTCCGCCACGGCACCGTCTTCCAGCGTGCCGGTAGCCTTGTAGCTCTTGAGCACGGTGCCAGCCTGCTTTGCGATTTTGCGGGTAACGCCAAGAGCCTCCATCAACTTTTTGATGGAATAACCGAACATTTCGGTAAATTCGATCTCGCGAACTCGCGCAAGATCAGCTTTTTTAATCAGCTTAGGATCAACAGCCATAGTTAATCTTCCTTTCTAAACAAATCCATATTTGCGGCGATTGCAGCGCGCCGCTCCGCTCTGTCGGTGATTTGCATGATCTCGTCTTTCGTCATCGCCTTGCCGCCGTCGTTGAGACGTGCGCCCATGTCCACACGGACAGAAGGTTTGGAGACAAGCCCCTTGTAAGTTCCTTCGATAAGTTCATCAAGGCTCTTTGTGTCCTTGATTTTCTCACCGTCCATCTCCAATGCGGTCATTTCCTCACCGCAGCCGCGCATGGCAAGATCGAGATTTGCGCCTATGATATTTTTGCTTTCAAAGTAAGCCCGAACAGCCTTTTCCTTTGCCGCCTTGCTTTCCTTTGCTGTGATTCCGGATTTATAAGCCTCGAAGTCCGAGTGTTCCTTTTCGTACTTCTCCTTATATCCGCCATCGCCCGCCGCCTTGAGGTCGTCCAACTGTTTTTGAACGTCGGGCAGTTTCTCCGCATCAGACTTGTACTTGCTGACATCAGCCTTCAAGCCGTCTACGGTATCGGTATGTGCTTCAATGATGGTGTCCACCTGTTCGTCGGTGAGTCCCATGCCTTTCAGTAATTTTCTGGTCAATGCCATTTCTATCTTCCTTTCCTTTGTCCGCAGTTCATCGCGGCGATAGATTGTATAAAAACCGCAGTGCTTCGCGGGTTTTACCTGTAAATTATTTGTAGAAAACTTTTATTCTTTCTGGTTGCTCCGGCAATCCTGCCGCCTTGCTGAACCTGCTATATTCTGCGTTCAGCCGCCGAAGCTTTATGTTCGCGGCGGTCGCGTCCTCGGAAAGCCCAGCTTCTTTGTATGCGTTTCTAAGCTTTTTCTGCGCGCGGATTTGACGCTCTATGCGGCGCTGCATCTGCGTCGCTTCATAGGCTGTGTAAGTCTTTCCGTCAAACGTGCAGCCAAGACCATCGTCGATATGCTTGAGCTGTTCGTCTGTGTAAGCTCGCTCCGAAACTCCCGGAACAAACGGGTATTTGTGATGCCTACAGTTTGCGCCTGTCAGACCGTCAACATATCCGTAACCGGTCGTTTCCACAAGGTCATCGTAAAGCCCCAGCGGGTCAGGTTCGCCGCTTTCACTCTGGTAATAGACTTTCCCTTGCCATTCCTTGTGGCTTGACCATGGCGACGCACCCGGCTTGTCACGCGCCCCAGAGTGCGCAGACACTTCGAAGTATCTCGTATCAAGGTACTCGGCGCTTTGGTTTGTGTACTGGTCGCAGATCTGATTCACGCCAGTCATGACAGCTCTCCGAACAGCAACGTCGATGTTGTCAACGTGTCCGCTTTCGTAGTTCACGACTTTCAACCCACCTGCAAGCTGCTGCACCGCAGACTTGATTGCTTGATTGTAGTTAATAGCACCGCTTTGAATCTGCATGACAGCTGAATCCAACGCCCACTGATATGCACGCGCAGGCGGTAGCATCGTCCTGCCTTTGTCCACCAGAAAGCCCATAGACTGTGTGATGTTATGAAATTCATCAAGCGTCTGCGCTCTGATTGCTTCGATGGTCGCAGTGTTCACCAGAATATCAGGCTGTGTCAGCCCTGCCATGTCGATAACCGATGTGTAATACTTCTGGTTTCTTGCAATAACATCGTTGAAAAGCTCCTTGAGCTTCTTCTCGCTAATTCCAGAGGTATTGCGGATTGCTTTTTCAATCTCCTTCGTGTCGATACCATGCGAACGAAGCGCCCGAATTGCCTGAACCGTCACTTCGTTCAGCCGATCTTTCAGCGCAAGGCGGCTGCAAATCTCATCGAGAAGTGTATCTTCAAGCCCGCGGAATAGTTCCGCAAGTTCTTCGGGGAGAGCATCAAGCAAGGCGGGCGTAAATGGGTAATGGATCATGTTTCGTCCGATTCATTATCGTCGGCTACTGTTCCGAATACTCTCCATTCTGGCGCAGCGGCGCTACCGACGTTTACCAAGAATGTCGTTCCCGCAGGAACTTTTTCATCTCCCATTACTCTACCTCCTGCTGCTGTTCAGTTACCATGTCCTGCGCCTTCGGCAGCGCCGCCTTTGCGGTCGCCTCGTCCTCATTCATCCACTTCATGCGGAACTCCCAGTCATTCATAATGCCTGCGCTGAGGAGCTGCATGTCGCGCAGGAAGTCCGTCTGCTTGTCCTCAATGATTGAATCGTCAAAGTCTACGGAAATCTGTACTTCCTCATTCAGGCCAGCTTCCATGTACCTGTTCCCCATGCGGAGCAGCGTCCTGCAAAGCTCTGTGATTGCCTGTTCAAGCAAAATCTCATGCTTCTTGATCGTTCGGAACATGGTACTGTTCTCGCTGATAACCTGCGTCGCTGTAGCAATACTTCCCTGATCGAATTTGTAATGGTTCTCACCGAAACCACACTTGCTGGACAGGATGTTCAACATATCTTGCATGCCGGTGTTAAACTCCGCCGTTCGAAGCGTCATGTCGACCTGCTGCAAGATGCTTCTATCGCCGCCTCGATCTTCCG
>OIYO01001604.1_pt1 | contig 11594 bp, 12 predicted proteins | sample 1588191 | NCBI WGS metagenome assembly OIYO01 (sample SAMN03283275) | human gut metagenome | biome: human-associated habitat; material: feces | host: Homo sapiens | place: Peru | collected 2012 | reverse complement strand
GATTTTGAGCAGTATTTTACAGGATAAAATTGAAGAACGGTTAAAAAAGAAAGAACAGATCATGTTGTTTTTGAATCGCCGCGGATATGCGGGATTTTTCTCCTGCCGTTCTTGTGGGACAGTGATGAAATGTCCCCACTGTGATGTGTCATTGCATGCACATAATAATGGAAAACTGATATGTCACTATTGTGGTTATGAGCAAAATCATGTTAAGATATGTCCGAGCTGTGGTTCAAAATATATCAGTGGTTTTAAAGCCGGAACCCAGAAAATCGAGGAACTGGTAAAAAAAGAATTTCCTAAGGCAAGGATTCTTCGGATGGATTTTGATACCACACGAAGCAAGGACAGCTATGAGAAAATTCTCTCCGCATTTGCCAATCAGGAAGCAGATATCCTGATTGGAACCCAGATGATTGTAAAGGGACATGATTTTCCAAATGTAACATTAGTAGGAGTGCTGGCAGCAGACTTATCTCTTTATGTATCTGATTATCATGCCGCAGAGAGAACCTTTCAGCTTCTGACCCAGGCAGCCGGAAGAGCGGGAAGAGGAGAGAAGCCGGGCGAGGTCGTTATCCAGACTTATAATCCGGAGCACTACAGCGTCATCTGTGCAAAGAATCAGGATTATAACCAGTTCTATGAAGAGGAAATTTTCTACCGGCAGGCAATGCGTTATCCGCCGGTATGGCATATGCTGGTTGTGCTTTGTGCATCAAAGAAAGAAGCTGAAGCCTATGCTTGTGCAAAAGAGATTGCAGATACCATGGAAAAAGTGCAGGCTGATAAGAAGCTTCAGATGATTGGACCAGCAGATGCTGCAGTAGCCAGGGTAAATGACATTTATAAAAAAGTACTTTATTTCAAACACCCGGATTATGGTGTGTTAATTCAGATAAAAGATAAAGTAGAACAGCTTATGGAAGAAAAACAGGGAGTAAAAAATATATCGGTGCAATTTGATTTTGACCCGGTAAATGGCTTTTAGAGAAAGGAATTTAAGGAGGAAGTAAAAATGGCATTAAGACAGATTCGGACCGTAGGAGATCCGGTATTGACAAAGACCTGTAAAGAAATTAAAGAGATAACACCAAAGATTTTAGAACTGGCAGATGATATGTTAGAGACCATGTATGAAGCCAATGGTGTGGGACTTGCTGCACCGCAGGTTGGAATCTTAAAGAGAATGGTAGTCATTGATATCGGGGATGGCCCGATTCTTATGATTAATCCTGAGATTATTGAGACTTCCGGAACCCAGACCGGAGATGAGGGCTGCTTAAGTCTTCCGGGTAAGGCAGGAACGGTTACAAGACCAAATTATGTAAAAGCCCGTGCATTTAATGAAGATGGTGATGAATATGAGATTGAGGGAACAGAGCTTTTAGCAAGAGCAATCTGTCATGAATTAGACCATCTGGATGGACATATGTATACGGAAAAAGTAGAGGGCGAGCTTCATGACGTAGTCTATGAGGAGGGCTAGAAATGAAAGTAATATTTATGGGAACACCGGATTTTGCGGTGGGTACATTAGAGGCAATTGTGGCAGCAGGCCATGAAGTAGTGCTTGCGGTAACACAGCCGGATAAACCAAAGGGAAGAGGAAAGAGCATGCAGTATCCTCCGGTAAAGGAAGCTGCCCTTGCCCATGAAATCGAAGTATACCAGCCGGAGCGGGTACGCCGCCTGGAATGCATAGAATATCTGGCAAAATATCAGCCGGACATCATTGTGGTAGCAGCCTTTGGACAGATACTTCCAAAAGAAATCTTAGAGATGCCAAAATATGGCTGCATCAATGTCCATGCATCCCTGCTTCCAAAATACCGTGGGGCTGCACCAATCCAGTGGGCAGTAATCAATGGAGAGAAGGCTTCCGGCGTAACTATTATGCGTATGGATGAAGGTCTGGATACCGGAGATATGATAGCATCTGTGACTGTGGAACTGGATGCACAGGAGACCGGTGGCAGCCTTTTTGATAAATTGCAGGATGCCGGGGCACAATTGTGTGTAGAAACCATGAAATCCATTGAAGATGGTACAGCAGTGTATACACCACAGGATAATGAGATTGCAACGCATACCAAAATGATTCAGAAGTCATTGGGAAAGATTAACTGGTCTTTATCTGCAGTGCAGATTGAGAGGCTGATTCGTGGACTGAATCCATGGCCGAGCGCCTATACGTACCTTTCCGGTAAGACATTGAAAATCTGGAAGGCAACAGTGCATCCGGGCAATACGGATGCTGCACCGGGAACAGTGGTAAAGGCAGATAAAAAGAGCCTTGTTATACAGACAGGCGTTGACCGTCTTTCGCTGGAAGAAGTGCAGTTAGAAGGAAAAAAACGTATGCCGGTTGCTGATTTCTTACGTGGATTTACAATCGAAAACGGAACGGTGCTTGGAACAAAACAGCAATAAAAAGGAGGAATTCATATGCCATATTATTATTGGTGGGACCCGACTTATTTCTTGGTAATTATTGGTGCAGTAATCTGCCTTCTGGCATCTGCCCATGTAAACAATACGTTTAAAAAATATGCAAAATACCGCAGTATGTCCGGAATGACAGGTGCACAGGCGGCACAGAGAATCTTAAATGCAGCAGGCATTTATGATGTGGAAATCCGCCATATTTCCGGAAACCTTACCGACCATTATGACCCGAGAAATAAGACCTTAAGTCTTTCAGACAGTGTCTATGGTTCGGCATCTGTTGCGGCGGTTGGTGTGGCAGCCCATGAGTGTGGACATGCCATCCAGCATCAGAAGAATTATGCACCGCTTACCATTCGTGGTGCCATTGTTCCGGTAGCTAATATCGGATCTACCTTGGCATGGCCGCTGATTCTGATTGGATTATTTATCAGCAGCCGCAGTGGTCAGGCATTGATTACAGCGGGAATCATCTGCTTTTCACTGGCAGTATTATTTCAGATTGTAACACTTCCGGTAGAATTTAATGCATCGAGAAGAGCAGTAAGAATCCTTGGAGAGACAGGAATCTTAGGAGAACAGGAACTGGGCTATACGAGAAAAGTTTTAGGAGCTGCAGCGTTAACCTATGTAGCAGGAGCAGCTTCAGCGATTCTTCAGTTACTGCGTCTGATTTTATTATTTGGAGGACGACGGGATGACTGATTCGGTGAACAGCCGGGAACTGGTGCTTGCAATTTTGCTGGCGGTAACAAAGGATGGCATATACAGTCATGTGGCGATTTCTGATGTACTGACCAAATATCAGTATCTTGAGAAACAGGAGCGCAGCTTTATTACCAGAGTCAGCGAGGGCACATTGGAGCGCATGCTGGAACTTGATTATATTATCAATCAGTTTTCCAGTGTGAAGGTGAATAAAATGAAGCCGGTAATCCGTTGTATTATCCGGAGTGCCGTCTATGAAATGAAATATATGGACAGTGTTCCGGTATCGGCTTCCTGCAACGAAGCAGTAAAGCTTGCAAAGAAAAAAGGCTTTGGAAAGCTTTCCGGATTTGTCAATGGAGTGCTTCGGAATATCGGAAGAAATCTTGATAAGATTGCATACCCGGATAAGAAAAAAGCTTATAAACAGTATTTATCCGTAACCTGTTCCATCCCGGAATGGATGATTACGCTCTGGGAGAAAAATTATTCTCTGGAACGGATTGAAAAGATAGCAGAAGCATTTTTGAAAGAAGAACCACTGACCATAAGATGTAATCTTACGAAGATTACACCAGAAAGCTTGATGAAGCGTTTAAAAAATCGTGGTATGGAAGTGAACATAGATGAAAAACTTCCTTATGCATTGCATGTAAGAGGTGTGGATTATCTTGGCGGCATTCCGGAATTTGCGGAAGGACTTTTTTATGTGCAGGATTTAAGCTCCATGAAGGTGGCTGAGGCGGCAGAGGTAAAAGCAAATGATACTGTCATTGATGTGTGCGGAGCACCCGGTGGAAAGAGTATACATATTGCACAGCTGCTTTCCGGCAGTGGAAGGGTCATCACCAGGGATGTCAGTGAGTATAAAGTCTCTTTGATAGAAGAGAATATCAGACGTCATCAGGTGACCAATATGACAGCCGAGCAGTGGGATGCCCGTGTATCAGATAAAGGCAGTATCGGCAAAGCAGATGTAGTTATTGCCGATTTACCATGTTCCGGACTGGGTGTGCTCCGGAAGAAACCGGATATCAAATACCGGATGCAGCCGGAAGATATCAAATCACTGATCGCATTACAGCGGGAGATTTTATCTACGGTACATCAGTATGTGAAGCCGGGCGGCAGAATGATTTACAGTACCTGTACCATTGATGCAGGAGAGAATGAAGAAAATGTTGCATGGTTTACGGCAAATCATAAAGAATTTGAAGTAGAAAGCATGGAACAGATTCTGCCGGATGAATTAGGCAGTGACGGATTTTTCATTGCCAGATTAAGGAAACAGAATGTATGATAGAAAAAGTTGATGTAAAATCCTTGAATTTAAAAGAATTAGAAGAATTTCTTTTGTCTCTGGGAGAGAAGAAATTCCGGGCAAAGCAGATATATGAATGGATGCACATCCATCATGTCACCTCCTTTGATGAAATGACAAATCTTTCGAAGAATTTAAGGGAGACATTAAAAGAAAAAGCAGACCTTGTGGTATTAGAAGAAGAACTGGTACAGATTTCGAAGATTGACGGAACGAGAAAGTACTTATTTGCATTGGCAGATGGGAATATGATAGAAAGTGTGCTGATGAAATATAAGCATGGCAATTCCGTATGTGTTTCTTCCCAGGTGGGCTGCCGTATGGGCTGCCGGTTCTGTGCATCAACACTGGACGGACTGGTGCGTAATCTGACACCATCGGAAATCTTAGAGCAGATATACCGGATTCAGGAGAGCATCGGAGAACGTATTTCCAATGTGGTAGTCATGGGAAGCGGAGAACCTATGGATAATTATGATAATATTGTAAAATTCATTGAACTGCTGACAGACGAGCATGGACTTCATATCAGCCAGAGAAATCTTACGGTATCTACCTGTGGACTGGTGCCACGGATGAAGCAGCTCGCTGATTTGAAGCTTCAGATTACACTGGCACTTTCCCTGCATGCATCCTCACAGGAAAAGAGGAAAGAGCTGATGCCGGTTGCCAACAGTTATGAGCTTTCCGAGGTCTTGGATGCCTGCAGATATTATTTTGACAAGACAGGACGAAGAATCACTTTTGAGTATAGTCTGGTGGGCGGCGTCAATGATACGGATGAGGATGCAGAGCGGCTGGTTAAGCTGGTTTCCGGCATGAACTGCCACATTAATCTGATTCCGGTAAATCCCATTAAAGAGCGGGATTATGTGCAGTCAGACCATGAGGAAATCCTCAAATTTAAAAATAAACTTGAAAAAAACGGAATTAATGTTACTATTAGAAGGGAAATGGGCAGAGATATTGATGGTGCCTGTGGACAGTTAAGAAAGAAATTTTTAGAAAGGTAGGTGGACTATCATGAAGACTTTTTCAATTACAGATATCGGACAAAAGCGCAGTTCCAATCAGGACTATGTCTTTTCCTCTGAGCAGCCGATTGGTAATCTGCCAAATCTTTTTATTGTTGCAGATGGAATGGGAGGACATAAAGCGGGAGATTATGCTTCCAGATATACGGTAGAGACATTGGAGAAGCTGATTCGTGAGTCGACATTGTCAGAGCCGGCTGCAATTATTGAGTCTGCAGTAAAGCAGGCAAATATCATGCTGTTAGAGGAAGCGAATAACCATGAGGAAATGAAGGGAATGGGAACTACTCTGGTAATTTGTACCATTCATGACAACATGCTTACGGTTGCCAATGTGGGAGACAGCAGGCTATATGTAGTAAATCAGGAAATCAGGCAGATTACGAAAGACCATTCGCTGGTAGAAGAAATGGTGCGGATGGGTGAGATGGACAAAGAAACAGCCCGGAATCACCGTGATAAAAACATTATTACAAGGGCAATCGGAGCAGTCCCGGAAGTGGATGTGGATTTCTTTGAGATTAATCTGGATCCGGAAGATGAAATACTTATGTGTACCGATGGATTAACCAACATGGTAGAGGATGCAGATATCAGAAATATCATGCTCAGTCAGCGTGATATTGCAGAACAAGCAGAAAGATTAGTAAAGACTGCCAATGAAAATGGCGGTAAAGACAACATTACAGTAATTGTAATAAAACCATTTTCGGATGAGGTGAAGATATGTTAACAGAGGGAATGTTTATCGCAGAACGTTATGAAATTATTGGGAAAATAGGCGCAGGCGGAATGTCTGATGTTTATAAGGCAAAGGATCATGTCTTAGGACGTTTTGTGGCAATTAAGGTTTTAAAGCAGGAATTCAGTGAGAATGCGAACTTTGTTTCGAAGTTCCGTATTGAGGCGCAGTCAGCAGCAGGATTAGAGCATCCAAACATCGTAAATATCTATGATGTCGGAAGCGAAAACGGCATGCATTATATTGTCATGGAATATGTGGATGGAATCACATTAAAGACATATATTGAGAAAAAAGGTAAACTGACTTACAAAGAGGCAGTCAGCATTGCCATTCAGGTAGGCAGAGGTATTGAGGCTGCACACAATAAGAATATTGTGCACCGTGATATTAAGCCACAGAATATTATTATTTCCACAGAAGGAAAAGTAAAGGTAACCGACTTTGGAATTGCCCGTGCAGCAACTTCCAACACCATCAATTCTGATGTTATGGGTTCCGTACATTATTCTTCTCCGGAGCAGGCAAGAAACGGTTTCGTAGATGGCAAGAGTGATATTTATTCTCTTGGAATCGTCATGTATGAAATGGTAACCGGAAGAGTTCCTTTTGATGGAGATACTACGGTTGCAGTAGCAATCCAGCATTTACAGGAAGAAATGGTTCCTCCAACAGCATATACACCGGATCTTCCTATCAGCTTAGAGAAGATTATTTTAAAATGTACCCAGAAGAATCCGGACCGCCGTTATGAGAATATGGGCGAGCTGTTGATTGATTTAAAGAAATGTCTGATTAGTCCGAATGAAGACTTTGTTACCATGGTTCCACTTGGCAGCAATGATAAGACAAGAGTCATCGGACAGGATGAATTAGAGCAGATCCGGGAAGGCTCCGGAAAAGTTTCCTATGATGAGGAAGAGGAAACGGGAGACGAAGAAGAACCGGATGAGGATGAATTAGCAGAGGATGACGAGAAAGAAAATGGAATTCTCAATCCGAAGATGGAAAAAGCAGTTACCATTATGGGAATTGTCGCTGCAGTTATCATCGTAGGAATCGTCATTTGCCTGGTGGGTAATATCCTTGGAATTTTCCGTTTTGGCGGCAGCAAGAAAAATGATACCGAGACAGAGATTGCAACAGAGACCGAAACAGATACCGAAGATAAAATCGAAATGATTGACTTGCGTGGTCTTACTTTTGAAGAAGCACAGAAAGAAATCAAAGATAAGAAGCTTGATATCAAGTTAGAAGAAGGCGAGGAGATTTCCTCTGATGATTATGAGGAAGGACAGATTGCCGAACAGAGTGTGAAGAAGGGTGAATATGTAAAGGCTGGCGATACCGTTACTGTTCGTATCAGCAGCGGAGCAGGAGATATTCCGATTCCTGACGTAGCCGGATATAAGTCCTCTGAAGCACAGAAGAAATTAGAGGATATGGGCTTTAAGGTAAGCACGGATTATGATTACAGTGATACTGTACAGCAGGATTATGTTATCAAGACCACACCGGATATCGGAACCAATGCGAAGAAGGGTGATACCATTACCCTGATTTTGAGCCGTGGTATTGAAAGCGTTCAGGTACCGGATGTCAGAGGACATTCAGAATCTGATGCGAAAAATGAATTAACCGGCGCAGGCTTAAATGTTACAACTAAGACCGATTACAGTGATGATGTGGCAGAGGGTCTTGTTATCAGTCAGGATCCGGTAAATGGCAAATTTGTTGACCGTGGAACAACCGTTACCCTGACCATCAGTTTAGGCAAGAAGACCACATACTATTCTTATAAGAGTGATACGTTAGCAGTACCGCAGGATGGCAAGAATTATACCGGCGGAACCGTTACACTGAAAGGTTCTGACGGAAGTACCCTCTGGACAACAACCTTCGAGGGAACAAATCCAGGTTCTGTGAATGTTGATAATATTAAAAATATGAGCAGTGGTACACTTGAAGTGGCATGGACATATTTAAATGAAGATGGTACAACAGGAACGAATGTTATGCCTACTACTGTATATTTTACTGAAAAATAAGGATGCACATGCAGGGAAAAATAGTCAAAGGAATTTCCGGATTCTACTACGTTCATGTAGTGGAATCCGGAATTTATGAATGTAAGGCAAAAGGAATATTCCGCCAGCAGAAGATGAAACCACTGGTGGGAGATGATGTAGAGATTGATATTATTTCAGAAGAGAAGAAGACCGGAAATGTCGCAGCAATTCTTCCTAGAAAAAATGCACTGATTCGTCCGGCAGTTGCCAATGTAGACCAGGCTCTTTTGATTTTCGCGGCGGCAAGTCCCAATCCGAATTTTAATCTTTTGGACCGCTTTCTGGTAATGATGGGACGGCAGGATGTTCCGGTAATCCTTTGTTTTAATAAATGTGATTTGATTACCGAAGAACAAAAACAGGAGATTGCATCTATTTATGAAGCAAGCGGTTGTAAGATACTTTTTGTCAGTGCAAAGAAGAAACTGGGACTGAACGCACTTCAGGAAATATTAGAAGGAAAGACTACAACGGTAGCAGGACCTTCCGGTGTGGGAAAATCTTCACTTATTAATCTTTTAGCACCGGAAGCCTGTATGGAAACTGGTGAAATCAGTAAGAAGATAGAGCGCGGCCGGCATACTACAAGACATGCAGAACTGATTCAGCTTAAGGGCGACGGTTATATCATGGATACACCGGGATTTAGTTCCCTGTATCTTCCAGAAATGGAAAAGGAAGAATTGCAGGATTGCTATCCGGAGTTTGCAGCATTTGAGCCGTATTGCAGATTTCAGGGCTGTTCCCATATCAGCGAGCCGGACTGCGGAGTCAAAGAAGCTTTATCAGAAGGAAAGATTCATCCGGTGCGTTATGAGAATTACTGCCAGCTCTATGGAGAATTAAAGGACAGAAAGAAGTATTAAAATAATTAAAGTATCGAAAGAGAAGATATAGAAATTAAGATATCGAAAAACAAGGTACAGTAAAATAAGATACCGAAGAATATTGGATACAGAAAGGAATCAGACGATGAATTGTTTATCCCCATCTATTTTATCAGCAGATTTTAGTAAATTAGGAGAAGAGATTAAGACGGTAGATGAAGCCGGGGCACAGTACATTCATATCGATGTAATGGATGGAAGCTTTGTGCCAAGCATTTCTTTTGGAATGCCGGTCATCCGTTCTATTCGAAAATGCACCGATAAAATATTTGATGTTCATCTGATGATTGATGAGCCAATCCGTTATATTGATGAGCTGGTAGACTGTGGAGCTGATTTGATTACCGTGCATGCAGAAAGCTGCAAGCATTTGGACCGGACAATCGAAGCTATCAAGGAACGTGGCATCATTGCAGGAGTAGCATTAAATCCTGCTACACCATTAACTGCCATTGAACATATTTTAGAAAAAGTGGATATGGTATTAATCATGACAGTGAATCCGGGCTTTGGCGGACAGAAGCTGATTCCTTATACTATCGATAAAGTGCGTCAGTTAAAGAAAATGGTGCAGGAGCGTCAGTTAAAGCTTGATATTGAAGTAGATGGTGGCGTAAACCTTTCTAATGTTGAAACATTGATGGATGCGGGAGCGAATATCATTGTTGCCGGAAGCGCAGTCTTTGGCGGAGATGCGGAAGAGAATACCAGATGTTTCTTAAATCTCATTAATGGTGGTAAATAAGATGAAAACCTTGATTATCAATGGTGGAACCATAGAGGATGCGTTTGCATTAGACTATATAGAGCGGATAAAACCGGATTGTATTTTAGCGGCAGACCGGGGCATGGAATTCTGCTACCGCAATCAGATAAAACCGGATGTTATATTAGGAGATTATGATTCGGCAGATAAAAACATATTGGAAGCATTTCGCCAGCAAAATGGCATTGAGTGGCATCAGTATCAGCCGGAGAAGGATTATACTGATTCTGAAATTGCCATCGGAAAAGCTATGGAACGGAATAGCAGTGAAATCCATATATTAGGTGGTACCGGCACAAGGCTTGATCATGTGTTAGGCAATATACAGCTTCTGATGCAGCCACTGGCAAAAGACATTCCGTGCTTTCTCATAGATTCCCATAACCGGATTCGCCTGTTGAAAGAGCGCGTGGTTCTTCGAAAGAGTCAGCAGTTCGGAAAGTATGTATCTTTACTTCCTCTTACAACAGAAGTAACCGGAGTAACATTGACCGGAATGAAATATCCTCTGGAGGATGCAGCATTTACCAGTGATAATACATTGGGCGTCAGCAATGAAATTGCAGACGACGAAGCTGTGATAGATTTAAAAAATGGAATATTGATTATGATTGAATCGAGAGACTGATTTCTGGAAGACGAATTTTAAAGGGACGGAATGAGGTCTCTTTTTTTTGCACCAGACATTCGGAAGAAGCTGGCGGTGGCAGGGTGGCTATGTAGGAATGGGTTTAAAGAAACAAATAACGTTTTTTTGTTTAGGAGAATAGTGGCACAATCTGTCCGCCACCAATACATTATAAAGTCTGCTAGGAGTACTTGGAATTTCGTCCGACAACAGGCAACGCTGGCACAGGGAAGTGCCAGCGAGGCGCATTTGAACATGGATGTGAATATGCGCCGGGTGCCGGAACTGATGAAAGATGCTATCGAAATTCCTAGTGCTCTTTGCAGGCTTTATACCTGTATTGGAGCGGATAGACTGTGCCATTATTCTTTTAACGGAAAGACCGTTTCTATCTTGACAAATCAAAAAAATATAGTACAATACAATTCATAGTAAATAAATAGGAAAAGGATGAAAAGAAAAATGAACAGAAGCGTAAGAACAAAATTAACAGCACTCGGTCTTTGCGTAACATTAATGTTAACAGCACTGACAGGATGTGGAAATAAGGATGCAAAGGAGACTTTAAGCACGAAGCAGCAGTCTGCGACAGAGGTAATAGAGAGCACAGAAAATGTGACAGAAGCAGCAGGAAATGAAGCTATAAACCGGATAAATGAAGCCTTATCGCAGAATGTTCCACAATTTACAATTGATTTTACAACCGGACACCTTAAGTATCAAGGCGGTCGGTTCAATTTCGCAGTACAGAACACAACCGGACACTTATTATGGGAGGTGGCAATTTAAATGAATGATGCAGGAAAAGTAGCATTTACTCCAAAAGGGGATTACAGTAGCGCGGCTACATATGAATACCTTGATACCGTTGTCTATGACGGAAACGCATACGCAGCACTTAAAACGACAACTGGCAATCAGCCGGAAGATGATAGCGAGTATTGGGCATTATTAGCAAGGGGTGGTACATCCATTCCAACAGCAACAG
>OIYO01001602.1_pt1 | contig 11606 bp, 5 predicted proteins | sample 1588191 | NCBI WGS metagenome assembly OIYO01 (sample SAMN03283275) | human gut metagenome | biome: human-associated habitat; material: feces | host: Homo sapiens | place: Peru | collected 2012 | reverse complement strand
CTGTTCGGCGGGCAGAACAATACTCCCGCCGAAATAAACGGTTTTGATGACGTTGTATATATACGCTCTTCCGAACAGCCCGTAAACCGTTTCGCCGCTGCAGAAGAGCATCCGTGCCGAAAGCCCTTTCGGCACTGCGGTGTAAACCGTTTTTCCGTTGTTGTAAACGCTTATCAGGCTGCTGCCTCCGCGCTCCTCCACGGCGGCGCGGAATTCCGGTGTGGGCGCGACAAGGTCGGTTATTCTTCCCGCCGTTTCGCACAGCTTTGCAAGGCGCCTGCCGTCGCTCCCGAATAGATACACGCTTCCGGGGAACGCAACGGTATAATAGCTTTCGCTGCCCGAGCGTGTGATGCAGGCATCCGCTATTTCATCTTCGCCCTGCCCGCGGGCGGTTTCCAGCGTGATAAACCCGGTTTCCGAAAAATCGCTTCCGAGCCGGTAAATTCTTCCTCCGCCGCAGCAGGAAACGGCGCTGTACCCGTTCGAAACCGGGTCGTGGCGAAGCCTTCGGTACGGTCTTAACGCCGCGGCGGTGCCGGTCTGCACGCCGGAACGCGAATACATGTATATGCTGCTTTCGAATCCGTCTGTGACCGCATATCCGTTTCCGTTGTCGCAGGCGGAAACCGCGGCAAGCGAGTTTTCCAGTACAAAAACACAGTTGTCCGTATCAGCCATGGTAATTACTCCCCCCGAAGCAAAGTATATTCGCCGCATTGCAAAAAATTGCAGGGCCGCACTTGATTTTTATCCGAAAACTATTATAATGAAATAAAGAAAAGGACGGAGAGCTTAATATGTATAAGAACCGTAAAACCAATTACCCGCTTTATGAAGTGCGCGAATGCGCATCGCTGCGCGCCCTGATCGACGACGCGGCAAGGGATTTCCCGGATATGGTATCGTTCAGATACAGGTCCGGCGGGGAAGTCGTTTCCGTGACATACCCGGAGGTAAAGGAGCAGGTCGATGCGCTCGGCACAGCGATGTACGATCTCGGTATCGGCAATACTCACGTCGCCATTATCGGCGCAAACAGCTTCGACTGGGTGCGTGCATATCTTTCCACGCTCAATACCGAAGGCGTTGTCGTACCCGTGGATAAGGATCTTTCGGATGATGACACCGTGTTTGTGCTCGATAATTCGGATGCAACCGCGGTGTTCCATGCCGGCAAGGCGACCGAAAAAAAGCTTCTTGCGCTGGAAGACAGACTTCCGAACATCAAATACTTTATCTGCTTTGACGAACCTGCCGTAAAGGACGAACGCCACCTTTATGTCGGCGATCTTATGGAAAAGGGCAAAGAGCTTCTCGCCGCGGGCGACAGACGCTTTCTGGATGTCACGCCGGATAACGAATGCCTGAAAGAGCTGCTTTATACGAGCGGCACCACCGGCAGGGCAAAGGGCGTTATGCTCAATGCAAAGGCGCTTATCACCAACATCCGCGCTTCGCAGATGCTCATGAAGATAACCGATACCGCAGTTTCGATACTTCCGTATCACCATTCCTATGAATCCACCACCGGCATTCTTACCATGTTCCACCACGGAATGACGATCTGCATAAACGAAAGCCTGCGTACCGTGCTGCCGAACATCAAGTTTTACAGGCCGACGGAAGTCCAGCTCGTTCCGCTGTTTGTCGAAAAGATATACCGCGGCATATGGGATAAGGCAGAGGAGAGCGGCAAAGCCGCCGCGCTCCGCAAGCTTATCAGGTTCAGCAACAGAATGCTTTCCGTGGGGATCGACCTGCGCAAGCCCCTGTTCAAAAGCGTTACCGAAAACTTCGGCGGCAGGCTGGAAAAGATCGTCTGCGGCGGCGCGCCGATCCGCGCCGAAGTCGGCAAGTTCTTCGAAGATATCGGGATAATCCTCTGCAACGGCTACGGTATAACCGAGTGCTCGCCGCTCGTTTCCGCAAACCCGGATGTCGGCTCCGACTGCACCACCGTCGGTTATCCGCTTGCCTGCCTGGAGGTGAAGATCGACGAACCCAATGCCGACGGCGAAGGCGAGATCCTTGTTAAGGGCGATGTTGTCATGATGGGCTATTATCATCAGCCGGAGGCTACCGCCGCCGTTATCAGGGACGGATGGTTCTATACCGGGGATTACGGCAGGATCGATGAAAAGGGCAGGCTTGTCATCACCGGCAGAAAGAAGAACATAATCATCCTCGGCAACGGTAAAAACATTTATCCCGAGGAGCTCGAAGGCTATATCGCCGGGATAAGCTATATCACCGACTGCATAGTTTATGCCGACCGCGATGCCGACGGAGTGGAAAGCGCGCTTTGCGCCGAATGCGCCATCGATCCGGAGGTGCTTGCCGGAACCGACCGCGAGGAGCTGCGCGCCCGCGTGAAATCCGATATTTTCAAGACGCTTGCGGATCTGCCCGCATACAAGCAGGTTGCGCGGGTTGTCGTACGAGACAAGCCCTTTGTAAAGACGGCATCCGCAAAGATCCGCCGCGCTGCGGACGGAAAGCCGCTCGAATGATCCGCAGCCGCAAAGCATAGAATCTCCTCTGAACAAAAAACGAACCGCCGCGTAAGCCACAACGGGCTTGCGCGGCGGCGTTTTTTTGAGTTTCGGCGGGATATTTTTCAGTTGCGCCCGCGCCCGCGCCAGACAGAGGGGGAAACGGCGATCAGCAGCGGGAATATTTCCAGCCTGCCAAGCAGCATCGCCGCCGAAAACACCAGCTTGGAAAAGACGGTGTAGCCGGCAAAGCCGCCCATCGGCCCGACGGCGGCGAACCCCGGCCCGATATTGTTGAAGCAGGCGACGGCGGCGGTAAAGTTGGATTCAAACCCGAAGGGCTCGAAGCTGACAAGCAGAAACGTCGCCATTATCACGAACACATATGCGCCGAAGTAGGTCGCCACGCCGGAAAGCGTGCGGTCGTCAACCTCCTTGCCCTCGAAGTTCACGGTGGTGACGGAGCGCGGGTGAAGCAGCTTTTTTATCTCCCGCAGCGAAAGCTTGCAAAGCAGTATCGCACGGGACATCTTCAGGCCGCCCGCTGTCGAACCGGCACAGCCGCCGAGGAACATCAGCGCAAAGAGCAATGCTTTGGAAAGCCCCGGCCACAGGTTGAAATCCGCGGTCGAGTAGCCGGTCGTCGTCGTGATGGAGGATACCTGAAAGTAGGCGTGGCGCAATGCCTCGCCGAAGGAGGGATAAAGCGCGGATATGTTCACGGTTATCACCGCGGTCGCCGTTGTGATGATCCCGAGATATACCCAAAGCTCGGTGCTTTTCAGCGCGGAGCGCGCCCGTCCGATGAGTATGAGGTAATACAGATTGAAGTTAATGCCGAACAGCATCATAAACACGGCGATGACCGTCTGGCAATAGGGCGAATAGCCGGCAATGCTGTCCGCCCTGAGGGCAAGCCCGCCGGTGCCCGCCGTGCCGAAGGAATGGAGCAGGCTTTCATAAAGCGACATTCCGCCCAGGCTCAGGAGTATAACCTCCGCGGCGGTTATCACGATGTATATCAGATAAAGAACCTTTGCCGTATCCCGCACACGCGGCAGCAGCTTGCCGACCGCCGGCCCCGGCATTTCGGCGCGCATTATGTGGATAGAGCGGTCGGAAACATTGGACATTATCGCCATGACAAACACCAGAACGCCCATTCCGCCGACCCAGTGCGTGAAGCTGCGCCAGAGCAGCGCGCTTTTTGAAAGAGCTTCAACGTTCGTGAGTATGGAGGAGCCGGTTGTCGTAAAGCCGCTCACCGTTTCGAAAAAGGCATCGATATAATTCGGTATATCGCCGGTGAGCACAAACGGCAGTGCGCCGATGGCGGACATGAGCAGCCACGCCAGCCCGACAACGGCAAAGCCTTCGCGGGCATAAATGACGGTGTTGCCGGAGCGCATTAGCTTTGATATAAGCGTGCCGAGCAGAAACGCCGCCGCGGCGACGGCAATAAAGGAATTCATCGGGCCGTATTCGCCGTATATCAGCGCCGTCACTGCGGGAAGCAGAAGCAGCGCCGCCGTCACCTGCATCAGCCTTCCGCAGGTGTAAAATACCATTTTTCGGTTCATTCTTCACACGCCCCTTTTTACTGCTGGAGAATGTCCGAAAGATCCGAAAGCTGCTGGTCCGCGACGATCACGATGACCCTGTCGCCCGCTTCGATGACATCGTCGCCGGTCGGGATATTTGCCCGCCGCCCGCGCGCGATGCCCGCAATGATCATGTTCGGCTTCAATTGCAGCTCCTTCAGCGGGGTTTTCAGCCCGGGAAAATCCGGTGCGGCAAGAAATTCAAGCGCTTCCACGCCGGAATCCATCAGCTTGTAAAGCGTTTCGATCCTGCTCCCCGCGGAATTTTCGAGCGCACGCACATAGCTTGTGGTAAGGTCGGAAACGCTCTTGCGCGGGGATATCAGGCATTCCAGCCCGAGATTGCGCGCCATTGCGGCAAGCTCCGGGCGGTTGACCTTCGCCACGACCTTCGGAACCCTTTTGTTTGCGGCAAAAATGGAAATGAGTATGTTTTCCTCATCCATCCCCGTGAGTGCGACAAAGGCATCCACGCTTTCCAGCCCTTCTTCCAAAAGCAGCTCCTGCTCGGCTCCGTCTCCGTGGATCAGCACGGCTTCCGGCAGCTCGGCGGCAAGCTGCCTGCAGCGTTCCTCGTCGCGGTCGATAATGCGCACCGTGTTGCCTCCGGCGATCAGCAGCTTTGCAAGATAATATGCCGTGCGGCTGCCGCCGAGTATCATCACGCTGCGCGCCTGCTTGCGCGAAACGCCCATCAGCTTCAAAAGCTTCTGTATTTCCGTCGGCGGGGCGGTAAGCCCGATCCTGTCGCCGCTTTCCAGCGCGAAATTGCCGTTCGGTATATGCACCGTTTCGCCGCGCCGGACAGCGCATATCAGGAATTTTGCATTGTATTTGCGGCGCAGCTCCATCAGCGTGCTGCCGCAAAGGGGCATATCCGGCTTCAGGTTGAGCTCGATCATTTCGAGATTGCCGTTGAAGGTTTCTATGTTCGCGGCGGCGGGCAGCTTCAGAATGTTGTAAAGCTCCTTCGCCGCGAGCATTTCCGGATTCAGCGTCAGGGAAAGCCCGATTGCGGATTTCAGAAACGTAAGGTTTTTGTCGTTGTATTCGGGGTTGCGTATCCGTGCGACGGTATGCCCCACGCCCATTTTGGAGGCGATGAAGCAGGAAAGCATATTCATTTCGTCCGAATCGGTGCAGGCAATGAGCATATCCGCCCGCTCCGCGCCGGCTTCGGAAAGCGTTTCGCAATCCGCCCCGTTGCCGCACACGGACATCACATCGTAAATGTTGCCCATGGATTCCGCCACATCCGCCTTTTCGTCCACGGCGACTATATCGTGACCTTCGCTTACAAGATCGCCGATTATCGAGCTGCCTATCTTGCCGCAGCCGACAACAATGATCTTCATGAAAATTCTCCCTTCTGCCGTTTATATGCCAAGGGGAGCCGGCACATTTCCCCGTGCGGCCCCCGCGATACTCTTTATTTGCAGATAACTGCCCTGTGGAACACCTTTTTGCCCTTTTTGATCTTTACGCCCGCGGCAAGCGCCGAAACGGGTATAACGGCGGAGATATCCGCCACCTTTTCGCCGTCGATGCTCACGCCGCCCTGCTCGATAAGCCGCCTTGCTTCCCCGCGGGAGCCGGCAAGCGAGCAGGCGAGCATAAGGTCGATAACGCCCATGCCCTCTGCCAGGACATCCGAAAGCTCCGTCGTGGGCATATCGGAATCGTCGCCGCCGCCGCCGAACAGCGAAGCCGCCGTTTTGCGCGCCTTTTCGGCCTCCTCCGCGCCGTGTACGAGCGTGGTGAGCTCCATTGCGAGTATTTCCTTTTTCTCGTTTATGCGGGCGGGATCCCAGCTTTCCATCGCGTCGATCTCCTCCACGGGAAGGAAGGTGAGCATACGCAGGCACTTCATAACATCGGCATCGTCGGTATTGCGCCAGTATTGGTAAAATTCAAACGGGGTCGTTTTTGCCGGATCGAGCCAGACTGCGCCCTTTGCGGTCTTGCCCATCTTTTTGCCTTCGCTGTTCAGAAGCAGGGTGATGGTCATCGCATAGGCATCCTTGCCCGTCTTTTTGCGGATCAGCTCCGTGCCGCCGAGCATATTGCTCCACTGATCGTCGCCGCCGAACTGCATATTGCAGCCGTAATGCTCGTGCAGGTAGTAAAAGTCGTAGGACTGCATTATCATGTAGTTGAATTCAAAGAAGGAAAGCCCTCTTTCCATACGCTGCTTGTAGCATTCGGCTCGCAGCATATTGTTTACGGAAAAGCAGGCGCCCACCTCGCGCAGGAGATCGACATATTTCAGGTCGAGCAGCCAGTCGGCATTGTTCACGACGATCGCCTTGTCCTCGCCGAATTCGATAAAGCGCCCGATCTGTTTAAGAAAAGCATCGCAGTTGTGCTGTATCGTTTCGGCGGACATCATCGCGCGCATATCCGTTCTCCCCGAAGGGTCGCCGATAAATCCGGTGCCGCCGCCGAGCAGCACGACCGGCCGGTTGCCCGCCATTTGAAGCCTTTTCATCAGGCAGAGCGCCATGAAATGGCCGACATGAAGCGAATCGGCTGTCGGGTCGAAACCGATATAAAAACGGGCGTTGCCGTTGTTTATAAGCTCTCTTATTTCGTTTTCGTCCGTGACCTGAGCGATAAGCCCTCTCGCACGGAGCTCCTCATATATTCCCATTTGATTCTCCTTTGCTTTATATACACATGAATATAACATATCCGCGCCGTACAGTCAAGTATTTCCGAACCGGTTCAGCGCTTCGGCGCATATGCCGCGCAGCCGATTGCGCAGCTCCTCCGGGGCGATTATATCCACCTCGCCGCCGAAGCTGAGCACCCATCCGAAGAAGGTCGGCCCCGGAACGATATGAACGTGCGCCGTCATGCGGTCGCCTCTGAGCGCGACCGGCGTATCACGCCCGAAGCGGTCGAGCATTATATAGGCTTTTTCCTTCGGGAAGGAGATCGTGACCGTCTGCGGCTTGCCGGAAAACATCCCGAACATAGCACCGGAATAGGAGGTTATATCGTATTCTCGGTATTCCTCCGCGCCGCCGCGCGCATATCCGTACTCCACCGAAACGGATGCCATCCTGTCCACGCGGAAATGCCGTATTCCCCCGGTGCCGTGGTCGTAGCCGATAAGGTAATAGTTGCCGTCGTCCCACACGAGCTGCCAGGGGCTTATGTCGTACCTCGCGCCGCCGCGGTGAAGCTCTCTTTTCCCGCCGGGGAGAGGGTTGTAGTAATAAAAGGCTATGCGCAGATCGTTTTCGATCGCTTCGTGTATCCTGTCCACGCTGCGGAAGATATCCTCGTTTTCGGATTTTGCCTTTACGGTGACAAAAACGGCGCGGTTCAGCGCCTTCCGTTCGCTTCTCGGCGCAAGCATCGCCAGCTTTTCGGAAAGGCTTTTGCTTTTTGCCGGGGTGATAAAGCTCGAAGCGCTCACCGCATCCACGAGCAGCTTCAGCTCCGCGGTGGAAAAATCGCGCCGGCCTATGTAATACCCGTATTTTTTGCCGCGCACGGAACGTATGTCCGCGCCGAGCTCACGCAGCACCTCGATATCGTCATAAACGCTTTTCCGTTCGCAGGATATCCCGTTCGCCCGCAGGAAGGCTATTATTTCCCCGGTGGAAACGGGGTGCCTTTCATCCGTGCGGTCGTAAAGCATATCCTTAAGCAAAACAAGCTTTTTCTTCTGTGCCGGGCTTTTCGGCATACTGCCACCGCCTTTCGCGCAATTCCTTCCGTTTATATCGTATATATTCATTATAGCCGCGCGCGGCGGCGTTGTCAATCGCAGCTACGCCCTTTATGCGGCTGCAGGTTAAAAAAACAAGGGAATTTCGTAAAAAAGTCTTGACAACTACTTGAAAAGGTGTTATTATAGTAAACTGCATTATAATGCGGGTGGAATCCCTTTTATTTGTGACAAAAGCGTAAATAAAGGACAAGCTTTCTCCGCAGGAACGGCGCCGCCGTGCCGGGCTGCCCCGGTGCAGGGCATAAAGAATTTGAATGGAGTGATCGGTTGATATGGTGAAAGAGCGGCTTCTCGGAAAAACTCTTCGTATGTCTTTTTCCAAGAACGACGAGGTACTCGAAATCCCCAACCTCATTGAGGTGCAGAAGAAATCCTTCAAGGATTTTGCGGAGCATGATATCGGCGAAATGCTGACGGATATATCCCCCATGGCGGATTATTCCGGCAACCTTATAATCGAATTTGTCGGTTATTTGCTGGATGAAACTCCCAAATACACCATCGAGGAATGCAAGGAACGCGACCTTAATTATGCCACGCCCTTTAAGGTCACCGTAAGGCTTACCAACAAGAACACCGGCGAAGTCAAGGAACAGGAAATCTATATGGGCGATTTCCCGCTTATGACGGACAGCGGTACTTTTATCATCAACGGCGCCGAAAGAGTCGTTGTTTCTCAGGTCGTCCGCTCGCCGGGCATCTATTATGATGAAATCGACGATAAATCCGGGCGTCACCTTCTTGCCGCGACGGTCATTCCCTACCGCGGCGCATGGCTGGAATACGAGACCGACAACTCCGATATCTTTTATGTGCGTATCGACAAAAACCGCAAGATCCCGATAACCGTCCTGCTGCGTGCGTTCGGCTTGGGAACGAACGAAGCGATACTCGAAAAGTTCGGGGATGAGCCTCTGCTCAAAGCCACTTTCGAAAAGGACACCATGCTTTCGGAGGTGGATCGCGTTATCCAGTCCGGCGGCATGACAAACCCCGTGGATGAAGCGCTCAAAGAGATCTACCGCAAGCTCCGTCCCGGCGATCCGCCCATTGTCGAAAGCGCCCAGATACTTATCAGCAATCTTTTCTTCGATCCGAAGAGATACGATATTTCCCCTGTCGGCAGGTATAAATTCAACAAAAAGCTTGCGCTTGCAAAGCGTATAACCGGCCATACCCTCTCGCGCGAGGCGGTCAGCCCCGTCACCGGCGAGGTTATTTACGAAGCCGGCAGGAAGCTTTCCCGCTCCGAAGCCGAGGAGATCGAACGCCGCGGCGTGAGCGAGGTCTGGCTTTATGCCGACGATGAGGGAACCGAATCCGAAGTCAAGGTGTTCTCCAACAAAATGGTGGATGCCGCAGCCGTTACCGGCATACCGGCGGAGGTTCTCGGGCTGGATGAATATGTCGCCGCGGAACCGCTCGAACGCATCATTTCCGAAGTCGGGCTCGAGGATACCGGCGCCTTTGTCGCCGCCGTGAAGCGCAATATCGACGACCTTATCCCCAAGCATATCACCGTCGATGATATCATGGCATCCGTCAACTACATGATCTGCCTTTACCACGGTATCGGCACGACGGACGATATAGACCATCTCGGCAACCGCCGTCTGCGCTCCGTGGGCGAGCTCCTGCTCAACCAGCTCCGGATCGGCTTTTCCAGAATGGATAAGATCGTCAAGGAGAAGATGACGACACAGGATATCGACACCGTTACCCCGCAGTCGCTCATCAATATCCGTCCGATCGTTTCCGCAATACGGGATTTCTTCGGTTCAAGCCCGCTTTCGCAGTTCATGGATCAGGCGAACCCGCTTGCCGAGCTTACACACAAGAGGCGTCTTTCCGCACTCGGCCCGGGCGGTCTTTCCCGCGACAGGGCATCCTTCGAGGTGCGTGATGTTCACTACACCCATTACGGCAGAATGTGCCCGATAGAAACGCCTGAAGGCCCGAACATCGGTCTTATCTCCTCGCTTGCGACCTATGCAAAGGTCAACAAGTTCGGCTTTATCGAAGCACCCTACCGCGTTGTCAAAAACGGCATTGTCACAAAGGATGTCGTTTACCTTACCGCCGATGCGGAGGATGAATACGTCGTCGCTACGGCAAACGAACCGATCGATGCCGAAGGCCACTTCCTCAACCGCAAGATCGTCGGCAGACACAGAGATGAAATCCACGAATTCGAAGCCTCCAAGATAGACCTTATGGACGTTTCGCCGAAGATGGTCGTTTCCGTCGCCACGGCGATGATCCCCTTCCTCGAAAACGACGATAACACCCGCGCGCTGATGGGCTCCAACATGCAGAAGCAGGCTGTCCCGCTTATGATAAACGAAGCCCCGATAATCGGTACCGGCATGGAATACCGCGCCGCGTACGACAGCGGCGTGCTCGTGCTCTGCCGCAACGACGGCGTTGTCGAAAGCGTCGCTTCGGATTGCGTCGTTGTCCGCAAGGATGACGGCAATGCCGATATTTATAACCTTATCAAGTTCAAGAGAAGCAACCAGGGCACCTGCGTGAACCAGCGCCCCGTGGTGAGCAAGGGCGATATCGTCCGCAAGGGCGATGTGATTGCCGACGGCCCCGCCACCGATCACGGCGAAGTCGCACTCGGCAAGAACGTCCTTATCGGCTTCATGACATGGGAGGGCTACAATTACGAGGATGCCGTTCTGCTTAACGAACGTCTTGTCCGCGACGATGTATACACCTCCATCCATATCGAAGAATACTACTGCGAATCCAGAGATACCAAGCTCGGTCCGGAGGAGATCACGAGAGAGATTCCCAATGTCGGCGACGATGCCCTGCGCGACCTCGATGCGGACGGTATAATCCGTGTCGGCGCGGAGGTACACTCCGGCGATATACTTGTCGGCAAGGTCACCCCGAAGGGCGAAACCGAGCTCACCGCTGAGGAACGCCTGCTGCGCGCGATATTCGGCGAAAAGGCACGCGAGGTGAGAGATACCTCGCTCAAGCTCCCGCACGGCGAATCCGGCATCGTTGTAGACGTACAGGTATTCTCCCGCGATGACTGCGATATTCTCGCCCCCGGCGTTATCAAGGTCGCACGCGTTTACATCGCCCAGAAGAGAAAGATCTCCGTCGGCGATAAAATGGCGGGCCGCCACGGTAACAAGGGCGTTATTTCCCGCATACTTCCGAGCGAGGATATGCCCTTCCTTCCGGACGGCACCCCGCTTGACATAGTTCTCAACCCGCTGGGCGTTCCTTCCCGTATGAACATCGGGCAGGTGCTCGAAGTTCACCTTGGTAGGGCGGCAAAGGCACTCGGCTGGAAGGTCATGACCCCGGTATTCGACGGCGCAAACGAAAAGGATATCGAGGAATGCCTGAGCATGGCGAACCTCTACCGCGATCTCAGAAGCGACGAAACCTTCGAGGGCAAGGCGCTTTACAAGGAGGTCACGGACGAAGCTACCGGCGATAAGCATATCGAAAAGCTTACCCGTGAATGGATCGAGGAAAACCGCGAAGAATTCGATAAAATGCGTGCCGACGGTATCGTGAAGGTCGTCGACGGCAAAACCGTGCTTTACGACGGACGTACCGGTCAGCCCTTCGATAACCCCGTTACCGTAGGGTATATGTACTTCCTTAAACTGCACCACCTTGTCGATGATAAGATCCACGCCCGCTCCACCGGTCCGTACTCGCTCGTTACACAGCAGCCTTTGGGCGGCAAGGCGCAGTTCGGCGGCCAGCGCTTCGGCGAAATGGAAGTCTGGGCGC
>OIYO01001601.1_pt1 | contig 11612 bp, 9 predicted proteins | sample 1588191 | NCBI WGS metagenome assembly OIYO01 (sample SAMN03283275) | human gut metagenome | biome: human-associated habitat; material: feces | host: Homo sapiens | place: Peru | collected 2012 | reverse complement strand
TCGTTTCTTACTGGTCGGGTTAATCATATGAATTATACAGAAATATTTCAAAATTAGAAAAGTTAATCTGGCTTATCTGTATGAATTGTACCCTCCCAAACTGCGCGTTACTTCATTTTAATATAAACTATAAATTAATAAGTAAAAAAAGGATTGAAGACCTGACAGAATCCATTTTTTAGGAGAAGTAAATGTATTTAAAAAAATTAAAAATAGGAAATGTAGAATTAGAAAATAATTTAATATTAGCACCAATGGCAGGTGTAACAGATTTAAGCTTTCGTAAGATATGTAAAGAATTTGAACCTGGGCTTGTATGTACTGAAATGGTAAGTGGCAAAGCTATTTTTTATGATGATTCAAAAACAAAATTGTTAATGAACACAGAAGGAGAAAAAAGACCAATTAGTATGCAAATATTTGGTAGTGATGAAGAGACAATGGGATTTGCAGCTAAATATGTAAGTAATATAGCAGATATTGTTGATATAAATATGGGTTGTCCAGCTCCTAAAGTAGTAAAAAATGGTGATGGAAGCAAGTTATTATTAGACATAGAAAAAGCAGAAAAGGTAATAAAATCAGTTGTAAAAAATTCAATTAAACCTGTAACATTAAAATTAAGAAAAGGCTGGGACTGCGAACATATTGTAGCAATTGACTTTGCAAAAATGGCAGAAGAAGCCGGAGTATCAGCCATTACAATCCATGGAAGAACTAGAACAGAGATGTATTCTGGAAAAGTAGATTTAGACATCATAAAAAAAGTAAAAGAAAGTGTTAAAATTCCTGTAATAGGAAATGGAGATGTAGTTGATGAAGAATCAGCTTTAAGAATGTTTAAATATACAGGTGTTGATGGAATAATGATAGGAAGAGGAACTTTTGGAAATCCATGGATATTTGAGAGAGTAAAACATTTTTTAGAAACAGGAGAAAAATTGCCAGAAACATCAAAAAAAGAAAAACTAAGGATAATAAAAAAACATATAGAGCTAGAATTGCAAGAAAAAGAAGAAATAACAGCTATTCGAGAAATGAGAAAACATATTGCTTGGTATACTAAGAATATGCCAAATTCAAGTGAATTTAGAAATGAGATAAATAAAATTGAAAATAAAGATGAATTAATTAAGAAAGTAGAAGAATTTTTTGAGTATAAAACCCAATAAGCCGAATAAAAATTATAATAAGAATAATTTTTAGGAGGCTTTTTAAAATGACAAAAAACTTAAAAAACGAAAAAATACATAAACACTATCAACAAAACAACAACAAAAGAAAAATAATCACAATAACAGTAATAATCATACTAATAGCAATAATAACAACAATATTTACAAAAATTAATAAAAATACGGCTAAAACTTCAAAAATTGGAAACAATAGTACTAGTCAAGAAATTGTAGATTACATTTTAAATATTAGTTCGTATGAAACACAAATAGACGTAGAAATAAAAAGTAACAAAAATAGTAACAAATATAAAATAAAACAAGAATACATAAACAAAGAAAACAACACACAAGAAGTACTAGAACCAAGTAACATACAAGGAGTAAAAATAATAAGAGAAGGAAATAATCTAAAAATAGAAAATACAAAATTAAGCTTAACAAAAATAATAGAAAACTATCAAGACTTAACACAAAATAATTTAGACTTAATAAGCTTTATAGAAAATTACAGAAATAATTCAAACTCAAAATTTAAAGAAGAAAATAATCAAATAATAATGGAAACAACTGCAAAAACAGAAAACAATTATCAAAAATATGAAACATTATATATATCAAAAGAAACAGGAAAACCAACAAAAATGGAAATAAAAGATACTAACCAAAATATAATAATCTACATAATATATAATGAGATAAATATAAATCAAGTAGCAAATGATAAAATATATGCATTCAAATTACTTGATACTTCAAAAGGAATATAATATTTATCTTTACAACTAATACAAAAAACAATGCTTGACATATACCAATATTAGGAGTGAAGAATATGGTAATAAAAAGAGGAGATATGTTTTATGCAGATTTAAGCCCAGTTGTAGGCTCAGAACAAGGAGGAATAAGACCTGTTTTGATAATACAAAATGATATGGGAAACAAATATAGCCCAACAGTAATTGCTGCAGCTATAACATCACAAACGAACAAAACAAAACTACCAACACATATAGAAATAGATTCAAAAGAATGTGGATTAAAAAATAATTCTGTAGTATTAGCAGAGCAGATTAGAACAATAGATAAAAGCAGATTAAAAGAGAAAATAGGGCATATAGAAGATGAAAACATTATAAATAAAATAAATAATGCGCTTGGGGTAAGTTTTGGATTAGAAGAGTAAAAGTTAAATAAAAGAGCAAGAAAAATTCAATTTCTTGCTCTTCTTATTATTTTATTGTTCTTAAAGCCTCTATTCTATCTTCAGTACTTGGATGTGTTGACCAAAGACTAGAAGTTTTCTTTTTGCCCTTTTCACCATTTTTCTTAAATGGATTTATAATATACATATTTGCTGTAGCAGAATTTGCAGTTTCCAACTCATTAGGGTCATTTTCAAGTTTTTGCAATGCAGATATTAAACCATCAGGATTACGTGTAAATTCAACAGCTGTACTATCTGCTAAAAATTCTCTTTTTCTTGAAAGAGCAAGTTGCATTAAAGAACCAAAAATAGGTGATAATATTAAAAATACTAATCCTAGTAGCATTAAAAATCCATTTGCCTTACTATCACTATCTCTATCTTTTGCACCACCCCAAAAAAGAGCTCTAGAAAATATATCTGATAACATTACTATAAAACCAACAAATACAGAAACAACTGTGCTTAATAAGATATCATAATTTTTTATATGACTCATTTCATGAGCTATAACTCCTTCTAATTCGTAGTAATCTAATTTTTCTAATAAGCCTGTTGTTACACATATTACAGCATGCTCTGGATTTCTTCCAGTAGCAAATGCATTTGGTTGATTATCTTCTACAACATATAAATCAGGTTTTTTTGGTAATCCAGCTGTTACCATTAAAGCATCTAATATATTAACAAGTTTTAAATCTTCTTCTTTTGTTGCTGGTCTTGCTTTACAAGATGCTAATACAATTTTGTCACTATAATAATAAGAACCCCAAGCACTTGCTATTGAAAATATTAAAGCAATTATTATTGATAAATTTCCTAATTCTAAAGCGTTACAAATGTAGTAAACTATCAAAGTAATTACAATTATAAAAATTGATACTATTATTCCAGATTCAAATTTATTTTTTTTACTTGATTTGAACATATTTTCCTCTTTTCTTGTCAAAAAGGGGCGTCAATATTGACAACCCCCTTTTTACATCTTATGCATTTTTTCCAAAATCTACTTTTACATTTTTTCTAGCTTCATCATTATCTGTTTTAAATAATTCACGAGGTTTAAAATTAAACATATTTGCTATAATGTTTGAAGGGAAAATTTGTAATTTTTCGTTATACATTGTTACTGTGTCATTGTAGAATTGTCTAGAAAAAGAAATTTTATTTTCTGTATTTCTTAATTCTTCTGATAATTCTGAAAAATTTTGATTTGCTTTTAATTCTGGATAGTTTTCAGAAATAGCCATTATTGTTTTTAATGCTCCTGAAAGTTGATTGTCTAAATCAGCTTTTTCTGCAACTGTTCCAGCATTTGCCCATGAAGTTCTTAACTTAGCTATTTTTTCAAATGTTTCTGATTCATGTGATGCATATCCTTTTACTGTTTCAACAAAATTTGGAATTAAATCAAATCTTCTTTGTAATTGCACATCAATTTGACTCCAAGCATTATCTACTTTTATTCTAGAAGATACTAAGCTGTTGTACATTGATATGATGGCGATTACTAATATTACTACTATTGCTAATATAATCCATCCCATAATTTGTTCCTCCTTTTTTTATTATATACATTATATAAATAGATAATAACATAAATTTTAATTTTTAACAATAGTTTTTTTAATTTTAAATTACAGCTTTTTTAAAATTTTTTTGATTTTTTTTTAGTGCTATTTTCAATACTTTCAGCATATAATATAATGAAACATTTATAGCCGTAGGCTTGGACAAATTTGACAAATATTAAAAAAAGTAGTATAATTGGAAGTGATGCCAAAAGGAGGTATTATAAATTTATGAAAAAAGAAGAAAAAGCTTCAATTTCTATTATGAAAATCATATGTGTTAGTATAATATTAATATTGATTTCAGGAATAGGCGTTATGGCAGTTAGTACAAATTTAAAAGATGTTAAAATTGTACTACAAAATGGATATGAATTAACTGTTTTAACAGCGAAATCTACAATTAGTGAAATATTAAATGAAAATAATATAATGTTAGATGAAAATCAAAAAACAATACCAGATTCTAACGAAGAAATAACAGCAGGAGCTGTTATAAAAATTGTTGATAAGTCTTACAATGAAGTTCAAATAGCTAAAGTTTCTGAAGAAGGTGTTCAAACTACATTAGACGAATTATTAAATAATTATGCACCAATTACAGAAAAAATAGTTACAGAACAAGTTGAAATACCTTATGAAACAATAACAAAAAACACAGCAGGAACAAGTACAGATACAACAAATAAAGTTTTACAACAAGGAAAAAACGGATTAAAAGAAGTAATTTATAAAATTAAATATCAAAACGAAGTAGAAATTGAAAAAATACAATTATCTGAAAAGATAATTAAAGAACCAGTAAACAAAATTGTACAAGTAAATAAAGTTGTAACATCAAGATCAGGAACAACATCAAGAACAACACCAAGTACAACAGTATCAGCAAATGCAAGTGGACAAATATATAAAATAACAGCTTATTGTTCATGTGCTAAATGTTGTGGTAAAACAAACGGTATTACTGCAATGGGTACAAAAGCAACAGCAGGAAGAACAGTTGCGGCATCTTCTAAATTTGCATTCGGAACTAAGTTAAATATAAATGGACATATTTATACTGTTGAAGACAGAGGTGGAGCCATAACTGGTAATAAAATAGACTTATATGTAAATTCACATGCAGAAGCTTTAGCTTGGGGTGTAAGATATTTACCAGTAAGTGTTGTTAATCAATAACATATGATTTAAAAATTAATTAGGAATTCCTATTGAAGGAGTTCCTTTTTGTTTTGTATTGCTATTTTTAAACAAATGTAGTACAATGGTGTTATATTATAATATGTGAAGTGAAAGGTATATAAAATGAAATTAATATCATGGAATGTAAATGGAATAAGAGCATGTTTGACAAAAGGATTTGAAAACTTTTTTAAAGAAATTGATGCAGATATATTTTGTATACAAGAAACAAAATGTCAACCAGGTCAAGTAGAATTAGAGTTTGATGGATATACAAGCTATTGGAATAGTGCAGAGAAAAAGGGATATTCAGGAACAGCTATTTTTACTAAAATAAAGCCTAAAAAAGTAACTTATGGAATTGGAATTGAAGAACATGATAAAGAAGGAAGAGTTATAACACTAGAATTTGAAAAATTCTATATGGTAGATATTTATACACCAAATTCTAAAAGAGAACTAGAAAGGCTAGAATATAGACAAATTTGGGAAGATGAAATAAGAAAATATTTATTAAGACTAAATGAAAGCAAATCAGTTATCATGTGTGGAGATTTAAACGTAGCACATAAAGAAATAGATTTAAAAAATCCAAAAACTAACAGAGGAAATGCAGGATTTACAGATGAAGAAAGAAACAAAATGACAGAATTACTAGATGCGGGATTTGTAGATACATTTAGATATTTGTATCCAGATAAAGAAAATGCATATAGTTGGTGGTCATACATGGGGCATGCAAGAGAAAAAAATGTGGGCTGGAGAATAGATTATTTTATAGTTTCTAAGGACATTGAAAATAAAGTAAAAGAAGCCACAATATATCCAGAAGTAATGGGAAGTGACCATTGCCCAGTTGGATTAGAAATAAAATTGTAAGGAGAAAAAGCATGGAAGAAATTAAACAAGGATGGAAAAAAAGAATGTCATGGCTAGTAATTGCCATAATAGTAGTAATTGTATATAAAATGTTAGATAATTTTACAAGTATACAAGCATGGTTTGGAACTTTACTTACAATATTAAAGCCATTTTTAATAGGATTATTAATAGCATATATTTTATTTATACCATGTAGAAAAATTGAAAATGTATTAAAAAAATCAAAATTTAAAATAATATCAAAAAAAGCGAGAGGAATATCTGTTATATCTACATATATAATGTTTATTTTAATAGTAATAATAATTATAAACTGTATTTTCCCAATACTAAGGGATAGTATAGTTGAATTAGTTAGTAATATTCCAACTTATTATGATACATTAGTTAATAAATATGCTGAATTACCAGAAGATTCAATACTAAAAAGTGATATGCTAAAAGAAAAAATGTCAGAATTAACAAATATTGATATAAAACAGTTTTTAAGTATTAATAATGATAAAATTATTGAATATGCTAAAAACATTATAAATGTATTTTCGGGAATATTTGATATTTTTGTATCTATAGTTGTATCTGTATATATTTTATTACAAAGAAGTTCAATAGTAAAAGCTTTGAGAAGATTTGCAAGAGCAGTATTTAAGAAAGATACATATGAGACTGCTAATAAATATTTTACTAAAGCAAATGAAGTGTTTTTTACTTTTATAACAAGTCAATTATTCGATGCTCTAATTGTAGGCATTTTAACTACTTTAGCTATGTTGATATTAAAAGTAAAATATGCACCGCTATTAGGATTTATAATTGGATTATTTAATATGATACCATATATTGGAGCAATAGTAGCTGTTTTTTGGGGTGTTATTGTAACATTAATTACTGGTGGATTTGGTAAAGCGTTAGCTATGGCAATAGTTGTAATAATATTACAACAAATTGATGCAAATATTATAAATCCTAAAATATTAGGTTCTTCACTAAAAACTAGTCCTTTACTTGTATTGTTTTCAATTAGTATTGGTGGAGCTTATTTTGGAATTATTGGAATGTTTTTAGCTGTTCCAATTGCTGTTGTAATTAAAACTATATTAACTGATTTTGTTGATGCTAAGAATAAGATTAAAGATGAAGAAGAAATGGAAAAAGGGGATTAAGAGTCTAGTACTCAAAATCCCCTTTTTGTATTTATATTTTTAAAAGTTTATATATAATAAATTTATTTCATTCCTCGGTTTCCTTACATAATTAAGAAATTCTAAATTGATTTTATAGCTCCCTTCCATTTCGCTACGCTCATGAACTCTTTCCATAAAATCAATTAATAATTTCTATAATTATTTCAGTTACATTCGTCATTTCATAAATTTATTATATATAAACTTTTAGATAATTAATATAGAAAAAATAAGAAGGAATTTTGAGTACTAGACTCTTAATCCCTCTTTTTTCTTTTATTTCTAATAATAGATATTGCAATAATAACTATTATTACAGCAATAATTGCAATTAACCCAGGCCATCCTAAAATAGCAACAAATTTGCTACCTAAAGACATTATAATACCTGCTAATAGAACACCTAGAGTTACTGCTATTATACTTGTTTTAAAACCTATATTTAGGAAACTAGCAGCAAGCGTTCCTGTCCATGCGCCAGTTCCTGGAAGTGGAATTCCTACAAAAAGTAATAATGCCCAAAATGTTCCAGCGTTTCCAGCTGTTTCTTTTAATTTTTTTCCACCTTTTTCACCTTTTTCTAAACACCATGTGAAAAATTTTCCAATAATTTTTTTATCTTTTCCCCATTCAAGAACTTTTCTTGCAAATAGATAAATGAATGGTACTGGAAACATGTTTCCTATAATTGATATTGGATAATATATAAAGATATTTAATCCTAAACCTTCTGCAATTGGAATTGCTCCTCTTAATTCAACTATTGGTACCATGCTTATTAAAAAAACTAATAAATATTTTACTATAAGTGGTAAACTTGCCATAATTTTGATCCTTTCTATAAAAATATTTTGTCTTGAATATTCTACTATAAATAAATATAATTGTCTAGTAAAATTTATGCAAAAATTTTTTATAGAAAAATTCATTAAAACCTTGACTTCCGTAAATGATTTGTGGTATGATATATGTTGAATTTATGTGAAAATTAAACATTCAGTAAAATTTAATTCAAAAGATATTTTTCAAATTACTAAGTTAAAAATTTAAGAAAAGAGGAATTAAATATAGCAAAATTATAATTAATTCAATTTGAAGAGCAGACAAATTAAATTAATTGTCAAAAGTAACTATATTCTAAGAAGGACTTTTCTTAAAATCAAATAAATTAATTTCTAAGTCGAATTCATTCGCAATTTGCCTCAGAAAAAACTCTGCTTTAAAAAAATTTAAGGAGTGATTTTTTTGAAAATTAGAGACATTCAATACGAAAAAGCTTCAAGAAAAGATTTCGCAAAAGTTGGAGATTTTATCGAAATGCCAAACCTAATCAAAGTACAAAAAGATTCATATGAATGGTTTGTAAAAGAAGGATTAGGAGAAGTATTAAGAGATATATCACCAATAGAAGATTATTCTGGAAATCTAGTTCTTGAATTTTTTGATTACTACATGGAAGACAAAACAAAGTATTCAATCGAAGAAGCAAAAGAAAGAGATGCAACATACTCAACAAGACTACATGTTAAAGTTCGTTTAATTAACCGTGAAACTGGAGAAATTAAAGAACAAGAAATTTATTTAGGTGATTTCCCACTAATGACAGATAGTGGTACATTTATAATAAATGGAGCAGAAAGAGTTGTAGTAAGCCAATTAGTACGTTCACCTGGATGTTACTATGCAGAAGAATTTGATACTAAAACAGGAAAAAGAACTTATACATCTACAGTTATGCCTTTAAGAGGTGCTTGGTTAGAATACGAAACAGATGGAAACGATATTTTCTATGTTCGTGTTGATAGAACAAGAAAAGTTCCAGTAACAACATTATTAAGAGCTATAGGAATTGTTACAGATGACCAAATAAGAGATTTATTTGGAGATGAAGAATTAATAAATGCAACAATAGCAAAGGATACAATTAAAACTCAAGAAGAAGCTTTAATTGAAATTTACAAAAAATTAAGACCAGGAGAGCTTCCAACAGTTGATGCTGCAAGAAACTTATTTGATGGTTTATTCTATGATAATAGAAGGTATGATTTGGCAAAAGTTGGTAGATATAAATTTGACCAAAAATTAGATTTAGCAACAAGAATTGCTGGAAGAATAGCTGCAAAAGATATAATGGATAGCGAAACAGGAGAAGTTTTTGTACAAGCCGGAGAAGTTATAACAGAAGAAGTTGCAAGAAATATCAAAAATTCAGGAATAAATGTTGTAGATGTAATAGTTGGTGAAAGAACAGTAAGAGTTATAGGAAATGGAACAGTTGATATTCACCAAGTTTTACCAACAGTTGATTTAAGTCCTTTAAATATTAAAGAAGAAGTAAATTATCAAGTATTACAAAATATAATTGAAAATACTGATGAAAAAGATTTAGTAAAAGAAATTGAACAAAGAATTGATGAATTAATACCAAAACATATTACAACAGAAGATATGATAGCTTCTGTAAGTTACTTATTAAACTTATCACATGGCGTTGGAAATGTTGATGATATAGACCATTTAGCTAACCGTAGAATTAGATGTGTTGGTGAATTATTACAAAATCAATTTAGAATTGGTTTAACAAGACTTGAAAGAGTTGTAAGAGAAAGAATGACAATTCAAGATTTAGATGTTGTAACACCACAAACATTAATTAATACAAAACCAATAACATCATCAATAAGAGAATTCTTTGGAAGTTCACAATTATCACAATTTATGGACCAAACAAACCCACTTTCAGAATTAACACATAAAAGAAGAATTTCTGCTTTAGGGCCTGGTGGTCTTACAAGAGAAAGAGCTGGATTTGAGGTTAGAGACGTTCATTATACACACTATGGTAGATTATGCCCAATAGAATCACCAGAAGGACCAAACATTGGACTTATATCAGCACTGTCATCATTTGCAAAAATAAATGAATATGGATTTATAGAAACACCATATAGAAAAATAGATCCAGAAACACACAGAGCAACTGATGAAGTTGAATATATGAGTGCAGATGTAGAAGATAATTATATAATTGCTCAAGCATCTGAACCAATGAACGACAAAGGTGAATTCATAAATGATAGAATTAGAGTAAGATTTAGAAATGAAATTATAGAAGTTGATAAAGACAAAGTACAATATGTAGATGTTTCACCAAAACAATTAGTTTCTATAGCCGCAGCAATGATTCCATTCTTAGAACATGATGATGCAAAAAGATCTCTAATGGGAGCAAACATGCAAAGACAAGCTGTTCCATTAATGATTACAGAAAGACCAATAGTAGGAACAGGTATGGAATATAGAGCTGCTAAAGATTCAGGAATATTAATTTTAGCAGAAGATGATGGAGTAATTGAAAAAGTTACAGGAGATGCCATCACAGTTAAATACAATAATGGAAAAACAGTTGTACATAAATTACGTAAGTTCAAAAGAACAAATGGCGGTACATGTATTAACCAAAGACCAATTGTAAAAAAAGGCGAAATAGTTAAAAAAGGTGATGCAATAGCTGATGGACCATCAACAAAAGATGGAGAAATGTCTTTAGGTAAAAACTGTTTAGTTGCTTTCTCAACATGGGAAGGTTACAACTACGAAGATGCTATTCTTTTAAATGAAAGATTAGTTAAAGAAGATGTATTTACATCAATTCATATTGAAGAATACGATTGCGAATGTCGTGATACAAAATTAGGACCAGAAGAAATAACAAGAGATATTCCAAATGTTGGTGATGATGTATTAAAAGACTTAGATGAAAATGGTATTATAAGAATTGGTGCAGAAGTTAGACCAGGAGATATTTTGGTTGGTAAAGTTACTCCAAAAGGAGAAACAGAACTAACAGCTGAAGAGAGATTATTAAGAGCTATCTTTGGTGAAAAAGCTAGAGAAGTAAGAGATACATCATTAAGAGTACCTCACGGAGAAGCGGGAACAATAGTAGATGTAAAAATATTTACTAGAGATAATTCTGATGAATTAGGACCTGGTGTAAATCAAATAATCAGATGTTATATAGCAACAAAGAGAAAAATATCAGTTGGAGATAAAATGGCTGGACGTCATGGTAACAAAGGTGTTATTTCAAGAGTATTACCAGAAGAAGATATGCCATTTATGCCAGATGGTACACCAATAGACATATTACTTAACCCACTTGGACTTCCATCTCGTATGAACTTAGGACAAATACTTGAAGTTCACTTAGGTGGAGCTGCTAAAGCTTTAGGATGGCATGTATCAACACCAGTTTTTGATGGTGCAACACAAGAAGATGTTGAAGAGTTATTACAACAAGCAGGTATGAGCCCAGATGGAAAATCAGTTCTATATGATGGAAGAACAGGAGATCCATTTGATAAGCCAATTACAGTTGGTGTAATGTACATGTTAAAACTTCACCACT
>OIYO01001599.1_pt1 | contig 11619 bp, 7 predicted proteins | sample 1588191 | NCBI WGS metagenome assembly OIYO01 (sample SAMN03283275) | human gut metagenome | biome: human-associated habitat; material: feces | host: Homo sapiens | place: Peru | collected 2012 | reverse complement strand
GTATGTCCATTATTCTTAGAAGATAATTGTTTAGTGTATTCAACAACAAATTCGCTTGGATCATGACCTTCAACTGTTAACACAGAACCATCAGGTTTTATAATAAATTTAGAATCTGAATATTCTGATAAAGGAATTTCTGAAAAAGTTTTAATAACTTCGCCAGAGTTATAAGATGTGTTTAAATCGAAAGTTTCAATTAAATCTTTATGATAATTATTAAAAAGGTATTCTTCTTTTGTTTTGATAACTTGATTATAAGCTATTAAAGAAGTAAGTAATACACCCATTATAGAAACAGGTAATACTTGTAAGAAAATTTTCTGCTTTAAAGAAACACGTGGTTTCATTTCTGATTTTTCATAATAAGTATCTCTAAGTATCTTGGTATATAAATTTTTAGAAGTAATATATGAAGCAACTGCTAAAAACAAGAAAAACGAAACAAGCAATAATAAAATTTTAAAAATCATTATATTATGATGACTACCTGTTATGGTTAAAACAAAAATGATTCCAATAACAGGTATAATAAGTTCGCCAAAAAATATAAGATAGGGAAGAGAAAAACATTGTTTTCTGATTTTCTGCATTCTAGCATAATCTTTATATTTATTATGATTATTATCTTTATACCACGAATCTATATCTTTAAATAGATTTTTAAAAATTAAAATTAAAATTACAGATGCTAACATAAAAATTGCAAAAATTTGTGCTACAAATGGAATACCAGACATTTGAATATCAAAGTCATTATTAAGTGAATTAGGTGGATAGTTCAAAAGAGTTGGTAAAATACTTGTAATTAATATAACTATAAGAAAAATTGTAGATATATATCTAAAAATAATTTTATTACTTGGTAAATCAAATAAATGTAGTTTCTTCATATTAAAAAATTCCTTTCAAAAAACTATATACATTATATATTAAAAATATTTAAAGACCAAGAGTTGATTCATAATAATTTTATGAAATAATAATTAAGAACCCCTTTACTAAGTTTAAAAAAGTAAAGGGGAGGATAAATAAAAAGTTAAATAAAATTAACATCTTTCATATATTTAATTATTATAGATAAATATTTATTATCAATTTTTTTCCATGTAAAACCTAATTCTTTAAGAATTTTTTGAGTAAAGTCTGACTTAATATTTACAGAAAAATTATAGTCTAAAGACAAATTAGTTGTATTAAAGTCATTAACAATAGCAGAAATCCCATCATTCATGTTTTTAGAGTATTCTAAAATTCTATTTCTGAAATCATCCTCACTAAGAGTTTGAATGTTAAAACCACTTTCTTTTAAAGCTAACACCACTCTTTTTAAAGTAATTAAATTATGATTGTACAAATGGAAAATCTTATTATCGTATTCAGTTGTTTTTGCAAGTAAGACAATAGCTTTAGCACATTCATCGACAGGAGTAAATTCAATTTTTTGATCAAGTAAGTTGCTTGATATAGCATCCAATTTAACAAGAGATTTAATTCTTCCATAAAATGCATTTGCATAAATATTTTTTTGAAATACGCCGTCATAAGTTCTTCCAGAAAGAATACCTATACGTAAAACCTTACCATGAAGTCCTTTTTTCATGAAATCGTAAACAATATTTTCAGATTCAAATTTACTATTAACATATACATTCTCTGTATAATGCTGACCAATATATAAACTGTTTTCTGAAAAATCAACATTTTTAATACTTTGCTTTAACAAATAGTTTCCAGAAACAGAAATTGAGGAAATGTGAATAAATCTCAAATTGTTTTTGTAGGCAAAGTTAACAATAGCTTTAGTGCCGTTTATATTTATATTTTTAAATTCTTCAAAATCCCCATAATGCTTTACAATTGCAGCAGAATGAATAACTGTTGAGATATCCTTGCTAATGATCTCAGCTTCGTCTGCAGAAATGCCAAGATTAGGTAGAGCAATATCTCCATTTACTACTGAAACACGTCTCTTAAAATCTGAGTCCAAATTTTTATTAAAATAAAATTCGTAAGAAGAGAATAGTCTTTTCTTTGAAAAATCAATATTAGCACCTCTTACTAAGCAATAGATTTTAGAGTCAGTTGTAGTTAATAATTGATGCAACACATGAATACCAATAAATCCATTGGCACCAGTTAGAAATACATTTCCTAAAGCATTTTCATTTTTATTTTTTATTGATTCATCCTCATTATGCATAAATTGTGGTAATAACTCAAAAGAAGTTTCAGAAGATAAGGTGTCATTTTTATCAATATATTTTGCAAGTTCATAAATTGTAGGGTACTTATAAAATGTTTGAGTTGTTAAATTAAGCTTTTCACCAAGTAATAGGGATTGAAGTTGAACAATACTCAAAGAGTCTAATCCTAAAGAGATAAAAGGAGTATTAACGTCAACATTTTCTAATCCATTATTTAGAATTTTTAAAATATTTTTTTCTATTAATTTTTCTGTTTTAGTTTTAGCTACTACAATTTTTTCATTTTCACTTATTTTTACAGAAGGAAGAGATTTCCTATCAATTTTTCCATTTGGAGTAAGAGGAAGTTTCTTCATTTTAACAAAGTAAACAGGAATCATATAATTAGGTAATTCTTCGAGTAAAAATGAAACCAATTTTGAAATTATGATATCTTTTGAAGAAACATAATAACAAATAAGAAAATTAGAATTTTGAGCAATAACTGTAGTTTCAGTTATATAAGGATATTCCAAGATTCTATTTTCAATTTCGCCAATTTCAATACGATATCCTCGAATTTTTACTTGAAAATCGGCTCTTCCTAAATGAATCAATTCACCATTTTGTGATAGCCTTGCTAAATCATTTGTATTATAAATTAGTTCTCTTGTATTATATAAATTTTTAATAAAGACTTCCTTATTTAAATCATCTCTTTTATGATAACCAGCGCAAACACCATCTCCACCAATAAATAAATTGCCAGGCACACCTTTTGGAAGAAGGTGATGAGTATATTTATCTAAAACGTAACATGTAGTATTGGCAATAGGTTTACCAATATTAATAATAGAAGTATTTGTTAAATTTTTAACAGTAGACCATACAGCAGTTTCAGTAGGACCATAAACATTAAATATCTTTGTATTATTAGTATGAGCAACTTTTTTTAAATGCTTTAATAATGTATAAGGAAAAGATTCACCACCAACTAAAATGTCAGTAATATACTTGAAATAAACACAATATTCAACATTAGAAGTTAATTTTTTCATACGAGATGGTGTGGTTTGAATCATATTAACCTTATTTTCTAAACAAAGAGAGTTCAAAAGAATTTGATCATTTTGTTCTTGTTCATTTGCTAGAACAATTGTCATACCTCTTTGTAAAGGAAGCCAACTTTCCAAAACAAAAATATCAAAACAAATAGTTGTAACAGACACGATAGTTTTATCTTTGGAAAAATTAATTTTATTACTCATACCTAAAATAAAATTATTAATATTTTTATGTTTAAGTTTAACTCCTTTAGGTTTTCCTGTAGATCCAGAAGTATATATTATATAAGCGATATCTGTAGATTTATTAATGTTTTCAAGATTTTCAATGCTATTAGCAAATAGAGATTTATCATTTAAGTCAACATTAATAACATTTACAGAAGATTCTGATATGATAGGAGAAAGTTCCTCAGAAGTTAAAACTATTTTAGTCTCACTATTTTCTAACATATATGAGATTCTATCCTTAGGATAATTAAAATCCAAAGGAAGGTATGCAGCTCCAGATTTTAGTACCGCTAGTAAACTAACCATCATTTCAATAGATCGCTTTTGTAAAATTCCAACAAAAGAATTAGGCTTTACACCTGCAGAACGCAAATAATTAGCTAAACTATTTGCTTTTTCATTCAACTCCTTATAAGTAATAGATTTACCATTAGCAATTACAGCAATTTTATCAGGATTTTTCTTCACTTGTTTTTCAATAAAATATTGAATAGTTTTATCTTTTTGATAATAAGTTTTAGTATTATTTAATGCTAATAATGTTTTTTTCTCGTCAGGAGTGACTATTTCAATATCTTTAAGAAGTAAATTTTCATTATCTAAAATTTGATTTAATATGTTAAGAATTCTTTTATGAGAAGCAATAATAGATTTTTCTGTAAACTTAGTAATTTTAAAATCATAAGAAACAATTAAAGTATCGTCATCATTTATATCATGAATATGTATCTGCAAATCATTGAAAATTGCAGAAGGAGAAACCCATTTTGAATAATAATCAAGTGAATCAGATTTAGTACTTCTAACATTTTGATAAGAAAACAAAATATTATATAAATTTCCAACATCAGAATTATTTTTCCTAATATCTTCCATTAAAAGTTTATATGGATATTTTCTATGTCTAAGAATTGACATGATTTGTACGGCAATGTATTTAGTAAAATCAGTAAAAGAATTTGACCAATCCACGTCAACACAGAAAGGTACAGTAGAAATAAAAAGTCCCGTAGTATTTTTTTCTTGAAAATTATTTCTATTAAGAATTGGAGTACCAAAGCAGAAATGCTTTGTTGAATTAATGCGTGCTAAATAAACAGAATAAACAGACATAAAAAACGCGTAAAGAGAAATATGTTTTTCTGTACAATAATTATTTATTTTATGTAATAGTCCATTTGAAATAACGAAGTCTTTTCTTTTAGCATAAGAAGAAACATTGGAATTATAATTTTTAACTGTTTCTGGAAAAGAAACAGCATCAGGAATAGATTCAAACATATCATTCCAAAATTTTTTATCATCCTCAAATTTAGAACTTTTTTGATAAATTTTCTCAGATTGAATATGGTCAACATAAGAATATGAAGGCATAGTATCTGATAAATCTTGATAATAGTCCATGATTTCTTTAATAACTAGCCCAGAAGACCAAGCATCAAAAATTAAATGATGTGCATTAAGTAAAAAACCACCAGTATTATTTGGAAACCTAAACATTTTAAATTCAAATAAAAAAGAATCTAAACAATTAAAAGGAATATTAACCAAAGTATGTGTTAATCCCTCAACAGCTTCAACGTTTGGAAGCTCAAGAAGTTCAATATCCTTATCATAAAAAGATTCGAAATATTGATATATATCACCATTATTATCTTTAGACAATTTAATTCTAAAGCTATCATTATTCTTTATAAATTTTATCAAAGCTTTTTTAATTTTTTTAAAATCAACAATCTCATTAATTACTAAATAAGCAGCAATATTATTTAGAGGACTTTTATTAAAAAAGCTTTCTTGATCCCAAATTGATTTTTGAGAAAAAGTTAAATCGTATTTTTTATCATTCATCCTCAACACTCCCCATGTGTAATATTATACATAAAAAGTATGTATTTAAAAGAGGTGTTACATAATTTTTAATTAAATGTAACACAAAAAATATAAATGAATAAAAAATTGTTTAAAGGCGAAAATAAATTAAGAAGGTGATAGTGTGTACGAATTGCAAACAGGAAAAAATAAAAGCATATATATTTTAATGTTAATAATTGTTTTAGTAGCATTCTTCACAACTTTGGCATATACACTTTTTATTGATAGCCATGAATATAAATACAGTCAAAATATAGTAGCCACACAAATAAAACACGAAGAAGAGTCAACAGAATTAGAAACTATACTAGAAAATACAACTGAAAGTATAGTAGGAATCTCAAAAATAAAAGATATAGGAACAACAATATTTTTAGAAAAAAGCACAGAGAACCTTAATTTAGGGACTGGGGTAATAATTTCAAAAGAAGGATACATTTTAACAAATCAACATGTAGCTGGTTCACAATATAGTACATGTTATATAACATTGAAAAATGGAGTTACAGATAATGGTGTAGTAGTATGGGCAAGTGAAGATCTAGATTTAGCAATTATCAAGATAAATATAAAGAATTTACCAGAAGCCAATTTAGGTGATTCCGACAATATAAAAATAGGAACAAGTGTATATGCAATTGGAAATCCAGTAGGCTATGAACTTCAACGAACAGTTACATCGGGGATAATAAGCGGAACCAATAGAATAATTAAAACAGAAGATGACAATACCAAATCATATTTAGAAGGATTAATTCAAACAGATGCAACCATAAATCAAGGAAACAGTGGAGGACCACTAATAAATAAAAATGGAGAAATAATAGGAATAACAACATTAAAGATAGAAGATGCAGAGGGGATAGGCTTTGCTATACCAATAAACATTGTAAAACCAATATTAAAAAAATTAGTTGAAACAGGCAAGTTTGAAGAACCATACCTAGGAATATCAGGATATGATAAAGAAGTAATTCCATATCTAAGTTCAAATATAAATTTTGAAGAAGGAATATATATTGAAGAAATAGATAAACAAGGACCGTTAAAAGACAGTGGAATCAAAAACGGAGACATTATAGAAAAGATAGATAATTTACAAATAGAAAGTATGAATCAATTAAAAGAATACATCTATGAAAAAAATATAGGTGATGAGGTAATACTTCAAATTAAAAGAAATAATAAAAAAATTCAAGTAAAGGCAAAGCTATCAAAAAGATAGAAAACTTTACATAAAGTTGATAAAAAGCGTGAAACCTGCTATAATAATAGCTAGAAAATTATTTAGGAGGTAAAATATATATGAATCGGAATTATACCAGTAAATTAGTGTTTTGGCTTGGATGGTCCGTGGTATGGATCTTGACGTGTAAGATTCTTGCTTTTGCAGGATACGTCGCAGAGCCAACATTATTTCAGCTGTTAGTTGAATGCTTCTTGAGCATTTTGGCAGTGGAAATAATGTGTTATCACATACCGCTAAGAATCATCTTAATTGCATTGGTGACAATTAAGATGTTACTCAATTGGGGATTCGTAAGTGTAATAATTTACATCTTGAACTTGGTGTTATATGTAATTACGAAAAGACTTACTAAAAAGAAGACTAAGCGCAAGAGCCCAACAATTGAGTGAACTCGTAGCAACAATCATATATAACCAAGAGAGGTGGCTACACCTCTCTTTTTCTTATGTTAAAACATAAAGAATATAGACAGAAAATAAATGAAAAACGTACGACAAAAACAAACAAAAATAATCGTAATCTTCGAAAGAAAAACATAATAATTTGTAAAAAAATAAAATTCAATAATATCAAATGTCAAATTTTGTCGAATTCCATAATATGAAAAACGTTGACATTTAGCACAATAGAAAATATATTTAAATCAAGGAGGTACATATGAGAAAATTTTATGCAGGTATTGTGCTAAATAAAGAAGAACTTAAAGAAAGTAGTTGTAATCGTATAGAACTGGAATATTATAAAATCTCAAAAAAGTGCCAAAGAAATGTCGGTAAAAAAACAAACTTGTATGGAATAGAAATAGTAAAAAAAGAATATTTCGGAAGGCGACATTTAAAAGAAAAAGAAAACATATATAACATAACCAATGATGAAACAGTAATAGATAACTTACTACAAGTATTGAGGAGAAATAAAGTAACACCAGTAAGTTTAAACGATGTAATAGAAGAAGTTTTATAAAAGCACATAGGTAAAGCGCTACATAAGTGGTGCTTATTTTTTTGCACCACAAACAGTTCATTTACCTTTAACACAAATTATGATATACTAACCTATATTTAAATAAAGAAGGTGATGAAAACGGGAAGAAGATATAAAGAAGAGATAGATGAAGATATACCAAAATCAGTAGCAAAAATGATGAAAAATAAAAAAAGAAAAGAAATAGAAGAACCAGAAAAGAAAAAACATCCAAGGCTTAAAAAATTCATAATTTTTTTAATAATTGTAATTCTAATAATATTAATAGCAAAATTAGTTATTGCAACACATAGATGGAAGACACTAGCCAAAGATATGTTATTAAATGAAAATTCAATAGTAAAAGATACTGATGGAAATATCATAGCAACATTAGGAGACGAAAAAATAAAAAATAAAATTTCATCAAGTCAAATGCCAGATAATTTAAAAAATGCATATATTGCAATAGAAGATGAAAGATATTATTCACATGGAGGAGTAGACATTAAAAGGACCACAGCAGCAATAGGTTCATACATAATACATTTTGGTTCATCATCATTCGGAGGAAGCACAATCACACAACAGCTTGTAAAAAATATGACAGGAGACTCTTCAGATAAAGTTTCAAGAAAAGTAAATGAATGGTGGAAAGCATGCACATTAGAAAGCTGTGCTTCAAAAGAAGAAATTTTGGAAGCATACTTAAATACCATATACGTTGGACCAAATATATATGGTGTAGAAGCAGGTTCAAAATACTATTTCAGCAAATCAGCCAGTGATCTAAGTCTTGCAGAATGTGCATTTTTAGCAGGAATAAATCATTCACCCAATTCATATAACCCGTTTTCAGAAAATATAGATACTGGTAAAATAAAAAAGAGAACTAAAACAGTTCTTGATAAGATGAAAGAATTAGGAAATATAAGTAATGACGAGTATGAACAAGCAATTAATGAAGTAGAAAATGGTTTAAACTTTCAAAAAGGAAAACTAGAAGCAGGAAGTGGAGTATATTCATATCATACAGATGCATTGATAAACGAAGTAACAGAAGAAATTGCAAATAAATATAAAATAACAAAAACATTCGCAAATAACTATTTAGAAAATGCAGGAGCAACAATATATAGCACACAAAATTCAAAAATACAAACAGAAATAGAAACAGAATTTGAAAAAACAAAATATCAATTAGCTTCAAAAACAGGAGGAGATCCATCTCAAGCAGCAATTGTAATAATGGATCATAAAACAGGATATGTTGTAGGATGCGCAGGAGGATTAGGAAAGAAAACAACAGCAAGACCATTAAATAGAGCAACACAAAGTGTGAGACAAACAGGATCAGCAATGAAACCAATAGCAATTTTAGCACCAGCATTAGATAAGAAAATAATAACATGTTCAACACTAGTTGATGACACAGAGAAAGACTTTGAAGGTGGCTATCATCCAGAAGATTATAATAAGCCACTTGGACAAATAACAGTAAGAAGAGCAGTAGAATCTTCACAGAACGTGCCATTTGTTGAAATACTAGAAGATTTAAAAACAAAAAATTCAATAAAATACATGAAGAAAATGGGAATAACAACACTAACTGAAAAAGACGAAAACTTATCTTTAGCCTTAGGAGGATTAGATAAAGGAATCAGTCCATTAGAAATGGCGGGAGCATATAGCACAATAGCAAATGATGGAGAATATATTGAACCAACATTTTATACAGAAATAGAAAGAAATAATGGAAAAAAATTAATAAAATCAAAACAAAAGAAAAAAAGAGTATTCTCAAAAGAAGTCGCATATGTGTTAAAAGAATTATTAACACAGCCAGTAGTAGGAACAAATGGAACAGCAACATACTGTAAAATAAATGGAGTAGATGTAGCTGCAAAAACAGGTACAACAGATGAGAATTATGATAGATGGTTATGCGGCTTCACTCCATATTACACAGCAACATGTTGGTATGGATATGATAAAAACGAAACAGTAGAATTTAATAAAAGAAATCCAGCAGGTTTGATTTGGGCAAATGTAATGACAAGAATTCATTCAGGACTAGCATCAGCTAGATTTGAAAAACCAAGCAAAGTTGAAGTAGCAACAATATGTAAAGAAACAGGTCAACAAGCAACAACAGGTTGTACAGACACATATACAGAATATTTTGTAAAAGGAACAGTACCAAGAACATGTGAAGTTCACTCAGGAAGCCCTATCGTAACAGATGATTATGATAAAGATTCAACATCAGGTACAATAAATGGAAGCGTTAAAGAAATAGATGCAGAAGAACCACAAAAAGATACTGAACCAATAGAAACACCTAAAACAGAAAACACAACAGTAACAAGAAATGAAACTAATACAACGAATACTATAAAAAAAGATAATACATCAAATACAATAACTAATACAACAAACACAACGAATTCAACAAGCACGACACCAACGCCAAGCAATAGTACAACACCAAGTCCTTCTGCAACGCCACCACAAACAAACACTGTAGAAAAAGATGAAGAATAATAAATAAAAGAGTACACCTCAAATATCAAGAAAAAATCTAATATTTGCAGGTGTATTTTTTTTGAAAAAATTAATATAATAGCTATGAAATTGCAACTAAAATTAAAAATAAGAACTCTTATATATGAAAAATATATGCATATATCAAATAAGGGGGAAAAGATGGAAGAAATAACAAACTTAGTAAATAAAGCAAAAAGAAATGATTATGAAGCATTTTGTAAGCTTATTGAAATAATAAAAAATGACTTATATTTAATTGCAAAAACGAGATTAAAAAATGAAGAAGATATAGCAGATGTAATTCAAGAAACAATTATTACCTGCTATAACAACATTAAATTTCTAAGAAAAGAAACATCATTTAAACCTTGGACAATTAAGGTATTAATAAATAAATGCAATAAAATGTACAAAAACCCCAATAATATAAATATTTCAATAGAAAGCAATAGTATCAATGAGTACATAGGAACAACAGAAAATAATGATGAAAAACTAAATTTTGAGGATTTAATAAAAGATTTAAGTGCTGATGAAAAGCTTATTTTGACTTTATATTATTATTCTCAATATACAACAAAAGAAATAAGCAAAATTACTAAAATAAAGGAAAATACAATAAAAAGTAAAATAAGTAGAGCAAAAGAGAAAATATACAAAAAATATGGAGGTATAAATGTATGAGAAATATAGATGAATTACTAAGAGAATCTTGTAAAGAAAAAATAGAAATACCTGACAAAATCAATTACAGAATAACTAGTACATTAAATGAGTTAGATAGGCCAAAACATTTAAAGATTTATATAAGAAAAATATGTACATTAGTAGCAAGTCTAGTAATAATATTATTTGGAGGAATATCAGTTTATGCAGCTTTGGGAGGAAAAATAGATGGAGAAAATGTATTTGAATGGATTGGCATTAAAGTATCAAATAAGCAGTATAATGAATACAAAGAAAAAGTAGAAGAACAAATATATTTAGAAAATAATACGGATGTCACACTAGATTCAACATTTTATGATGGAGAATTAGCAATTTTAGAGTTTAACGTGAAATTAAGCGAAAAAGATAAGGAATATCTAAATATAGGAGAAACAGTTGTAACAGAGGAATACATAAATAAAAAGACTGAAGATAATACAATTGATGTATTTATAGATGGAAAACAATTGACACCAGAGGAAGTAAAAGAAATAGAAAAGTATTTTCAATCATAGAAAGAGAGTAAAATCTCTTTTTTTTTTCAAAAAAATATAGTATAATAAATATGTGCAAAGTTTTTCTTTGAAATTGAGAATATTTTCTCGATTGATTTGCTACATTATATGTAACAAAGAATCAAGAGTATTTCATTGAAGAGAAAAAATAGTAAAATAAAAACACTAAAAAATTAATTACACAGGAGGATTTTACTATGAAAGCATTTGAAGCACGAAAGACATCTGTTCAGCCACAGTATGATTCAGCAACGGAAGACATTGAAAAAGCAATGGGATGG
>OIYO01001597.1_pt1 | contig 11626 bp, 12 predicted proteins | sample 1588191 | NCBI WGS metagenome assembly OIYO01 (sample SAMN03283275) | human gut metagenome | biome: human-associated habitat; material: feces | host: Homo sapiens | place: Peru | collected 2012 | reverse complement strand
TTACCTCCAATCCCGCTACTATGACCCCGCAACCCGCAGATTCATCAACGCGGATGCCTATACTTTTACCAGACAGGGCTTTGTTAGCACAAACATGTTTGCATACTGCTTGAATAACCCTAGCAGTAGAACAGACATATTGGGTGAAATGCCGGGCGATCTGTTTGACACTATGGATGACGCGGCAGAAGATTTTGGCGAATGCTATAATGGGGAATCGATTAACAATGCAAAAGAATATGGATCATACATATATGAGGTGAAAATGCCAATTGTTATATCGATAACAACATCTAAGTATTCGCTTAAAATAACTTATTACAAAACGAAATACTCGTATACGGAGCCGACAATTGGTGAAAGTAAAAATGTGTCTATGCCGTTCAAGCGAGATATAAACGGAAATACGACGGTCGCAGTGGCACATACCCATGGACGCTTTGATGCTAGTAGTTCGGATGAAGATGTTTCAGGATTAGATTGCATGTATGCAATTAAAAATAATGTGCCACTGTATGCTGCAACCCCCGCGGGTTATCTCAAAAAATTTGATCCAAATGCTGAAAGCCTAGATGCGCAGATTATCACGACAAAGCTCATGCATGATCCGGCATCGCCGCTTAGACGCACAAAGAAGTTTTTGTTCTGGACTGTAAAGCATGGGCATTGTAAAAGATGTGCATATGAGTTAACTGAGTGAGGGGGGAATAAACATGAAGAAGGTAATTCTTGTCCTGCTAGTAATATCTATCGCATGTAATCTTGTGTTCGCGGGTATTGCAACTACGAATTATGTAGCACCCAATGATTACGTTGACACGGCTGAAAAGGCCTGTGTGCTTGGTAAGGCATATCTTGAACTCAATTTCCCCGACTTTGATGTTTATAATTCCCGGTATGAGTATTTTGCAGTTTATTACCCTGACGACGAATATTGGTCGGTGGTCATGGTTGATAAAATTGAGGAAATTTCGCGCGATTTGCCATGCGTCACACTAAGCAAAGATGGGGCATTCATAAATGCGGCCTTACAGCCGGATTGAGCAAATTTGGCAGCTGGTGATAGAATTTTCTCGCGTTTGTAAGAAAATACATCCAATGTAGCATAGTAGGAAATGCCTACGATTTATGACAGTACTATGACGTCAAGATAGTATGGGTTTCCCAGATTACGATACCTAATTTCATTTTCCCTTACATCTCCTTGATTTATGGGGTGTTTCCGTACGCTGTACGCCATTTCTACGCCATTTTGCACAGCGGAAATGCAGAACAGGCCACGGAATCACGGTGTTATTTTATTTTCTTCAAACTGACGGACTGCCCTTTCCAGAGAGTCATCAGTAACATGAACATAGGTGTCCATCGTGGTTTTAATGCTTGCGTGTCCCAATAGCTTTTGAAGGACCTTGGGAGGCATGCCGCCTTCGATGGCTCTGGTGGCGTAAGTATGGCGCAGGGCGTGCATCGAGAACGGCGTTATCCCACAGCGACGGCAGATTTTGTAGATGTTTGTATCATAGGAACTGTTCTTGATGGGTCTGCCGGTCCGCTTGTTGATAAAAACCAAATCACGCATTACGAGCGAAGTGGTTCGTCCAGTCCTTCGATCGAGATAAGGAAGCGTTTCAGGAAGGGCAGGGTCAACTTTACGGATGAGCCGCTGATGATACAATTCTTCGAGAATCTGATAGGCACTGCCGGTCAACGGAATGGTTCGATAGCTGCTGGCGGTTTTTGGCGGGCCAGCCCTCCACTCCTGCTGATTATACCGGAACTCCATCGTCTTGCTGATTGTAAGCGTCCGTTTGTCCCAGTCAATGGCGTCCCAGGTCAGTCCAATCAATTCACCGGTACGAAGACCCGTCTCCAGTACGAGTGCATATTGAAAGTAATCGGAAGTGTTTTTTGCGGCGTTGAGAAATTGCTGTGTTTCCTTGATGGTCAGAAACCGGATAGCTTTTGCTTCTTTTACAGGCTTATGATAGAGAACGCCGTCCATTGGGTGCTTGCGTATCACATCATTCATTACGGCAGCACGGAACATGGTACCCATGGCGATGTATGTCTGCCGAATGGTCGAACCGGCATAGCGGTCATACATTTGGTGGAAAACCTCTTTGCAGTGCATGGGCTTTACGTCTGTAATTCGCATGGAGCCAATCACTGGGCGAATATTTTTCTCATATCGCTCACGGTAGTTGCGGCGTGTGTTAGGAGCCAAATCCGCTACGATTTTTGTTATCCAATGCTCAAACCACTGGTCTACCGTTATATCCGAAGATACTTGAAAAGCATTATGGGCATCTTGGTATTTGGCATCTGCAAGCCAGTTTCGGGCTTCGGGGAGCGTATCAAAGTATTTTTCAACTCGTTTGCCGCTTTTGGTAACGAACCGGGCGGAATATTGTTTATCTTTCCTCTGTGATAACCCGGTCCCGCATTCACGGCCTCTTAGGTCTTTTCCCATTTTTACTCCTTTTCAGAAGTTGAGGAAAAAGAAAGTCGCTCCATTTCATTATAGCACATCTTCTCTTTTTCCTCAACTGTTTTTTATCAGTCGGTCAGATAAGGTCAGATCGTGAGCTGACGACTGATGTATTCTTCAAACTCTTTCCGCTTTACAAGCCGTCGTGTCCCGATAAAGAGGACAAAGGGGCAGTTTGGCTGACGAAGCATACGGTCGATTTTATTCAGTCCAATATTGGTGTAGGCCGCAGCTTCTTTGATGGTCAGCGTTACTTTTTGCGGAATCGGAACTTTTTCTTCCGTGGTCATCATATCGTTAGAATTCAACATAGGAATCCTCCTCGTTGTTTATAAAATCTGATTCTTTCGGTTCGGCATCTGGATGAACCGGAGAGGGCGGGAGGTATGGAGGTAATGGAGGTGTTTTCTCATTATGTAATGAGATATACGACCCTCTGGATTTACTGTCCCGCTCAAAGGTAATACCCAAGGATGCCAGATTGCTTTTCATGGAGTTGAGCCGTCGGGACAGTGTATTCGCCTGCTTCGGAAATCCACGGCTGTGGGTATCGATTCCGCAGTTCGGTGCGAAGCTGCACAATTCCCTGTATAACTCGGAAGAAAAACCGGACCAATCTGTTTTGTCCTGCATAAAGGCGACGACCAGCGTGGCAACAATGTCCGCATCAATGGCTTCCTGATTCCGGCTGGCGTAGTTCTCGTCCAACTCATCCAGAAAACATTCTCCGGATTTGCCCAGCACCTCAGCAATGGCATACCCAAGTCTTGCAAAGTCAGCCATGCGGGGGAGAGCATCCAGCTTGACGCTGGGGAGAAGTGCCATGGCCTTTGAAAGTGTGTCAAAAATGCTGCCTAAGATAAGGGGACGTTCTGATTCAAAGGCAGAATAAACCGCTTGCAATTCCTTGCGCTCTGTATCGGGTACCCGGCTCAACTCAAAAAGGAGGGAGCGGTCAAGCAAGTCGGAACGTCTGGCCACATTGTTGATTCCGTTTAGGGCAAAGCATCTGCAAAATGTCAGGATACGGTCTTCATCGTCGGTATATAATTTCCGCTGCTGGACAGCCGTACCGGTGATAGAACGGCAAAGGGTATCACTCTGTTCAGAATTGAGTGCGGATACATTGTCAAAGGGCAGGAACCAATGAGATTGCAGGCTAATCAGTAAAGAGCGGAAGTCCGTGTTCAGCGTAAGGGATTCATAGGCCGATGGGTCGATCAACCGTTTCAGCAACACACAGGCGGTACTTTTGGCAGCGCCTTTTTCTCCATAGAATATCGGCATGGGATGCGGGAATCCGGTTGCAAAGCATGATACCAGCCAGCATTGAAATAACAGCTGATGCCGTTTCACATTGATAAATTCAAAGATTAACTCCATCCTGCCGCCCTGCTTCGGGAGGACTTGCGGCTTCTGATGGGTATAACGACGGAACAGAATGGGTGGGCCATTTACAATAGACCATCCGGAAGCGGAGACTTTCACAGCCCGACATTCTTCGTCGCTCAGGTCATACCAATAATCAGAATCATGACTTCCGACCCGTTCATAAAGGGGGATGCGCTCGACCTTTCCGAACATGGTCTTGGCTTCCAAAGCATTGACCGTCTGGGTCAGACTGTCTGGCTTGATGGGCTTCCTGTTCTTTGAGTAGAACAGATTCTGTGCCCACAGCGCAAACCGCTTGCTTGCAAGCTGAACCGTTTGGTGGTGTTCTTGTACCGGGACATGAGCATAGACGGTATTGGTATTGTCCAAAAAGAATTTGGTGTCGGTATCAGAAATGAGTTTCAGCAGAATTTCAGTCTGCGTGCTTTTCTCCGATACGGCTGACGATTCGTCAGAAAGCGGAGGGCCTTTACTATCTACTTCCATGGGTGCAATGGAATCCAGTTCCTCCATTTTGTGACCGTCTTTGAGCCAGTCATAAATATCATATTTTTTGCGTGGAGCATCCAGTGGAATGATTTTCGAGTTCGGAATATTCTGGGAGATTCTCTTTGCATACGCCATTCCGGGTTTATCGTTGTCCGGGATGATAATGACCTCTTTCCCCTGAAAATAAGCATTGTAGTAAGGATACCATCTTGAATTTGCACCTGTATCCAGTGTTGTGGCGCAGAAACCTTGATTTATAACGGCATCGGCACATTTTTCCCCTTCGACAAAGTAAATGCGGCTTGCGGCGCACACAGTTGGAAGATTATAAGGAACGTGCAAAGTACCATCTGTGAGGCCCTTGGCACCGTCAGGCATATAAAAGCAAAAGAATTTTGAGCCATCGGCTTTGTCAAATCTCTTCTTTTTATAGCAGATGGAACCGTCAGCGTTCCGATACTGGTATTCCTGCTCTGAGGTACGGGTGCAGGACTTTTCTTCCGTGAATAAGTCAGAGGGTTTCAGACCAACACGAGATAGAATATCCTCAGTGGTGCAGCCTGCGTGGTCGTGAAGCAGAATTTTCTTCCCATCTTCCGAAAGGGTAATGGATAGACTGGGATGCCTGTCATCATGGGCGGGGCATCGGGTTTGATAACCGTTTTTTACTTTCTTAGGTTTATCAAAATACGATAGGAACTCATCAAATTCCATTTTCCTTCTCCTTTTCTTGTTGCATTCTCCTACCGTATCCAATATAATATAGAGGTCGGTAGGGCGCTGGCGTGTGCTTGACCGAATCTTTCCGTCCGGGTGTTGGCGCACCCGGGCGGGTTTCTTTTGTCATCATGTTTTCACCTTTCTTGTTTTGAAATTTCATCCGGATTTGGATGATGGGCATATTTTAAGCCCTATTGTTCGAAAAATCCAGCCAATCTTTTGTGAATAACGAAACACTATAATTTGTGAAAAAATATAGTTGCTATTTTCGAATATGAGAAGTATAATAGCGTAAATTCTTCACATAGGAAGAGGTGTTTCGACGTGGGAGAAAATCAGAGAATGCTAGAGGCATTTGGACGAAATGTGCGAAAAAAGCGGCAAGAAAAGAATATCTCTCAACAACAGCTTTCGGAGGATTTAGGCTCTGCGCCATCAACTATTTCGGAGTATGAACGAGCAAAAAGAATCCCAAGTTTGGATGTGGCCCTTTCTTGGGCAATTAAAATGGATTCGTCTATAGATGAACTTTGCGAATTCTACAGCGATAAAAGCAATAAGGACAGAGTTGAGCGTAATCCCTTAGCTTCGCTGATTGCTGTCATTGACTTCTTCCGGTTGACGATTCAAAAGGTCGATAGTGAAAGCGTAACCTTGGCATTTGGTGCATCAGCCCCTGATTATTGTGCAAAGGACGTTGCAGAGTTTTTTAGTCAATATCAGATATATCAAGGTTTCCATAATGAAAATAATGGAAATCCAGATAGAACGTCTTTGGTGGATGCTCTTTTGAATTGCATTAAAGAGACTTTCCATGACTTGCCGGTCATGCCAGACTGTTGCAATACTCCGCCATCCAAAGAGGAACAAGAATCAACCCAACAAGAGGAAACAAAAGATTAAAACCTCCATTACCTTCATAGCACCATATAGCAAAACCCCGCCGTTGAAATACATCAATGGCGGGGTCACTTTTTTATTCTGAATCAAAGGCACGGGACGACTGAATCTGTATCAACGGGAAACTTTGCGCTGTCGGGCAGAAAATCCAGAAGTTTATATACATCATTTCCGATAACGAATTGCAATGTACCTTCCGGAGATTCCTCTGCAACGATCGTATTTCCTCGCAGCTGGGTTATGGTAGAAAGCAGTTGGCACACTTGGTTGGGAGTAAGGGTATATTTACCATCCAAAACAGACGTTGAGGCGTAGATGGTTCGGCGAAGTTTTTTCATATTCAATGCTCCTTGTAAATAAGTGATGAGAAGTAGACAATCCCCATTTCGGTTAAATGGTATCCGCACAATCCATACACAGAAAAGTTTCCTGCGGATTTCCTGCCTGGATGCGTGTCCTTGTTCCCTCAAAAATATACAAGGTTCAAATCCCGGAATTCGGCTCTTTTTGTTCTTTCGGGTTCTTACGGTGTTTTATCGCTGCGGGGGTTCTTATATGGCCGTCTCAAAATCATTCCGTTTGCACTAAAGCACAAGGCGCACAGCGGCGGTTATTCCTCGGAAACGCCAAGCAGGATATGGACAGCCTGCCGGACATCCTCTTTTTCACGATAGGCTTTCAGTACTTTCCGCTCCTGTTCGGTCAATTCGTCACCGGTGACTTGAATCCCCAACAGAAGACTGGGCGACACATCCAGCGCCACACAGATGGCAGCCAGAATATCTGCGTCCGGGCGGTTAAGGCCCTGTTCCCAATTCGACACCCGGCTGTTACTGACACCAATTTTTTCGGCAAGCTGTTTTTGGCTGAGGTTATTTTCTTCCCGGTACTTCCGAATCCGGCTTCCAATTTCGTATCTCATTCGCATTGTCACCGCCTTTTTATCTATTATACGGTTTGAGACTGGAAATAGCAATCAAAAAATCAAGAAAATCTTGAAAACTATCTTGATTTTACAGAATCGCTGTGCTAATATAAATATGAATCAAGATTTTCTGTAGTTTGAGGTGCTGACGGTGCGAGTTTATGAAAAAGTTCGGGCGTACATAGATGAAATGGGCTATAAGCAGGTCACGATAGCAGAAAAGGCGGGGATTCCGAAAGCGACCTTCAACGCTATTCTGAACGGAAAGCGGACGCTGTATGCGGATGACCTGAAAGCAATCTGTCTGGCTCTGAATGTCAGCCCGGAACTTTTTATAGATATGGCGGATTCCTGCGAAATGCACGAATAACGGCGCACCTGTTCTTAGTCTCCGAAAAGGGAAACCATAACATATAGACAGAAAACATTTTTGGAGGTATCGAAATGGCATTTGATTTTAAGAAAGCGTTCAACTCACAGGTAAAGGTAGCCAATAAGCTGAACCAGGGGCTGAACAAAATCATTGGAAAGGATGTCTTTGGTGAAGTGAAGGAACTGGAAGACCCCCGTGAATTTGATCCTTACGAGAGCTTCCCTGCGTACACGGAACTTGAGCCGGTAGACTGGCCCTTGCTGGAGGGTGAACGGCAGGAATTCAATTTTGCGGGCAACGCCATTTCTTTCCCCAAGGAATTGGACACCTGTATGCGGTATCGCAAGTATTTTAAGAAAGCGGCCGAATTCTATGCGGCTCGCTTTGCATTCAAATATCAGCACTGTGTAGAGGATTTTGACACGCTGGTACACTATTTCACCGATATGTATGGTGAGGGCTTCCGCCCAATGTGTACCCGTGCTTACAGTCTGCTTCTTCCGCTGGGTGTCTATTCCGCCAATCTGGAATCATTTGCCCAGAAGCACGCCGCTACATATCATGCCGCAATCGATTCTTATGAAATCATGGCCGGTATCGAAATCAATAGAAACGCTGCTGCCGAAAACCTTGGCAATCAGGTTGGCAGCTCCATTCAGATGCAGGGCGGCGGGTTTGGCCTGAAAGGTGCAATGAAGGGCGTCGCTAAAGCAGAAGCTTTTAATTTCGGCATGGGCATGATCGGAAAGTTTGTTGCCCAGCAGAGCAAGATGACAAAGGCCGAAAAAGAGGACACCTATCGCAAGTTTAAGCAGGATGTCTTTTTCAAGGAAGTGCAGCGTGACTATGAGAACACGTTCTACACAGTGATTCAGACCCTGTCCGAAAATGGCATCATCGGGAATATTACGACGATGATTTCGCCTGAAATGCGGACGACTCGGACCAATTTGCAGAACCCGATGTTCCCAAAAGACAAGCTGGCACCGGTTCTTGCCCAGCTGATTTCTACAAATCCCTTCTGCACGGAAACGATGGGGGTACTGAAAACCCGGTTCGGTACTGACGAGGATGCGGCAAAGCTGCTGGACTATTTTGCTGAGCCGTAAGGACGGACTGCCTGCACGGAGCATATCAATGAGGGAAAGTACAATGAGAGAACAAGAACTGGAAGTCGTCAAGACGGCATACTTTTTGGAGGACCAAATCGTCCACCAGACACAAGAGCTGCAGCGAGTGAATGGGGATAAGCCTGCCCGACCTGCTCAACCGAGAGAGCCGCATTTGGAAAAGCATTCCGCACAGAAGATTCCCTACCCGGAAATCAAGCCTGTGGTCGATTTGCCGAAGCCTGTGCGGTGGAAGCTGTGGAAAAACATTGCGTTAGGCGGTATGGTGGCGACTATTGTATTTTTTATGAATCTGCCCGTCCTTGGTGCCATTGGTTTTTTCACTATGATAATCTCGGCCCCGTATGCGGTAGTAATTTATTTTAAGGACAATGCAGCCCATAAACAGGCTGTTGCAAACCTGACAGCCCAGCGAACGGAAGAAATCCGAAATTCCCCGGAGTATATACAGAAATGCCGGGAAATCGATAAACAGAATCAGCAGAATCAGGCACAACTCGACAAGGAACTGCACGAAAAATACCTTCGCCGTTATGAACAATACAAAGCGGACATGAAGACTTACGAGCAGGATGTCGTCGTTTACAATGAGGAAACCTATCCCCAGTGGAAGGAAGAAGAACAGGCTATCGAAACGGCACTGAGCGATACCAAAGCGGCGCTGAAAGAAGTGTATGGCCGGAACGTGCTTCCTGCACAGTATAGAAACCGGGCAGCGGTGCTTTACCTGGCTGTGTTTATGGGCACATCCGATTTTGACCTCAAGTATGCGATCGAGCGGTATGATACCTCGGTCATGCTGACGGCACAGCGGGAGCAGATAGACCTTGCAAGAGCGCAGGTCGCCTTGGCCAATGAAGCAATTCAGAATCAGGAGTACGCAAACTGGTTGAATGAGCAGACCCTGAATATGGCGGAACAGGGCAATGAGATTCTGAAGAGTATCGACAACTGGCAGAAGGCTGACATTGCTATCCGGGAATACCGCAGATTCAAGGCCAGAAGGGCTGCAAAGAAGGCAAGTAAATAACCATTGCCGCCATAAAAACAAACATCTCCTTTCACTTATAGAAATTTCACACGTAAAACAGCCGTGATTCTACCCAATCACGGCTGTTTTTTATAAACGAAACAGTTGACTTCTTTTCGTTTATATCTTATAATATTTCCATCATAAATATAGGATGGTAGGCGGTATGATTTACGGCTATGCACGATGCTCCACAAACGAGAAGGAGCAGGATATAAACAGACAGGTGCGGGAACTGAAACAGCAGGGCGCTACTGACAAGACCATCTATCTGGAATACGAGAGCGGCATGAAAACCAACCGTGCGGAATTGGCGAAGCTGCTGGACATTGTCAAGCCCGGAGACAGTATTCTGGCAACGGAGGTCAGCCGCATTACCCGCAGCACAAAGCAGCTTTGCGACATCATCGAACTGGCAAAGGATAGAAAAATCAAGCTGGTTCTGGGCAGCTTTGTTGTGGACTGTACGAAAGAACTTGACCCCATGACAGAGGGAATGCTCAAAATGATGGGCGTGTTCAGCGAACTGGAACGCAACATGATAAGTCAGCGGGTAAAAAGCGGCATGGAGAATGCCAAGGCGAAGGGAAGAACCGTTGGCCGCCCTGCCGTTACCGCCGATACCATTCCGGCCATCTTCTACAAGCACTACCCAAAATATAAAAAGGGAGAGATCAACAAAGCGGAGTTTTCAAGGCTGTGCGACCTCTCTTATCCGACTATTTATAAATACTTACGCATTGTCGAAAAATAATCCTCAAAAAACAGTCACCCTATGCCGTTTGGTATAGGGTGACAATGTTTGTGTGGATGTGAAACCGTGTTACGCCATTTTCTACGCCATATTGGCAGAGAGGTATATGTCTATATGGGCTTTCTTATAATGGCTCAAACGCCTGAGAAACTGGGGAAATGGCGGTATATTGCGAGAAATAGGAGGACATTTCGATATGAAAACCGGCATCCAATTTCGAATCCTAATTTCATTATGCTCAAGCTGGGGTAGTATGGATTTCGTAGATCACTACTTCTAATTTCGTGACATTGCTGCCCCTAATTTCATTATTCCCGCGCCGGGTGTGGAGGTGAGAAAGTACAGTAGTTTGAGGCATTTCTGCCGTCCCCTCCGCACCCGGTTTCATCCAAAAAGGTCAAAACCTCTGGCTAAGTAGCAATCTCATCAAGGTAAAGCGGACATTACTTCTGCATTCCCAATCTGAAGTATCCGTTCGCGGGAGCCTTTTCCATAAATTCTGATTGTTCCGTCTTGTAAATCAATGGTGTCTGTAGTCGAGGAACACAGCTCCGATATGCGTACTCCGGAAGCAAAGAGCAACTCCAAAACGGCGAGATCTCGACAGCGCTCTCGCCATTGCGACCCGTTTTTCATACACTTGTCTTTTTCAGCGTAGGCGCTGCGCAATCGTATTTCAATCGTATCGATGGGGATGGTTCGCGGCAATACGAATGGCTCGTTTAAGCGGATACGCAGCTTAGCAAACGGGTTGCTTTCGAGGATTTCCTCGTATTCCAAGTAGTTAAAAAATGCCTTAATGGTGGCAAGCTTGCGTTTGGTGCTTTTGACTTTGTACTGTTTTTACAGTTCGGCAATGTAATCGTTGATGGTGCTGCGTTCTGTCCATTGCCTCCCGGCGCAGTATTCTGCAAATTGTGCCAAATCAATTCGGTATGCTTTAACGCTTTTTGAGACAGAGTTTTGTTGAATTGGCAGTAAACCAAAATTCAATGTGTTTCATTTGTTCCTTCCCAAACGGTTTCCTATATTATATCTTGAAACGCAAAGTTTACACGTTTTGAAGAGAAAGATTGAATCATACATTTGCTGCCATGTAATAGAGTTACGTAAACATATTGCCGGCCGATCCGTGCTTGTCTATGCTTGCGATAATGGTTGGGGTATTGTATGTGAGGAGTATTCCGAATGAAAAGATATTGTGACTATGATGCAATTGTTCATTATCAGCCAGGTGAATTTGCTTCGAAATTTGCTGACAATTTAAATGAAAAACTGAAACCGGCGAATTTGGATGCGTTGGAAGATGAGCAGGCAAATACGTTCAAAGATGGCCAATATGGTACTTTTCTTACGCGTCTTCCCCTTACGGTATACCGATTATACGGAAAATATCAAAGCAACAATGATATGGGGGAGGCATTA
>OIYO01001590.1_pt1 | contig 11650 bp, 8 predicted proteins | sample 1588191 | NCBI WGS metagenome assembly OIYO01 (sample SAMN03283275) | human gut metagenome | biome: human-associated habitat; material: feces | host: Homo sapiens | place: Peru | collected 2012 | reverse complement strand
TTTACATGGTTTACGGCATTTTTCGCCAAAAACTTTAGTGTTTTCGAACATTTTTATAAAAATTGTTACATTTCGTAATATTGTTTTAACCCAATGGACTAAGAAAAAATTTTTTCTATATGATATTCTTTTAAATATGAAAAGAATTTCTATAGCAATTTTATTGCTAATATGTTTGGGGATATTGTTAAAACTTTGCATCAGAAAAGATGTGCCTTTTTGCATGCCGGAACGAATAGAACAGCATAGCTTGCAAACAATAAATTATCCACCTAACGAAAAGAATGTAACAATTAACGGAATTGATTATTTGCAGTCACAGGCTCCTGTTGGAAAGTTTGGCGGAGAAATTATTCTTTCTACGATTGGTGAAGGACCTAAAACATTTAATCCTTGTAATACAAAAGATGCGACATCCTCTACTATGGCAGGCTTAATGTATGACGGACTTGTTACAACAAATCCGAGAAGCGGAGAAGTTGAGCCATTACTTGCAAAAAGTTTTGATATAAATGGTAATGATTATACTATTCATTTAAGACATGGGGTAAAGTGGTCTGATGGCAAGCCAATTACTGCAGATGATGTTATGTATACTTATAACGAAATTGTTTTTAAGGGGCTGGGGAACCCTTCTACAATGGATGCAATGGTTGTTGATGGTAAATTGCCAAAGCTGGAAAAGTTAGATAATTATACAGTAAAATTTACAACTCACAAACCATTTGCACCTTTTTTAAGACAATTATCTTATCCGATTGTACCTAAACATTATTTCAAACCATATTCCGACCAAGGTGAATCTGTTTTTAATGCATTTTTGAGTTCAAATACAAAACCGCAAGTCACAAGTGGCGCTTTTATTTTAAAAGAATATGTAGCAGCACAGCGTGTAGTTTTTGTAAGAAATCCTAATTATTACAAAATAAATCTTAAAAATCAGAAACTTCCATACTTAGATAAATTAGTTTATTTAATAGTTGGTGATACAAACAATGAAATCTTAAAATTTGAAGCCAAAGAAATTGATGTTTTGGGACTAAGAGGTTCTAATGTAGCACGATATAAAATAAAAGAACCTAGCTCTGATTATGTCATTTACAATTTAGGCGCTGATACAGGAACGTTATTTATTACTATCAATTTGAATGGCAGAAAAGACAAGGATGGCAAGCCCTATGTCAATCCGGTAAAGCACAGTTGGTTTGCAAATAGAGATTTTAGAGCGGCTATAGATTGGGCTATTGATAGAAAAAATATGGTTCAAAATATCGCTTTCGGTGTTGCCGAACCTTTGTTTACGGCAGAAAGTTTAAACTCTATTTACTTAAACAAATATATTAAAGGACATCCTTGCGACATTAATGTTGCAAAGAAAAGCTTAGAAAAAGCAGGATTTGTCAATAAAAACGGCATTCTTTATGATTCAAAAGGTAATAGAGTTGAGTTTGACTTATATACAAATGCCGGCAACCTTGAACGTGAAGCCCTTGGTGTAATGGTTAAACAAGATTTAGAAGATTTAGGAATGAAAGTAAATTTTAAGCCTTTAGAATTCAATTCTCTTGTTAACAAACTTACTAACACTCACGATTGGGACATGGCAATAATGGGCTTAACCGGTTCACCATTAGAACCACATGATGGTAAAAATGTGTGGACATCTAAAGGCAGCTTGCATATGTTTAACCAAAGAGCGCAAGATTACACTATTGATGACAGGTTTGATTGGGAAAAAGAACTTGATGAAATATTCAGAGAAGGTGCTTTGAAGCTTTCATTTGCAGAAAGAAAACCATTGTATGACAAGTATCAGACAATCATATACAATCAAAAACCGATTATATATTTGTATTCACCTATAAGAATTACTGCTATTCGCAAAAAATTCAAGAATATTTTTCCGACAAGTTTAAGCGGATTAATATATAATCTTGATGAAATATATGTAGATTAAGGTAGATGAGGATTAACAAAAGTGGAATTTTTTAAATATATATCTAAACGAATTTTACAAGTTATACCGCTTCTGATTATAGTTTCTTTAATCAGCTTTTTTATAATCAGATTATCACCGGTTGATCCTCTTGCAGAACTTAGATTAAACCCGTCTATTTCACAAGAAACACTTAATAAAGAAATAAAAAGACTCAATCTTGATAAGCCTATTTATATTCAATATTTTTCCTGGGCAAAATCTTTTGTGAAAGGTGATTTAGGATATACCTCCTCTGGAGAAAAGGTATCGGTAAAGCTAAAAGAACGTATCCCAAATACGCTATTGCTAACTCTTGTTGTAATTTTTATGACTTGGGCTGCAGGAATTCCGCTCGGAATATTAGCAGCAGTAAAAAAAGAAAGTGCGCTAGATAGAGGACTTACTATTTTATCCAGTATCGGAATGGCAATTCCTTCATTTTTCTTTGCGATACTTATGTTGATTTTCGCCGTAAAAACAGGTTGGTTTCCGGTTGGAGGATTAACCAGCTACAACTTCAACGAAATGAGTTTTGGAGGGAAATTTCTTGATATATCAAAACATTTAGTATTACCATCAATTGTTTTGTTCACAATTTCTCTGTCCGGTTTACAACGACAAATGCGTGCTAATATGCTAGAAGTACTTGATAGTGACTATATTAAATTCGCAAGGGCAAAAGGTTTAAGCGAATGGCAAGTACTGTTTAAACATGCTTTAAGAAATGCAATTAATCCGATGATAACTCTTCTTGGATTTGAATTTGCAGGACTATTGAGTGGCGCTGCTCTTACAGAATACGTTTTTCAATATCCGGGGCTTGGCAGATTAATACTGGAGGCCGTTATGAAATCTGATATAAATCTTGTTATGGCATCGCTTATAATGGGTACAATAATGTTAATTTTAGGTAATTTATTAGCTGATATTTTACTTATGATTACAGATCCGAGATTAAAAAGTGTAAAAGATGGGACTGTGGGGAAATGAAAGAATTTATAAAAAAAATATTTCAAGATAAATTTGCAAAAGCCGCATTTATTATACTTGCGGTATTATATCTTGTCATCCTTTTTGCGGATTTTATCGCTCCGTATTCAAGCACATACTCAAACAGAGATATGTCATACGCACCACCTTCAAAGATTTATACCATTACAACAGAAGGAAAACTATCCAGACCTTATACATACAATTACATTAGAGAATATGAACCTGCATTGATGCAAACTGTATTTAAACAAGATAGAAGCAAAAAATATTATATAAAATTATTACCTAATGCGGAAGAATACAAGTTCTTAGGGATAATTTCCACTCACAGACACTTGTTTGGAACAGAAAAAGGTGGACAATTGTATCTATTGGGGACAGATATTAACGGCAGAGATGTATTTTCCAGACTTCTATTCGGCGGTAGAATTTCTATGACCGTAGGATTTTTATCACTACTTGTAGTATTTCCGATAGGTTTAATCTATGGCGGGCTTTCCGGCTACTTTGGAGGACTCGTTGACACACTAATGATGCGATTTGCAGAAGCTATTATGGCAATACCAAGTTTTTATCTCTTGATAATACTTGCAGCCATTTTACCTTCCGGCATGACAAGCATTCAGAGATTTGCACTTATTATTATAATTTTAGCTCTGATTGGCTGGGCAGGATTTGCCAGAGTCGTAAGAGGTATGGTTTTGTCTATCAAAAATGAAGATTTTGTTCTAGCAGAAAAAACTCTTGGAGCTTCAAATTTGAGAATTATTCTGAAACATATACTTCCACAAACTACGAGCTATGTAATAATAGCAATGACATTAAGTATACCATCATATATTTTGGCAGAGTCAGGTTTAAGTTTTCTTGGATTAGGTATACAGCAGCCTGATGCAAGCTGGGGAAATATGCTAAAAGAAGCTCAAGAATTTACTAATATTTTATACCGTCCTTGGCTTTTATCTCCTGGAGTACTTATTTTTATTGCTGTATTGGCTTTCAACGTTCTAGGCGATGTAGTGAGAGATATTCTTGATCCTAAGTCTGAAAAAAGGATGAGATAGAATAACACTTACTAACTAGCAAAAACTGCCTCCAAAAGGCACTATTATCCAAATTTAATAATAAAGTGCATCAATCAATATTAGTGCGTCATTGCGAGCGGAAGCGAAGCAATCCAGTCATCAAACTTGTAAGTCTATTTCTATTTTAAATTTTTGGATTGCCACAAAAATTTTCAAAGTTTTAAGTAAGACTATAGAACCAAAGTCCAAATTTTCTCGCAATGACGCATTAATATTGATTGATGTGCTTTACCCCAAAAACAACGGGTGGCTGAAAGCCACCCGTTGTTACACTAAATAAGAAATCTATTAGCCCAAGATATCATCCAAGTCACCAAGGATACCTTCGTGGTTTTTACCACAATTACATTCACAAGTTACTTTACCTGTTACATCAACAGTAACCTTGTGATCCTTAATTGCTGCTAGGATATCATCTAATTTGTCCATAATCTTATCTAATTTTTCTAACAATTTAGAATCATCATAGCTGCCGGCATTTTTCTTAATAAAGTTAAGGATATTTTGAACGTTTTGATCAACATTGCCCAACTTATCAAGAATTGCTTTAGTTGTTACATTGACAACATCCATCTTAGCGTCAATGTTATCCAAAGTGTTTCCATTTTTCTTAGTCAATTCAATCAATTCTTTCAACATAGCTTCAACTGAACCAAGATCAACTTTACCGCCGGTTACCTTAATATTGCTGATTGCATCAATAATTTTGGCAGTGTTTTTATCCATCTTAGCAAGTACTTTATCAAGTAATGCTTCAAGGTCAGCTCCGGTTCCGTTACCACCTTTAATATTCTTGATAGCTTCTAAGATTTCTGTCATCTTAACAGTAGTTTCTGTACCGTATTTTTCTAACAACTTGTTAGTTGTGTCAATCTTGTCACCGTTCTTAGCGATAGCATCCAAGATTTTTTGTAAATCTTCTTGAGACAAACCGCCGGTTTGAGATTTGTTCAACAATTTTTCTAACAATTTATTAGTAACATCGGTCTTAGCATTATTTTGTTCAAGATATTTTTCAATTTTTTCCAAAGCAGCCTTGATTTCCTTGTTATCAGGGAATGCATTTTCAAATTTGTTGATAATCTTATCAAGTTTTCCATTGATTTCATTTGTTACAGAATCAATAGATTTCAATAAGTTAATCATTGCTAAAAGCTTTTCACTATCTTGCATTTGACCGGATTGAATTTTTTCAAGGATTTCTTTAATTTCTTTTTGAGTTTTACCGTTTACTTTTATCTGACCAAGAATACCGTCTAATTTAGCAGCCAATGCTTCAACATTTGCAGTAATCTTGTCTAATGATACATTGCCTTTGTTAATTGCATTTAAAATTGCATTCAAATCACCTGACAATGAATTTTTAATTTCCGTAGGTAAGTTTTCAATTAGCTTTTGAATATTATCTACACTGCTTTTTAAATCAATAATTGCAGATAAAATTGCGTCTGTATTTGCACCCATTTCAGTTTTAATATCATTCAATAATGTATTATTTTCTGTCATTGCTGTTAAAATTTGCGAAAGAACGAATGCATTACCACCAGTCAAATTCTTAATTTCTTCAAGAGTTGTACCGTTTTTAATTTGTTTTTCTAAAATAGCTCTTAATATAGAAGTTTGTACATCTTGTCCTTCTTTAAGTGCCTTAATCGCATCGGCAAGAGAACTATCCTGAGTGATTTTCACAGTTACGCTTTGATTAACGTTAATTTCTTCCGGAGAGCAGCTTGTCATAGATGCAGCTGCTGCAATACCAGCTGCCGGAACTGCAACTTTACCTAGTGAAAGACCTTTTAATAATTCTAAAGCTTTAGGAAGCGCTTTGAAGCCTTTTACTGCTGCACCGCCACCTGCAAACAAAGTAGCAATATCAGCAAGATTCATGTTATCTAAAACTTTAGCTAACTCTTCTAGAATTTGTCTATTAGTACCTGTGTATTGTTTTGCAGCTTCTCTAACTTTTGCAGCTGACCAATCGCCAACTTCTTCAACCGCTTCTGCGGCATCCGCAAGAATACCCATACCTGCAGTGTATTTTGCAACTTTTCCTAATGTTTCTGAACCGGTTGCTTCAGTAACACCTCTTTCTACATTGTGCGCAGTATCTTTTACAATATCTGTAGCTGTTTTAGTTGTTGCACCCAACATACCAACAGTCACATCAACGACTCCGTTATTGTTATTCCAAGCATTTGTAAATGTTTTAGCGTACTTAGAAACATCTTTTTTTACTTTGTTAAATGCTTTTTCAAAGAATCCAGGTTCTTCTTGCGGAATTTGTGGTTCTGCTTTCTTTGTTTGTGAATACTGTTTTTTGCCGTCTTTGCTTTTACCTTTGTTTACAAGAACAAAGTCACCAATTCTTGCTTCTCCTGATGAAAATGCTTCATTCAAAGCTGCTGCTTCTTCCGGTGTCAATTTCAAATCCTTTGCTTCTTTTACATTAATTTTGCCATCCTTCAAAGCGCTAATAATTTGTTGTGCTTTATCAGCATTAACTTTACTAAAGTCTGTACCCATAGTAGTTGTAACTCCTTTCTTTAATTCTTATAACAATACAATCCTACTTTGGTATGTATAACGGCATTTTTTTCAAAAACTTTAGGATTTTTGAAAGTATTGTTACAAAAATTTACAATACACGGCTGTATTGCAGTAATAGTCCTCTTGTGTTTATCAGATGTTTATATAAAAAATTTTTAGATTCTCAAATTGACAGTTTATTAAGAAATTGTTACAAAATAAAATATAGATTATCACGAAAATTCTCAAAATTTTTTGTTACACTACAAGCCAAAAACTTGAATTTTCTCGCAATAACTGGGGCACTAATATATTTATTTTCCTACATACTCTACTACACTCTCAACAATACCTTTTGCAACGTTATGTGCATAATCTGAAGTATTATATAAAACAGAATCAGATGGATTTATCATATAAGAAGTTTCCACCAAAACTCCAATATAATCGACAGGTCGAATAACCGCAAAACTTGCTGTTTTAACTCCATCTTTATGAGTACCGGCAGACTTCGTCACATGTTTTTCTACAACTTCTGCAAAATGTTTTGAATTTGGATTAAAATAATAAACACTTGTTCCTTTATGTTTAAAAGTATTGAATTTTACATCACCAATTGAATTATGATGAATACTTATAAAAATATCAACATTATTGTCTTTTGCAAGTTTTACCCTGTCATTCAAAGACATGTTACCATCGCATTCTCGAGTCATAACAACATTTACACCTAAATTTTGCAATTGTTTTTGTAATTCTAAAGCAACACTCAGATTAATATCCTTTTCCATATTTCCAAGACACCCGATAGCCCCTTTTTCTGTACCACCATGTCCTGCATCAATAGCGACAGTAACGTCTTCCAAACTTTTTGTTAACTCACACACTTTGAATGTATATTGTCCATTATCTAACGATACATGATAAAAATATTTTTCCGGTTTTGGAATATTTAAAGTATACACAGAAGATGACGAAAACTCCGGATTATAAATTCTGAACAAAATTTCTTTGTCCTTGACTTCCACCGTATAAGGCAAATTTTTTGTAAAAGAAATTGTTTGCACAGTAGCATTCTTAAATCTTTGGCTATCCATATTAATAAAAGTACCAACAGAACTCTCATCACAAGGTTCTATTAAATCCTTTTTTGCAATCCAAGCAATTTTATCTTTAGCTAAAAATACACGATAAAACTCTCCTTTTTCGCCGTTAATTAAAACTGTCGTATCCTTGAACAAATGCGCAATTCTATTCAATCCCGCATCAACCGGTGTATTTCTTAAAGGAGTATTGTCTTGCTTAACCAACATTGGTTTAATTTCAAATTCTTCTAATTCCGGTGGTTTTGCGCATGCTGGTATTTTTTTATTAAATCTATAAACCTGCGTACTATAGTTAGAGCGGATTAAAACCCTATTTTCTCCCTCTTTTAGCTTTACGGAATGCGCAAAAGCACCATTAGAAGCAGGAAATACACGTTCACCATTAATCATAATTGATTCAGAATTTTGCACTTTTCCCACAAAATGAGCATAATTAGAATTTGTAATACTATTTTTTTGCGTAGGCAAAATCAACTCATAGCTATTAACTTGTAGCGTTGAAAGCAATAATATAGCCAAAACACAAATTCTTTTTAACAAAATTCTCTCCTTAAAAACTTTCTCCAACTATTATACATAAAAACAGAATGTGATTATATAACCACATCCTGTTTTTTAGTTCTTTTTTTTTGACAAACTAGGCAGTTTTAATAGCTGCTTTTGCTCTTTTTAAAGAGTTTTCTTTACCAATAATTGCAAGAGTTGCAACCATATCGGCACCGCATAATCTACCTGTAACAGCAGCTCTTATTGCCCACATAGTAAATTTAGGTTTGTAACCTTTTTCTTCTTTAAATTTAGCTCTAAAGTCAGCCAATTTGTCATGAAGATTTTCTTCTGTCCATTCCCAATTTTCAGCTTCGCTTACAAATGTCTTAAGAACATCTTGAGAAAGTTCTGAATCTAATTCTGCTTGAGCCTTTTCATCAATTTCCACCTTATCACCACCGAAGAAATAAGCAACCGCATCTGTAATATCTGATAACAATGTCAATGGTTCATAAGTGATATCAATCATTCTGTTGAATTGTTCTTCTGTTAATTCGCTCAAATCATATTTTGTCAAATATTTTTTAAGTTTTGTTCTCAATTCTTCTTTTGGAAGCATTTTGATATAATGGCTATTCATCCATTTTAATTTATCGTATTCAAATATTGAGTTAGAAGATGAAATTTCGCCAATTCTAAAATCTTCCGCAATCTTATCAACAGGCTTAATTTCTTCTCCGTCAGATGGAGCCCAACCTAATAGAGCAACGAAGTTTACAAGAGCTTCTGTCAAATAACCTTGTTCTACAAAGTCTGAAACAGCTGTTGCACCATGTCTTTTTGAAAGTTTACTTCTATCAGGTGCCAAAATCATACCCAAGTGACCAAATCTTGGAACTTCAAAGCCTAAAGCTTCAAAAATCAAAATTTGTTTATATGTATTTGAAATGTGATCTTCACCTCTAATAACGTGAGAAATCTTCATCAAAGCGTCATCAATAACAACCGCATAGTTGTATGTTGGAGCTCCGTTTGATTTCATAATAACAAAGTCACCAATAAGGTTTGTATCCATGTGAAGCTTGCCTTTTACAAGGTCATCAAATTCCAAAATAGAAGTATCGTGGAAAGCTTTTTGAGCTTTTGCAACATTAAATCTAATAGCAGGTTTTCTACCTTCTGCTCTCAATTTTGCTTTTTCGTCTTCTGTTAAATTTTCGCACTTTTTAGAATAAACATAAGCTTGTTTATTTTTAGTTGCTTCTTCTTTTTCTGCTTCCAATTCTTCCGGAGTACAGAAACATTCATAAGCAAAACCTTCGTCAAGAAGTTTTTGGATATATTTTGGATAAATATCAAATCTTTGAGATTGAGTATAAGGACCGTATTCTCCACCAACATCAGGACCTTCATCCCAATTTAGACCTAAAGCTTTCAAGCTATCAAAAATATTGTCTACATATGCTTGGCTTGTTCTTTCGGCATCGGTATCCTCAATTCTTAAAATAAATTTACCGTGATTCTTTTTTGCAAATAAATAATTAAATAAAGCTGTTCTTGCTGTACCAATGTGTAAATTACCACTTGGTGACGGAGCAATTCTTACTCTTACTTCTGACATAATTATACCCTTCCTTTGTGTATTAATACCCCATAATTATTGCACAAAGAAAAAAAGGGGTAAATAGGTGGAAGGGTAAATATAATTAAAAGCGTAATATATAACAAAAAAGTTACGCCAACTCTTTCAAATCATCGCTCTTTGATGACGCTACAGCCAGAGAATCACACCTTTCATTAAACTCATGACCGGCATGACCTTTTACCCAAATAAACTCAACGTCATGTTTTTCTTTTGCACTCAATAAACGTTTCCACAGTTCTACATTTTTAACCGGAGTTTTACCGGCAGTTTTCCAACCTTTTTTTATCCAGTTTTCTATCCAATGATTATTGAATGCATCCACAACATATTTGCTATCAGAATACAAAGTTACAACACAAGGCTTTTTTAGAGCTTCCAATCCGGCAATAACCGCCATTAATTCCATTTGGTTATTTGTGACGCACTTGTATCCGTCTGTTAATTCTTTTTCGTGCTTTACACCATTATTATCTATATGTACCAGAATGGTGCCATAGCCCCCAGGTCCCGGGTTTCCACTACAAGCACCATCTGTATAAATCTGAACTTTAATCTTCTCTTCCACCAATGTATACCAAAAACTATGCTGCTACACCTTTGATTTCAGAAATAAGGTATTTTGCAACCCATTCAAAATCTTTGTTATTATTTGCAGCTTTTTTAAGATATTCAACAGAAGCTTCGCCGATTCTGATAAGAGTCATTGCAACAACACCACGTTTAACACCTCTTACAACTTGAAGTTGATGAACAAGTTCCGGCACAACAGCTTTGCCTTGGTCAACTAAAATATTTTCGATTTTATTTTTTGTTGTATTATCTGCTGTTTCTAACTTGCCTAGAATTTCTTCAACTGATTGCATATCTTTCTCCTTCATATTATATTCGTTCTTTGCAATTTTATTATATATCATTTTTTTACGATATTAAGATTTCCTTACATAATCTTAATATCGATGTAAAGAATTAAGTTAAATTATTGATTATAAACTTGTTATCCTCTACCTCACCCTAGCCCTGTCTTGGATTATTCGGGCGAGCATAACATTGCAATGACAAAAAATTTTGATGTTTTTTATTTTTATTATAAGTTATCCTCTACCTCACCCTAGCCCTCTCCTGCTAGGAGAGGGGACATGTGACTTGTTTTATAATTAAACTTTTAACAAAGAATTATATTTTTTTATACATTTTATATTCCTAACGTTTCAAAGGAAAATGTTTAAATAATAATATCTTATATAAATATAAATCAAGTGTCGGTCATTCCCTCTCCTAGCAGGAGAGGGTTAGGGTGAGGTAGAAAAAGACAGAAACTTACTACAATAAAAAACTCTTAAACAGCTGTTATCAAAACACTTATAACAACCATAATACTTTAATAATCAATAATCTCTAGTAATTTATCATAAACGCCACTAATATTTTTATTAATATCACTATTCCAAAATCTTATTACTTTATATCCTTGATTTTCTATAAATTTAGTTCTTTCTTCATCCAAAAGGATATTTTCTGGCTCATTGTGTTGTCCACCATCCAATTCTATAACAACCTTTTTTCTTTCACACACAAAATCAACTATATATTTACCGATTGGAAATTGTCGTCTGAATTTTAATCCAAAAAATTGACGATTTCTGAGCAATTGCCATAATATACGTTCCTCTTTAGTTATATTTTTTCTTAGCATACGTGCTAGAGTATATTTTCTTTCCATAGAGTTGATTTTAACACTAAAGCTGAGAGATATTCAATATCGTGACTTGTTATCTTCTACCTCACCCTAGCCCTCTCCTGCTAGGAGAGGGAATGACCGACACTTGAT
>OIYO01001587.1_pt1 | contig 11668 bp, 7 predicted proteins | sample 1588191 | NCBI WGS metagenome assembly OIYO01 (sample SAMN03283275) | human gut metagenome | biome: human-associated habitat; material: feces | host: Homo sapiens | place: Peru | collected 2012 | reverse complement strand
CGCTGCTGTATTTTCTCAGCGGAGTCGGTGCCCCGGCCCACCAGGCGGTGCTCCAGCTCCGTCCAGGACGGAGGAGCCAGGAAAATACGCACGGCGTCAGGCCGCTTGGCATAGATCTGCTGCGCACCCTGCACGTCGATCTCCAGCATCACGTCCCGGCCCTGATCCAGGGCCTCGTCCACGGGGATGCGGGGGGTGCCGTAAAAATTCCCGGCATAGCCCGCGTGCTCCAGCAGCTGATCCCGGTCGATCATCTTCAGGAACGCGTCGTCACTGATGAAGTGATAGTGTACGCCGTCCACCTCGCCGGTGCGGGGCGTCCGGGTCGTGTAGGACACGGAGAAATAAAGGTCAGGCCGCGCCTGCATCACCTTTGCGATCACCGTGCTCTTGCCTACGCCGGACGGGCCGGAAATGATGGCCAGCGTTCCCTGTCTGTTTTTACTCATCTCCAGAAGGCACAGCCTGTTACTGTTGCTCATCATTTCGGAGCATATTTCGAAATGTTCAAGCGCGACAGAAGCAGACTTCACGACATATATGAAAGAATGAATTACTGCCCTCTTGGTGCAGGTGCACTTGCAGGAACAACTTATCCATTAGACAGAGAACTTACTGCTTCTCTTCTTGGTTTCTACGGTCCAACACTTAACAGCATGGATTCTGTTTCTGACAGAGATTACCTTATTGAATTCTTATCTGCATTATCAACTATCATGATGCATTTAAGCCGTTTCTCTGAGGAAATATGCATCTGGAATTCTAATGAATACAGATTCATAGAACTTGATGACGCTTTCAGTACAGGAAGCTCTATTATGCCTCAGAAGAAGAACCCTGATATCGCAGAGCTTGTAAGAGGTAAGACTGGCAGAGTATATGGTGCTCTTATGAGCCTCCTTACAACAATGAAGGGTATTCCTCTTGCTTACAACAAAGATATGCAGGAAGATAAGGAATTATCATTTGACGCATTTGACACAGCCAAAGGCTGCATCAGCCTTTTCAAGGGCATGATTGATACTATGAAGTTCAACAACAAGAGAATGGAAGCTTCAGCAAAGAACGGCTTCACTAATGCTACTGACGCTGCTGACTACCTTGTTAAGAAGGGAGTTCCTTTCAGAGAAGCCCACGGTATTGTCGGCCAGCTTGTTCTTATGTGCATTGAGAAAAATATTGCACTTGATGACCTTTCACTTGAAGAATACAAGGCTGTAAGCCCTGTATTTGACGAAGATATCTACGAGGCTATCAGCCTTCAGACTTGTGTAGATAAGAGACTTACTCTTGGTGCTCCTGGTCCGGAGGTTATGAATAAGGTTATTGCTATTTATGATAAATATATGGAAGAGAATTAAATAGTAAGAGTATTTCGGGGTTGTACAGTCTGTGAGTTAAGCATTAGCGACAACTTTAGGTAAGCTGACCTAGTGGCTGTAAATGCCGCCATATACAGAGTTTATTACGGTGCAGGAAATCAAACGCGCTTCGCTTGAACGAGATTTCCTGCACCGAACTTTTGTATATAGCGGCATTAACACCCACACGGTAAGCTTACATGCCGTTGTCGCTAACGCTTAACTCACAGACACTACCACCGCGAAGTACCTATTTTGATTCATGCCATATGTCTCCAGTATTAAAAAAAGGTATGGATAATCCCATACCATATTCTGACTAACAGAGTGACCTCGCTGGTCAAATTATTCTTTCAAATGTAGTCTCGCCAACCCAAAAACAATTTAACTAACTATCCATTTATATTTTAGAAAAATATACTTTTTTATCGGTCGTCATGTCGAAGAAGTGCTTCACACCATCACAACTAAATTGTAAGCTGTCCGTGTGGGTGTTATGCCGCCATATACAAAAGTTCGGTGCTGGAAATCTCGTTCAAGCGAAGCGCGTTTGATTTCCAGCACCGTTATAAACTCTGTATATGGCGGCATTTACAGCCACTAGGACAGCTTACCTTAGTTGTGATGATGTGAAGCACTTCTTCGACCATACAACCGTTAAAATCATACTCTTATCTTAGTCCCCTTAGTATCCCTGTGTGCCGTCTTCATCTTGGCAAAGCTGATACTCTTGCCCTTATATTCCATCGTGAACTCGTCACCTTCTGTAAGCAGGAATACATCTTCTATATAATCATCCTTTGAAAGCTTAATTCCTCTTACACCAACAGCACTCTTCTTCTTCATTGGAATGTCTGTTAATGGGAATTTTAAGAATACACCGCTTTCTGTCTGCACAATTACATTCTGGTTGCTCTCGACAACCTCTTCTTCCTTGATTTCGCCATCAAGCGAGAATTTGGAATATATCTCTACTCTTGCGTCTGTTGAATACATTCCGATAAGCTTATCGTCATCTGCTAATTTGGTACATGCAACTGTACGCTTTGCAACCTGGAATTCTTCACTGTCTACAAGCTTCATCATGCCCTGTCTTGTGACAAAAAGCATTTTCTGATTCTTAAGCCGTTCAAATGGAGTAATGTACACAATTATCTCCTTAGAGCTGTCATAGTTACACAGATTATCAATCGGTGTGCCTTTATCTCTGAACTTAGTGAATGGCAGATCCTTTATCTTTAACTGGTGCATATCTCCCGTATCAGTAAATATGCATATTTTATCTGTGTTCATTACCGGAATGACATATTTGTTCTCATTAAATACAGCATCTTTATTTCTCTCAAATGCAGCCATATCAATAGTTCTTGCATATCCGAATCTGTCCATGATGAACATAACTTCCATCTCAGGAATCTTCTTTTCCTCGAATACAGCAGCTTCGCCGTCTTCAATTACAGTTCTTCTTTCAACACCATATTCCTTCTTAATATTAAGAAGGTCAGACTTGATAACCTTAGCCATCTCTTTTCTGCTGCCAAGTATCTTTTCATACTTCTCAATCTTCTTGACACATTCATCATATTCCTTCTGAAGATTAAGAATTTCAAGGCCAATCAGCTTGTACAGACGCATTTCTAATATTGCGCCAGCCTGTCTTTCTGTGAAATCAAGACCTGCAGCCTGCTTTTTTGACTGCTCTGACTTGAACTTGATTTCCTCGACATTACCATTGACAAGGCAGTCCTTAGCCATCTTAAGATTAGCACTGCCTCGTAATATCTCGATAATAAGGTCAATAATATCACACGCTCTTATAAGACCTTCCTTAATCTCCCTGTTAGCCTTCTCCTTTTCAAGAAGTGTTGTGTACTTTCTTGTGGCAAGCTCATACTGGAAATTAATGTGATGTCTTATTATATCCTTAATACCTAAAGTCTCAGGTCTTCCATCAACGATAGCCAGCATATTTACGCCAAATGTATCTTCTAACTTGGTCTTCTTATAAAGAAGATTCTCAAGATTCTTAACATCAGCGTTCTTCTTAAGTTCAAGGACAATTCTTATTCCTTCCTTAGAAGATTCATTGGAAATGTCGACAATATCGGTAGTTTTCTTAGTTTCTATAAGGCTTACAACATCAGATATGAATTTACCTATGTTAGCACCAATCATTGTATATGGAATCTCTGTAATAACAAGCTTGTCCTTCTCAGAACGGTTCTTGGCAGGCTCGAATACAACCTTGCCTCTTAACTTAATCTTGCCTGTACCTGTCTCATATATTGCACCAAGCTCGCTTTTATTAATTACAATTCCGCCAGTAGGGAAATCCGGTCCCGGGCAGAGCTGCATAAGCTCGTCTGTTGTGATATCCTCATTATCCATATATGCACATACTGCATCGACAACCTCCGAAAGATTGTGTGGTGGAATATTCGTTGTCATACCAACCGCAATACCATCTGCACCGTTTACAAGCAGATTAGGCACTCTTACAGGAAGAACCTCAGGCTCTTTTTCTGTCTCATCAAAGTTAGGCACGAAATCAACAACATTTTTATCAAGATCAGCAAGATACACATCCTGTGTGAACTTCTTTAATTTAGCTTCTGTATATCGCATGGCGGCAGCTCCGTCACCTTCGATAGAACCAAAGTTTCCGTGTCCGTCAACAAGAGCCATACCCTTCTTAAAATCCTGTGAAAGTACAACAAGTGTCTCATATATTGAACTGTCACCATGTGGATGGTATTTACCCATTGTATCTCCAACGATACGTGCAGACTTTCTGTGAGGCTTGTCATAATTAAGTCCCAACTGGTCCATGGCATACAGCACTCTTCTCTGTACCGGCTTTAAACCGTCCCTTACATCAGGAAGTGCTCTTGCTGTAATAACGCTCATGGAATAATCTATATAGGACTTCTGCATAACCTCAGAATACTCAGTCCTTATAATCTTCTCAGCCATTTTCTACTCCTTTAGCTTTTACGCATCAATCTCAGCTTCATTAGCATGAGTATATATAAATTCTCTTCTAGGTGGTACATCTGTACCCATAAGCATAGCAGTAACCTCAGTCGCAAGCCTTGCGTCCTCAATCTCAACCTGCTTTAAAATTCTTGTTTCAGGATTAAGAGTTGTCTCCCATAACTGGTCAGGATCCATCTCTCCAAGACCTTTGTATCTCTGAAGTGTAAATGTTCCTGACGTATGCTTCTTTCTGTAATCCTCAAGTGCCTTGTCATCATATAGATATTCACCCTCGCCCTTCTTAGGAACAACCTTATAAAGAGGTGGTGTGGCAATATATACATGTCCCTGATTAATAAGCTCTGGCATGAATCTGTAGAAAAATGTAAGAAGCAGTGTATCAATATGTGCTCCATCCACATCGGCATCAGTCATGATAATAATCTTATTATATCTTAATTTGCTGATATCAAAATCATTGCCGTAGCCCTCTAAGAATCCACAGTTGAATGAATTAATCATTGTCTTAATCTCAGCATTGGCAAGTACCTTATCAATACTTGCCTTCTCAACATTAAGAATCTTACCTCTGATTGGAAGAATCGCCTGAGTTCTTCTGTTTCTTGCAGTCTTTGCTGAACCTCCGGCTGAATCTCCCTCTACAATGAATACCTCACATTCATCCGGATTCTTGCTCTCACAGTTGGCAAGCTTTCCGTTGCTGTCTATAGAGAACTTCTGCTTTGTAAGCATATTTGTCTTGGCCTTTTCTTCTGCTTTTCTTATCTTCGCAGATTTTTCGGCACATGCAATTACAGCGTTAAGGTCGTCCAAATGTCTGTCGAAATAAAGCTGTACCTCGTCTCCTGTTACATTTGCAACAACTGTACCAGCATCCGGATTATCAAGCTTGGTCTTGGTCTGTCCCTCAAATCTTGGCGCAGGATGCTTAACTGCAACAACTGCAGTCATACCATTTCTTACATCAAGACCAGTAAAGTTCGCATCCTTATCCTTCAAGATGCCAAGCTCTCTCGCATACTGGTTAATAATCATTGTAAACTTGGTCTTAAAGCCTGTAATATGTGTTCCACCCTCCTGAGTGTATATGTTATTACAGAAACCAAGAATATTTTCCTCAAATTCATTAACAAACTGGAATGCGACTTCAACCTCAATGTCTTCCTGTTTCTTCTTAAAGTAGACGATATCACATACGGTCTCTTTGCCATTGTTAAGATCTTTGATATACGCCTTAAGTCCGTCAGGCTCATGGAAAGTTTCCTTATCTTCACTGCCCTTTCTCTTATCCTCAAACTCAATTGTAAGTCCCGGATTAAGATATGCAGTCTCATGAAGCCTGCTCTTTATCGCGTCTGCCTTGAATCTTGTCTTTTCAAATATTTCTCCATCTGGAAGAAATGTAACAGTTGTACCAGTATCATTTTTCCTGCATGTACCAATCTTTTCAAGCGGCGCTGTTGCTTTTCCACGCTCGTATCTTTGCTTGTACACACCACCATCAACTCTTATCTCAACCTCAAGCCATACAGAAAGTGCATTAACTACAGATGCACCAACGCCGTGAAGTCCGCCTGATATCTTATATCCGCCATCTCCGAACTTGCCGCCTGCATGAAGTACCGTAAATACAACCTCAACCGCAGGTATTCCGGCTTTAGGATGGATTCCAATAGGAATACCTCGTCCATTATCCTTGATAGTTGCTGTTCCATCATCATTAAGAGTTACATTTATCTGTGTACAAAAACCTGCAAGATGCTCATCCACTGAATTATCTGCAATCTCATATATAAGATGATTAAGACCTTTTGTTCCGACACTTCCAATATACATACCAGGTCTCATTCTTACCGCTTCAAGACCCTCCAGTATTGATATACTGTTAGCATCATATTTATTAGCTGCCATTATTAATTACTCTCCTCTTTACTTTCCAAAATACGCATTGAAAGTATCTTCAAAGCTGCTTCCCAACGTATACGCATCCTGAATACTTAACTTCTTCCATTCACTGTTATTAAATTCCATATATATACCAGCTTCATATTTCTCAAAATCAGCATTAAACTGCTCTAACTTTCTCTTTTCAAGAATTGCAGACTTATTAACCTCGGTCTTAGCCTTATCATTATCCGATGTACATCTTATAATGTAATATCTGCCTGCTGCCTCAACTATACTGCTCATCTCACCAGTAGACAGATTGAATGCTGCTTTTTCAAATGCTGCATCCATCTCGCCACGTTTCAGTTCGTACTCATATTCGCCGTCCGCATTGTATTCCTTGGCAACAGCAAAGAATGAACTTCCTGAATTCACAAGATTATATGCTTTATTAATATCTTCCTCTGAATCTGATACAATATACTGGATATCAATAACTCTTGCCTCATCTGCGCTTACTTCAATATCCATGCTGGAAGTAAGGTCATCGTAGAGTTTCTGTGCTATTGCGAATTCAGTAAACATTGTATTCAGTTTATCCTTAGTTATTCCTGTACTGCTTATCTGTGATTCTGTTAATTCATTATAAAATGCGTCAACAGCCTTACCCACAGAATCTTTTTCTTCTCTTCCAAGCACAACACCGCGTTCCTTAGCCTTAACATTCATAGCCTTGACGCGCATTAACTTACTCTTAATCTGGTCCTTAATATAGCTTTCAAAATCAGCATCACCAATTTTCTCTCTCCATATATTACTGCCAAACATTTCCTCATATTCCTTCTTCACATCAGACATGAGAATATCTGCTTCGCATGTATAAGTTGTCTTCTGTCCTGCTGTCTTAATAAGCTCACCGCTCTTCATTCCTGTTGTGAAATATATCAGATGTCCATTAAAGAACTTAATATATCCTGCAACCAATAAAACAACAACAAGAATAACTGCTAATATAATAAATGGTTTTTTTCTTCTTTTCATATTCTATCCTCTTTAATTATTTGTGATATGGCTCATTTTTCATAATCCTATAAGCCCTGTATATCTGTTCCAAAAGAATAACTCTCATAAGCTGGTGTGGAAATGTCATCCTTGAAAAACTCAGCTTATAATCAGCTCTCTTAAGTACTGCATCTGCAAGTCCCAGAGAGCCTCCTATTACAAATGTTATGTTACTTGTTCCTTCTATTCCAAGTCTGTCAATCTTTTCTGATAGTTCAACAGAATCAAGCATTTTCCCTTCTATTGCAAGTGCACATACATAAGCATCATCTTTAATAGCAGAAAGGATTCTCTCCCCTTCCTTATTCTTAATCTGTTCATTGACAACATCACTTGCATTATCCGGTGTTTTCTCATCAGCCAGTTCAACTATATCCAACTTACAATATCTTGAAAGTCTCTTGGAATACTCTTCAACTGCCTGAGTATAAAACTTTTCCTTAATCTTACCTACACATACAACAGTTATACGCATCTGTACTATCCTTCCACGAAGAAATATCCGCCATTATCAAGCTTGAATACTTCTAACTGCTCAAGAAGCTCATCATTGCTTAAATCAGATACATCCATACCTTCATCATCCATAACTTCTCTTAACTCTTTAATATCCTTGCAGTATACTGCCATACAGTCCTCTAAGAATTCCTTAGCCTCCTCTAAATCATATGCAACAGGCTCATCGAAAAGCTGTTTCTGATCTCTTAAAAATACCTTTGCACACTCATCAATATGTTTATCCATAACTTAAATCTCCTTATCTTATATCCTTAAATTGCTCTCTTAATGTTCCTTCTACCCATCCTGTTACGAAACGCCCGTGTTTCTTAACATCTTCTACAGCTTTCTCCATAGCATATGAATAATATACCTTGTCCAGCATGGCGATATCATTATAATTATCGCCAAATGCCATACATTCTTCCGGTTTCAGTCCGAAATACTGCTGTATCTGCTCAATTCCTCTACCCTTATTGACATTAGTATCCATAAGGTCTAAGTAAAGTTCTCCTGATACAAGTACTGAAGCCTTATCACTCCATTTGTTAATAAAATAATCTTTAGAGTTCTTAATTCCTGTCATATCACACACAGCTATCTTTAATATATCCTCATCAATGTCAGTAAACTTATCGACTAATGTAGTATGATAATTGACCACCTTGGTCATTCTGTAATAATATTCTTCAGACTTAGGTTTAATATATGCCGTATGTTCTCCTGATACAAGCACCTCACAATCATGCTGCTCAATTACATCCTCAATTATCTCTAACGCAAGCTTCCTATCCATAGCAGTCTTTCCAATAGTTTCACCCTTGTATTCCACAAGAGCACCATTCTCTGCAATATATGCAAGCTTATCACTGACAGCACCAAAAAGTCTCTTAAGACTCGTTATCTGCCTGCCACTAGCCGGTGCGAATATAACGCCTTTGTCAACAAGTTTATTGATATACTGTATAGCCGATTCATCAACGCTCTGTGCTCCGTTAAGAAGCAGTGTCCCATCAAGGTCACTTGCTACGAATTTAACCATATGTTTTCTCCTTAAAATACTTTAAGTTCATGTACAAGTCTTGCAACTGGAAGCCCGACAACATTATTATAGTCGCCTTCAATACCCTTAATGTATGCTGCGAATTTTCCCTGAATACCATATGCACCAGCCTTATCCATAGGCTCTCCTGTGCTTATGTAATCCCTGATTTCCTCATCAGTCATATCATATACCCACACATCAGTCTTTTCATAAAAACTTACATTCTTATGTGCGCTGCATATAGTTACACCTGTATACACCTGATGTATCTGACCTTCTAAAGACTTAAGAATTCTGAATGCATCCTCTTCATTCTTAGGCTTGGTAAGAATCTCTCCCTTATGGTAAACAATAGTATCTGCACCTATAACAATTACAGAATCCTCTTTATCTGCATATTGCTCTAATACAGACTGTGCCTTAACAGAAGATAATTCTCTTACATAATCTTCCGGCTCCATCTCTTTAATATTCTCATCTGCATCACTTGTAACAACAGTAAAATCAAGTCCTACCTGACTCATTAATTCTCTTCGTCTTGGTGAACCCGATGCAAGTATCAAATGTTTCATAAAACTTCCATCTCCTTGTTCTTCACTGTATTTTGTGTTCAGAGCCTACTTTGACTCATACATATTGCATTATAGCATAAAAAAACATAGTGCTTCAATACCACTCCAATAAAAAAGGCACAACAATATATGCTGTGCCTTAATAATCATTAATAGTAAATATTATTTCTTATTATTCTTCTTGCTTATAACAATAACTGTTCCGAATATAACAACTGCTGCTACAAGAACTATAACATATACCCAGACATGATTGTTGTCACCTGTCTTTACAACTTCTTCATTAGCAGCAACCTCACCATTCTTTCTTACTCTTGAACCATCAATTGCCACTCCGTCTTTTCCTGTTACCAGTTCTTCATCTCCAGCAACTTCGCCACTCTTCTTAGTAACATCTGTGTCTGATATATCATCAGCTTTCTTAGTCGCATCCCCTGTCTTTATCGACTCTTCAGCTTTTGTTGTATCATCAGCTTTAATTACTGCATCAGCCTTTGTTGTATCACTTACTGTAGTTTCTTCAACTGCCTTTGTTGTCTCATTCGCCTTAGTTTCTTCAGCTGCCTTTGTTGTCTCATTCACCTTAGTTTCTTCAGCTGCCTTTGTTGTCTCATTTACCTTAGTTTCTTCATCAACCTTTGTGGACTCAGCAGCCTTTGTCTCAGCAGCAGTTTCCTTTGCTGTTGTGCCTTCCTGCTGGCAATCAGATATGAAATGCATCTGACCATTAGCATTAACGAATGTCTTTGCAATTGCTCTTCCGTTGCATGTTGATGTAAGAGTAACATCAGCTCTTGGAGCAACTACAATACCACATATCTCCCCCATGTTGAGCTTACCTGAAACATTAACAGCATTAAATATTACTGTATCAGATATATCAACATCTGTTAATCCACCAGAATACTTTCCATTAACACTGAATCTCTTAACCTCTGCATCTCCATCTGCACCTAAAAGATTCATAATAACAAACTGACCATCAGCCTTATTAGTTATACTTAACTGACCTTCTCCATAATAAGTTGATACTTCATTGCCCTGCCAGTCTGTATAATTACTTGCGTACATATTAACAACTACAATCTGCTTATCTTTAAATGATGAAAGATCAATCTTTTTCTCATCATTAGCTTTGATAACGATGTCAGCTTCTTCATCAGAAATATCTGCATATTCTTTAAAATTGTCATACACCTTATCAAGTGCTGCAGTTACGTCCATATAATCTTCAGCATAATAAACATTGATTGTATCTTTACAGTTGTTGACGTTAATGGCAGCCCCTGTTCTTTTTCCGTCAACACCTTTAATATAATACTTGTTCTCCGTCGGAACATAATCATAATCTGTTCCTAGAACAAGATTATTAAATGCATTCCTGTCAATAAACACCTCAGCCGAACCTGTGTTATCAAAACTTCTGATATAAGTTGTTCCAACACTCATATCCAGCCAGGCACTCAGCCACTGGTCTGTTATGACAAGATTATTGGTTGCAAAACATGTCTGATTATGATTAGCGTTCTTAAATTCTTCTGCAACCACACCATATGGCTTAGCTGCTCCTAACAGTTCATCAAGTACATCCTGTGTCTTAGAATATGCCCCAGCCTTTAATGAAGTTCCTGCAATCACAGAACCAGCAACCATTGCTGCAACAAGAACACCACTAATAATTTTCTTCGACTTTGCACTCAGACTACTTAATCGTTTTCTTAAAAACATTACCATCCCTCCGAAATGTTTGAATCAATAGTTTTACCCTTTTAACTATATTTTCTCCCCACAAGCGTATAATAGCATTAGTACTATAGTACCGCTTCCCCCTTTGAGGGGGATTTTTAAATTCTACATAAATAAAATAACCCATGTTCCTTAATCGTTATCATTCTAGTATACGTTAAGGACATGGGTACTATTACAGATTATTCAATTAAATAATATATTAAGCTTCAAGACTTCTGTTCATAGCTGACTCTAATGCATCAATAGAAGCTCTGATGATATCATGGTCTATACCAATACCAAAGTAATTCTTTCCATCATCTCCTGTAATACCAACATATGCAATGGCACTAGAATCAGAACCCTTCTTTAATGAATGTTCTTCATAACAGAAGATATCGCATGGCTTTCCAAAGTGGCTGGCAAGAGCATTACTTACAGCATCAAGACGACCATTACCGCCATCTTCAACATTGTACTTCTCACCATTCTCATTAATAGTTACAACTGTCTGTATT
>OIYO01001586.1_pt1 | contig 11692 bp, 15 predicted proteins | sample 1588191 | NCBI WGS metagenome assembly OIYO01 (sample SAMN03283275) | human gut metagenome | biome: human-associated habitat; material: feces | host: Homo sapiens | place: Peru | collected 2012 | reverse complement strand
AGCTATTTTTGAATTTGCTTCATAAGTAACTCTTGTTACTTGATTTTTAGTTGCATTATATGCATTTGATGAATATACATAAGTAATTACATATTCATCAAGAGTATTTTTACTCCATGCAATTTTTCCGTCCTTTGCATCATTCTTTACATTAATTTTTATTAATCCAGTTGTGCTATCATAAGAATAATTATCTTTTCCAAAGCTCTCTGCTTTTTCTTCTCCGTTTGTAGCTATTGTTGAATTTGCAACAACAGTAACACTCTCTGGATTTTCATTATTTATTTTAGGAGCAACTATTTCGATATTTGTTTCTTTTATAGGAAGTACACTATCTTGTACTCCAGATGTTACTTTTGCTTGAGTTATTATTTTGTTTGTATTTCCAACAGAATATGGAATATACTTTGTAATTTCATAACTTAATTTAGCTTTTGCATCATCTGTTTTCCAACTTGCATTTACCTTTATTGTTTTGTTAATTGCAATTTCTTTTCCATCTTTATTAACATATACTGCATTTAAAACTATGTCGTTATCTTTGCTTAGTACATCTTCGCTTGCAACATCTCTTTTATCTGCTACTATTGTTAATTTTTTCACTACAGTATTTCCTGCATCGATTTGATTAAATGCAATTACTTTATTTTCGCTATCAAATCTTTGTATTTTGTCTGCATCAGATCCATCATCTACAATATTAAAGTTTGAACCTGCAAAGCTGACTGTAATATCTTTTAGATATCCAGCATCTTTAACATTTAATTTAAGATTCAACTTTGTATCTGATGAATTGACATCGTTGTATGCCTTATGCTTTCCTCCTTCGTAATAAGCATCAAACTCTACGTTTGAGTTGTTGGTTTGAGTTTTCTGGTTTTCAAGCTCTTTGTCACTCAACAAACTATCAGCTGCATAACTGATTACTGCAGCTGAATTAGCGTACAAAATAGCAAAAAGATATTATAATAATACACATTTTGTATGGTGTTCAACGAAATTTAATATGTTGCAGCAGCGGATTATGAAGCATTTTTTCCTGTATTATATATTATAGACAGTGAAAAGATACAACACAAATGCAGCAAAGTTGAAGTTAAGGATTGTGCAAGCGATAATTCAATTGAATATTTGATTAAAGACTTGAAAGGTAATGAATTTGAGATAATTTTGTTCAAAGATGTTTTAAAGAGCGTTGTAAAAATCATTGATAAGAAAGCTGGTGAGTAAATATGGTAGGGTCAAATTTAAATGCAGCTACAGATAAAAAAGTATCTACAAAGATGCGAAAGTATGAGACAGAGTTATGTAAATTAAATAATTGTTCACCTGATAAACATTTTGTTTCCATAGCCCGGCAATATCTTACAACTATTATTATAGAGAAAAATAAGAAAACGGCTGATATAGAAGAAGGGAAAAGACTGTATCGTGAGTTGATGGATGAGGAATAAGATAATATGTAGAAGTTTTATGGAGGTTTGATTATGCAGGAAAATTACAGTTGTGGTGTTGAAGACTGGGATAAGATAAGAAAGAACATATCAACAGATATAAAAAATTATACAGGAGATTTATTATATAAATATAGATCTTTAGATTTAAATAGGAATTGGATTAATTCAACAGAATATAAGACAACTGATAATTTGGAACGTGTTATAGAGATACTTAAGTCAAACAAAATATACGTTCCTAAATTGAAGAGTGTTAATGACCCATTTGAAGGAAGATACATAGAATATGATGTACCTGGCTGGGCGGGAAAAACAATGCATAAAGCAGCTAAAAAGGAAGTGCTTGTTAACCCTGTACCTATTAAGGAGAGACATGTTTTGAGTTTGAGTTCAAGCCCATTAGTAGAACAGCTATGGGCGTATTATTGTAATAATTATGAAGGAGTTTGTATTGTAATAAAAAATGCAAATATATTTAGAAATGCTAGGTGTGTTAATTATTACAAAAAACGTAGAAATGTAGGTATAATTTCTGATAGAAAATTTGATGAGTTTATAAATGAATTAAATGATATAAATATTTATTATAAGAAACATGAATGGAATCATGAAAAAGAAATTCGAATAGAATATGAAACTGATGATTTGAATGATAATTTCATTAATTGCGATATATTAGCATTAATAATAGGTCATAATACACAGCAGATAGTTAAAGACAGATTGATGGAAGTGTGTCATGATAATAATATAGAGACTTATTATACTTATTTGGATGAAAATGATTTGAATATAATGATTGTTCCATCAGACTTTAAATACGTATATGATGGAAGCTCTATAGAAAGTCAGTTGGAAAATTATTATCAGAAGAATAATAGTAAGTTGAATTATAAAGGGGAACTTATAAAACAGGGATAGATTTGTAATGAAAATTAATAAAAGTATAATATAAAAAATGGGGTAAAACAATTATGAAAGTTTTTAAACAAACTAAAAATATAGAGCAATCTGCATATTTTGGATGGCAGAATAAAGATGTGGCATTGTATGGGTTAAGAGAAGGTTATAAAAATAGTGCAGATACTTTAGTTGAATATGTATTAGAACATGGAGATAACCCTAAAATATTAGATACGTATATATTTCCAATTTTATTTTCTTATAGACATTGTATTGAAATATCATTAAAGAATATTTATAACAGAGCGTTTGGAAAAATGCCGTCAGGAGGGCATAATTTATTAAATTTATGGCAAGAAGTTAAAAATGAAGTTATTGATCAGATGATATGTTCAGAAGAATTTTTAAAACATGTAAAAGAATATAAACAAAGTAGTTATATCAAGTATTCACTTGAAGGAATAAAATTGACTGAAATAAGAGCAATGTTAAAAGAAATACAAGAATGTAACCAAAGGATTGAAGAGATTGATACTAGTAATAAGCAGATAGATCAAAATGCTGAAGTATGGCGTTATTTAATTGGTAAGGATGAAAAACTGTTTTTTTCAAATGGACATTTTATTGATTACGTTATATTAAGAGATAGCATAAACTATATTTATGAAGTTTTAGATTATTTGTATCATATTGTTAATGAATATTTATCGTCATAGAATAAGTGCTATATATGGAACATGAAACATATTAAAAAAAATAATAGAATAAGGAGATTATATATGGATAAACTTATCCCTGCATTTGAAACAACATTATTTGACCCAACATTAAGTGATGCATGTTTAGATATTGCTGAATTAGGAATAGATTCATTACTGGATGAGGGGCTTTTTAAAAGTATACCTGTGGTTAGCCTTCTCGTAGGTGTTGGAAAAACAGCTCAGAACGTACATGATAGGAATTTGTTAAAACAAACTATAAAGTTTATAAATACATTTAATCAAAGGTCGATTTCACAAGAAAAGATAAATAAGTATCGTAATAAATTAGAGTCTCAACCTAAATATGCAGAAGAAGAACTTGGTAGAGTTATTATTTGTTTAAATACTACTGTTGACTTGAAAAAATCAGAACTTTTAGGGAAATTCTATCATGCGTATGTAGAAGAAATTATAAACTGGGATACTTTTTGCGAGATGTCAGATATAACTTCTCGATTATTTATAGCAGATTTACAACTTTTATATGATATTTATCATTTACAAATAACGGATACCACTCAATGTCCTATTTATAAAGCAGATCGTCTTATTGCATTGGGATTACTTGATTCTGCTACAAAATCTGTGATTGTTAGTAGTTCTACTGGAAGTCAAACTCAACGTTATATTCAAGTAAATGAGCTTGGTAAGTTATTTTGTGAACTTAGTTTATCATAAAAATAATTGTTGAATAAGGGGATATAAAGTGTGAAGGATTATATAACATGACAGAATGACTCTGATTGGAGAAGCTGTATAATTGTTTGAGTTGACTTAGATGAATTTCACTGACATAATTAGTTTCACTACATTAGTGAAAGTGGTGATATGAGTGAAATTAGACAGAGCAGGATTAGAATGTGTTCTGCAAATATTTAGGATTGTATGCAGATAAAGGGCGGGGGAGAAGAAATGACGGATATGTCTAAACAAAAAGATAAAAAGATAGTTTTTTTGGAAGAAATAGATAGCAGCATTAATGGCATTGCACTGGGAACAGCATTTGTTATGCTATCTATATTTGTTGTTTATTTTAAGATATTTAATAATACAATAGTAGAAAAGGTTATAGCGGTTATTCTTTTAGCATTTGGAATAGCTGGAACACTAACTGAAATAGGACGGATAAAGAAAGAAGATATAAAAGGGCTTGATGATTTAATTGTAGGATTATTATTAACAGTATTTTCTGTTGTCGTTATTTTAAAGTTTCGGAATGTTGCATTAAATATTGGCTTATTTATAGTGCTGTTACTAGGTTCGTATGGAATGATTAGAGGAATATTAGAAATTCTCTATTCATTAAAGCTTCAAAGAAGAAAGAGTAATAATGTTAAAATAGAAATTATGAAGATTGTTGTAGCTATAACTGAATTTATTTCGCTAATAGTTGTGATATTACAGCTTATAAAGGAATTGATATAGATATTAGAATAAATACGTATTTACAAATAGATTCGCCTTTGCTATACTTGTGAAATAAAATGATATATAAGGTTATGGAAGCATATTAGCAAGGGGAATAGATGAAGACAATCAGTGATAGAATTTTTGAATTACTAAAAGAAAAAGGAATGAGTCAGAAAGAGTTTTCTGCAAGAACAGGTATAGCAGAAAGTTCAATTAGCGACTGGAAAAAGAAGAGAACTAATCCGGTCAGTGATAAGATTCTCATTATATGTGAGGTACTTGAAGTAACACCTTATGATTTGTTGTCTGGGGCTGAACATACAGGAAGCAGAAGCCGTGCTAATGATACATATGTAATAAGTAAAGGAACGGATATAGGTGTATTGGTAGAGTCTTATCAGCAGTTAAGCACAGAACAGCAGAAAAGGCTGATGGGCTATTTGGATGCTATAAAGGAGTAAAAGGAACTTACATTGTGTAAGTTTCTTTTAAATACAGATGCTAGAAAAAGATATTTGAATATGATACAATTTAAAGAGTATATGATGTATTGAGGGGTCAGATGAATAAGAAACAAGCAGAAAAAAAGTTTCCGTCATATTTCAAGAATTTTGAAATGCCTGAATGGGCGAGAGAACAGGAACTGGAGGTGTTCAGAGCTTGCTCGACAGGAAAAGTTGATAGAGAATCATTTGTAAATAGTTTTGAGGAAAATGGGAATAAAATAAGCAAAGATGGTGATGAACATGATCCACAAGAATATTCATTATCAACTTATACTAAATTTAGAGATGTGAAAAGATTTATGACAATGGATAGTCGTTATGGAGTCCCATTTGTAATTGCGAAAGGAGTTACAAAGCCTATACATGGAATATGTTTAGAGACTAAAGAGTGGAAACAAAATTTAGGATTGAGATATAAAGGTTCACATGTGGATTGGTGGCTATATACAGATGCAGAGCCATATAAAGAATTTGAGGTGTTTGAGAATGGAGATTGAAAAGATATTTACAAAAATACCAAGTTTTGAAAGAATTATTTTAGATACAATTCTTTTTGAAAGTAAATATCCAATATTATTTACATGTAAAAATGATGACGATATATATTTGTTTATTTGTCATTTTGTAAATTCTGAGAAGATTGAATGGATAGGAACAAGAACAACGTATGATAATTTAATTAATCTTTTGGAAAATAGAATTACTATTAGAGAAGCATTTTTAAATGTAACAGATAATAAAATTTTGATTGAATATGATGGCGAGAAAGTTAAATATGAATGGAAAAAATCGAACGAAATTTCTGATAATATATTGCCAACTATAGGAGAGTATATGGATGCAGAGGGAGGTGAATTCAGAGAGGAAATCATTGAGTTCAAAAAAAGAAATAAAAATGTTGATTATTTTATTCAACCACAAATTAGCAAATTTTTATTGCTAAGATATAAATCTGAGCGAGTCTTGAAGTTGGAAAAAGATGTAGAAAATGAATTTAGTACAAAAGACGTATGGCGTTATCCAATAGAAATAATTTACAATAAAAAAGTAAATTGGGCATAGAGAGGTGGATTGATGAATGATTTTAAATTAATACAACATCATGTAAAAGCAGCGTCTTTTTTTGAAAATAGGGAAAAAGAAAAGAAAGAAAACATAGATGTTAGCGTTGAAGGCGGAATTTTAATTTCAAAGAATTTGAGTGAAACGAAGTATTTGATTGTTCAATTAAAGTTTGATTTGGGAAAATCAGATGAGCGTTTATATTTAACATTAGAAACAGAATCTAAATTTGAAGTTGAGAAAAATAGTGATGAAATTAGTGAAGGGGAAGTAAAACGTAATTGTTTTCCGATTGCTTTGTCAGAACTTAGAAAGACGGTAAAAAAAGTAACTGAAGCATATGGAATGACAGTATTGGATTTGCCACCTTTTGAAGAAGAAATGGAAAATGAATAATTAATTATTTTCATAGTTAAAACATGAAACAATAAATTGAATTTTGGGTATAAAAGAATATACTAATATTGAATGGAGAAAGGAGATACTATTATGAATGCTGGAGGAACAGAACTTTTTTGATATATAGTTAATGTAAAGAGAGTCCGTGAAATTTTATCACGGACTTTTTTGTATTAGATAATACAATAAATAGTAAGCAATGAGAACCAGATGAAAAAGGAGGCCCCATGAAAGAATACGATAAATACCTAAAGCTTTTAAAAGAAAAATATCCCACAAAGCAGTCAGTTTACCGCGAGCTTATTAATCTGAATGCAATTATGAATCTGCCGAAGGGAACAGAGCATTTTATGAGTGACCTCCATGGGGAATATGATGCATTTTACCATATAATTAATAATTGTTCCGGGGTAATTAAAGAGAAGGTAGCGATGCTGTATGGAGATGAGCTTACTGTATTCGAGCAGCAGGAACTGTGCACTCTGATATATTATCCGAGGGAGAAGCTGTCAAAGCTTATGGATGAGAATAAGGTTAATGATGAATGGTACAGAAATGTACTTGGTCAGCTGATTCAGATTGCAAAGCTGCTGTCGTCAAAATACACAAGATCTAAGGTGCGAAAAGCAATGCCTGCGGATTTTGCATATATTATTGATGAGCTTATACATGCACAGAAGGATGAGGATGACAACAGAAGCGTTTACCACAGACAGATTATGGAAACAATTCTAAGTCTTCACAATGGCGATGAATTCCTTATTGCACTGACTGACCTGATTAAGAGACTGGCTGTGGATCATCTTCATATACTGGGCGATATATATGACAGAGGACCGCATGCGGATAAGATATTGGATCTGCTGATGGAATACCATAGTGTTGATATCCAGTGGGGTAATCATGACATATTGTGGATGGGAGCATTTTGCGGCAATCCGGTGTGCATGGCACTTGTCGTCAGAAATAATATTAAATATAAGACTATGTCAATACTTGAGAATGGCTATGGAATAAGTCTTAGATTTCTTCTGCAGTTTGCAGTTAAGACGTATTCAGATAAAAATGTTGACGATGCAGTATATAAGGCTATTTCCGTGATTCTATTCAAGCTTGAGGGGCAGCTTATTAAGAGACATCCAGAATATAGAATGGAAGGAAGACTTTTGTTAGACAAAATGGATCTGGATAAGGGCATTGTAAGAATTGGTGACAGGGAATATTTTCTTAACACCACTGAGTTCCCAACAATTGACATGAATAATCCTTATGAGCTGACGATGGAAGAAATGTTCCTGATGGGAAGATTCAGAGCAGATTTTATCAACAGCACAGTGCTTGAGAGGCATATTAATTTTCTATATGACAAAGGAAACATTTATAAGATTCATAATGGAAATCTTCTGTTCCATGGCTGTGTGCCACTTGATGAACAAGGGGTGTTTGACGGAATTGTTGTGGATGGTAAGTCGTACACAGGTCGTGAGTATCTTGACTATTGCGAGTCGATGGTGAGACAGGCAAGAACTGATGATTCGGACGCAGTGGATTTTATGTGGTTTTTATGGAGCAATATATTATCTCCGGTAACGGGAAGGTGTATTAAAACATTTGAAAGAACATTTCTCGATAAGGAGAAAAATGCTGACTATAAGGACGCGATTAAAGAAGACAAGAATCCTTACTATGCCCAGTATGAAGATGAGAGAATCTGCAAGATGATTTTAAGGGAGTTTAATCTCTACAACGAGAATGCGCATATTATCAATGGACATACTCCTGTTAGAACAAAAGAAGGGCAGCACCCAGTCAGAGCTAATGGTAGACTGATTGTTATAGATGGCGGTTTCTGCGAAGGATATCATGACGCCACAGGAATAGCTGGATATACGCTTATCTATAATTCTCATGGAATGAAGATTAAAGAGCATCATCCATTTATGAGCATTAACATGGCAATTAATAGCAACAGAGATATTGAATCCGAGTCGCAGGTTGTCTATGTGGAAAAGCAGCGCGTGTTCGTAAAGGATACTGATAATGGTAAGCAGATTGCTGAGGAGATTAATGATTTGATGAATCTTCTGAAGGTGTATAATACATAACATGTGAAAAGAACAGGAAAATATTATATTAAGTTTGAATAATGTATATAAGCCAATAAATGCCGAATTGCAGCGTATCTTGGCTTATTCTTTCTGATGACAATAATTTTGCTTCTACCACTTATACGATGACTTAATGTAATATCCATTTTATTAAAAGCTTCATCAGATAGGTGCATGTCATAGTATGGAAATGGTTGTTTTTCTAGACCTAATCGTATTTTATTTGCTATAAGTTGGAAGTCGTTAAAAGTGTTTTCGACCGGTTGATTTAAATTAAGAGGAAGAATTGTAAGTATGTAATGCCATTCGTTTTGAAATTTTCAATGTAAATTTTTGAACTTCCCAGTTCTACTAATGCGATGGAAAATTGTTCGAATGGGTTTTCCATTTGATTCGTCAGTTACAGGAGCACTGATTACTCTTGATAAGTCTTCAGCAGTAATGTTATATATTTTAAATGGATTTTTGCAAGGTTTAATGCGTACACCTAAATTTAAAGACACATAACAATTAATATCACATAGATACGGAATGAATGATGCTTTTAATTAATGAAATTACAAAAATTAATCATCTTAAATGATTTCTTTCTTGTTGGAAGAACCACAAGGTTTACAGTAATGCATAAGATGTGCAGTTACAATAATTGATATTTCTTGTTTTGTATGATAAAATTTAGTTAAGTCGGAAGGTGAAAATAATTGTTTGGATTAATTCAAGTACACATAGGGTAAGGAGCAATGTACTATGGATAAGTTTGGGTTAATTCATGTTGAAAAACGAAGTCCCCTCGTGGGACTGTAATATTTGATTGGCAGAGAGGTTGATGAGGCCTCTCTTATTGTGATATTTTGTTAACATTAGTGAAATTACAAAATTATATTAAGATTTGAATAAAAGGAGAAAATAATATGAAACAAGATATTATTATTCAAATGCTATTTGGTTCATCAGTTATAGCAGCATTTATTACAGCAATATTTACATTTATTAAAAATGATAAACAAAGCAGGTTGGAACATATAACAGTGGAAAGAAAAAATTGGCGTGAAAGTATGAGAAGTATTATGGAGGAAATACAAGATGCTTCATATCAAGAAACATTAAATTGTATGGCCAAGTTAAAGGTTCGAATAAATGCATATGGAAGTAATTATTCAGATAGTTATATGGATGATGCACACATATGGAAATTAATAAAAAAGATAGAAAAAATGGATTGTAATAATATAAATGAATTACATAAATATCAAAATCAAATGATAGAATACGTATCATTATTATTAAAATATGATTGGGAAAGGAGTAAAAAAGAGGTAAAAGGAAATAAATTAAATGCTATTAGTTTCGGCTTTTTTATGTTCTCAATAGTTTATTTTATATTTACTATAAGTATAAACATGGAAGAAGTAACAACTAAAAATGTTGTTTGGATGATAGTATCGTTAATTATAGTTTTTTTGACTATGATATTAGCGTATAACAATCTACCTATATATCTTATTAGTAATGAATTTAAGTTTAAAAAAGGCAAAAAAAAATATATTATATATTATTTAAAATGTGTAGCTGTATTTTTTATATCGTTGGTAGCATTTGTCCTTTTAATAAATATTTGTTACAAGCAAATTATAAATCATGGGACTCAAAACATATTCATATATTGTTATGTATGTGCATTTGCATATGCATTAGGAGAAAGCTTTCAATTTATTTCATCTAATGGAAAAATTGAAGAGATAAATAAATATGGAAATGCTATTGAATTAATCAATAATGGTGAAACTGATAAAAAACAAAAAGGTAATGAGAATTTAAATGAAAATAAAGTAAGTGCAGATAATTAAATAAAAACAAATCAATTTAACAATCATCCCCTCAAATGTGCTATAATCATCCATGTTGCCAGAAAACACATTAATTTTCCAATATATAAAACATGAAGAGAGGACGTTGTAACATGGAGATTTATGAGATGATTGATTTGCAGGATTGTCCGAGATGCTTCGGACCATCTATACTTGAAGAAGAGGACCATGGCTATTATGTAACATGTCTGGATTGCGGATGTCAGTCAGCAACATTTGAGTTTAAGAACGATGATGAAAGACTGGAAGCTGCAAGAAGAACAGCAGAGTTATGGAACACCGGTAAGGTAATCTATACAGGACGCACCGAGTAATAAGTTAGAAAAAGAATTGATTAGAAAAGATTATCAAGGAGACATCAGGTTATGAAGAGCAAAGAAGAATTATTTAATATGACAATAGTTGAGATGAGAGAATATATTAATTCTCTTTCTAACTCAGAAATCGATGAGGTTGTTAAGATATTTGAAGAGGATGATACAGAGAAAGATCCACTTACACTTCTTACAGCACCTAAGCTTTTTGATTATATGAAGCACGCCAACGGTACAGTTGATATTGAATTTTAGTTATTGTTTTAGTTAGTATGGATAATACCAATTATACCAGTAATAATTCCAATAATAATCAGGGTTAGTCCTGCGTATGTAAGCCAAGTCTGATATATGGAGGCAGTTCCGGCTATCTCAAATATGTCCTTTAGCAGACTGCTTACAGTCAGGGCTGCAACACCTGAACAGTAATCATTATCGGATATCGATGATATCCTGATAGTGCTTTTTCTTAATCTGCTTATGATATATAGTGCAGCGCATGGCAGGAAGCCAAGAACCAGTGGCCATGCAAAGAGATATGTCATATATGCAGATTGTACACCGTGTGAGAACTGGTTATATATAAGATAGAATATCAGGCAGAATACTGATGTTCCAAGCCATATTATCATACGTCTTATGTCAGTTTTATTATGAGCCTTATCTGATATATACAATGTCGCTCACCTTCCTTTCAGAGATTGTTTTTCCATTAGTTGTCGGATTATTTATTATATTTCCCATGAAGTACATAGTTGAAGAGCCACCGCCGTCAAGATTGTATGCTGTTTCACAGCCAAGGTCTCTAAGAACACTGGCAAGCTGGAAAAGTGACAGACCAGAGCTTGCGGAAGTTCTGCCGTCAGATACTACGAACACATAATGAAGTGGTTCAATCATGCCT
>OIYO01001585.1_pt1 | contig 11699 bp, 5 predicted proteins | sample 1588191 | NCBI WGS metagenome assembly OIYO01 (sample SAMN03283275) | human gut metagenome | biome: human-associated habitat; material: feces | host: Homo sapiens | place: Peru | collected 2012 | reverse complement strand
CGTGTACAGCGCTACGGCAAGGCCGCTGAGCTGGGTCAGGCCCTGACCCTGCGCTTTATCGCCGTAGGCCAAGGCTCCGGTGAGGTCAAGGTTATGAGTGCGTGTGTAGATACCAATGCCAACGCCATCGAGTTCGATGCACCGGATGCCATCGTGCTGAACGATACGACCACCATCACCGTCAGCGGTTACACCGTGGACCTGTCGGATGACTTTAAGCGTACCGATGCGGAAGGCTCCGTGATCGAGGCAGGCGGCAATCTGACCTTCGTTCCCAAGGACCCCAACTATGACTACACCGTGACCGTCACCGTCGGCGGCGTGGAAGCCACCCCCACCATTGGTGAGGATGGCACCTACACGGTCCCCAATGTCAACGGCAATGTGGTTGTCTCCAGTGCCAAGACTCCCAAGACCTTCACTGTCGTCCAGGGCGACGATACCACCGGTGCTGCGACTGCTACCTACATGGAGGACTACACCTTCAAGCTGACCCCTGTGGATGGCTACACCTATAACATGGCCGTGACCATCGGCGGCAAGGCGTACACCGGCTTTGCGGCCCAGAAAAATGACGACGGCACCACCACCTACACCATCCCCGGTGCGGATGTGACCGGCGACATCGTCATCAACAGTAACAAACAGGTCAAGCCGCTGGAAACCTACCAGGTCAGCTTTGCAGGCAACGGCGCAGGTGAGGCTACCGGTGAAAGTACCGTTCAGGAAAAGGCTAACTACACCTTCACCGTGGCCAAGCAGGAGAACTTTGAGTACACCATCACTGCCACTATGGGCGGCAAGGATGTGACTGTCACCGAGGGTGCTAACAACACCTACACCATCGCCAATGTCACCGGCAATCTGGTCATCACCATCGAGAAGAAATCCACTCTGACCATGGAGGTAGCTGTTTCCGAGTATGTGCAGATGGATAACAAGACCGTGTTTCTGGTAACCGTGACCGGCACCCCCGAAGAGGGCAAGGCGTTTGCCTACGGCGATAATGTCATGTATAAGACTACCGCTTACGGTGAGAATGTGTACAGCTGGCTGGTGATTGTGGACAAGAATGAGACATTCACTGTGGCTACGGCTGAGGCCAATATCGCCCAGGCCAGCGCCACAGCCGAGGAAGTGAAGCAGAGCTATGATGTCAACGAGACGGGCCTTGTGGACATCAACGATGCTCAACTTACTTATGACATCTACAGCGGCAAGTACACCGACTTCGAGAAAGTCTCTGTGCGGAAGTTCCTGCGCGCGGATGTGAATCTTGACAAGGCCGTCAACTCCACCGACGCCGTTGCGGTCGTCAAAAATTCTAAGTAAACCAAGGCGAATCCATAGCTTCCCCTCCCTTTTGGGAGGGGAGGCAATTCGCCATATTTTGGGGCTTTACCATTGCCTCCTGTTTTAGGAGACGATGGTAAGAATCCAAAACAAGCATTTGGAGGATACCCGTATGAAAAAACATAGCGGCCTATATAGCGCCGTGAGTATTTTGCTGGTCATTGTGCTGGTGGCAGGGATCAGCCTCTCACTTCTTTCCTCCGGTCGGACAAGGCCGGAGAATCCCATCAGCACTCAGCCGGATCGGCTCCAGGCAGAGTCGCTGCAAGGCTCCGGCAGCACCGGCGGACAAAGCTCCGGCAAGGATAATACAGAGAATACGGATACTGCCCAGGACCCATCAGAGCCGCAGAAGCCTGATGAGCAACAAAAGCCCGATGAGCCACAAAATCCGGATGACCCGCAGAAACCGGATGAGCCACAGAAACCGGATGACACGCAGAAACCCGACGACACCAAGCCGGATCCATCGGGTCCCACAGACCCCACGGATAACCCCGGCAAGGACGACCAGGGCGGTTCCAAGTCAGACGATAACAAAGGCGGCTCCGAGGATTCCGGTGACCATGGTGATGGCACCGGCGGAGACGACGGGGACCACGGCGGCAGCGGCGGTGACCACGGCAGCGGCGGTGAAGAAGACGATACGCCCCGCATTTACACGACCCTGAAGACCCAGCAGCTCACCAAGACAGAGCTTCCGGACGGAAGGCTGACCTTCATTGCCTACCCCATCGGCAAGGGCGACCTGCACATCCGTGTCCGGCTGAAAAACGAGACCAATTCCGGCAACGGATTGCTGCTGACCTCCCCGGATAACCGGAACTACGAGGCGCAGCTGGATTTCAACGCAGATAACCTCTTTGTGCTGTCTCTTTATGATGGGGAGACCTTTCTGGGACTTGTTCAGTACCGGGTGGGCTATTACGCGAATCTCGCGGACGACACCCACCCGACGATGGGGGACTATCCTCCCTCCATCGTCACCAATCTGGACGGGGCCAGCCTGGACATGACCTCCCAAACCTTCCCCTTGACGGTGATCGCCCGTGCCAACGCAGAGCTGGGAGCCGGTGTGATCTACTCCAATCAGATCCGGGTCACACTGGACGGAAAGACCGTGGAAAAGAGCTACGGCGATTCTCAACCCACCTATGAGCTGTATTTCGAGCCCCCTCAACTGGGCGATGAGGAGACCCACATCATCCGGGTGCTGGCCTGGGATGGAAACGGAAACTCCACCATGAAGGTCTACACCGTCACCTACCATCAAATCAGTGAGGGCGACCCGGCAGGTTCGGTGGATGTGGTGCTGGATGCGACCACCATCGGCCTGGGCATTCTGGATACCGGTACGCTGGACATCGTGGAGGGCGAAACGGCGGCGTCCGTGCTGCTGCGCTTCCTGCAGGAGCGCGGTTATGAGCCGGATTACCAGGGGTCTGCTACCATGAACTTCTATCTGCGCCGGATTAGCCGGGGCGACATTGCCTACCGAGCCAATGTCCCGGAGCATCTTTGGGAGCTGATCCTGCGGGACGGCATCACCACCAATGATAACTATGACCGGGACAGCATCGGGGAGTTTGACTATACCCAAGGCTCCGGCTGGATGTACTCCATCAACGGCACCCTGTATGAGGGTACCGGCATGAGCGGTTACAAGGTTCGCAACGGCATTACCATTTATGTGCGCTTCACCCTGTCCTACGGCAAGGACATCGGCGGCTACGATTCCACCGGAGGCGGCTACGGTTCACTGAGCAGCTACTGCGGCCTATGGATCAACGGCGGCTACCAAGCCCTGGGCCACGACTTCGTGGAGACGGACCGTTTGGAACCCACCGAAACAGAGGATGGTTACATCCACTATCGCTGCTCCAAGTGCCATGAGGAGAAAACAGATATTCTCCCGGCCACCGGCGGTACGGAGCCATCCCCCACCGCCGCACAGGCGGCCCCCGCCCTGCTCCTGCAGCGGGAATCGGGCCTTACCCCTTATCAAAACAAATTCCATAGAACCTGGGAGGCAGCAGCATGAAAAGAGCAACACGAATATTAGCGGCACTTCTTTGCGTGCTGCTTCTGCTTCCGACTTTGGCCCTTGCGGAAAGCGCTCCCTCGCTGAAAAAACAGATCGCACAGAGTGCGGAGGGAATGTCCGCTCTGGGCGGCAAGAAGGGCGAATTGCTGAAGGACAGGGAACTGTTTCCCGCAGGCGATTCCGTCTGCGATTGGCTGGCCATAGCTATGGCACTGTCCGGCACAAAAGAAAGCTATGCTGACTATCTGGAGGCCCTGAAGGCCCATGTGGAGGACGCATACGCCAAAAACGGATGCCTGGACCGCAACAAGGCCACGGAATACCACCGGATTTCTTTAACGGTGCTGGCACTGGGGGGCGACCCCACCAACTTCGGCACGAAGCCCGACGGCTCGGCCATTGACCTGATCGCAGAGGGTACTTACAACTATGCCCGTGATCCGGGCGCTCAGGGCTTAAATGGCTGGATATGGGCGCTGCTGGCTCTGGATGCCGAGGATACGGAGGTCCCGGACGATGCACGGTATTCCAGAGAGGACATGGTAAATGCCATTTCCGTTGCTCAGGAGCCGGACGGCGGCTTCGGCCTGATCCCCGGAAAATCGGATGTGGACATCACCGCTATGGCGGTGCAGGCACTGGCCCCCTATCGGGACCAGCTGGAGACCGAGATCGACGCAGCGCTTACTTATCTTTCCGGCCAGCTGACGGACACCTGCGGGTATATCGCCTACGGCGATGAGAACGCGGAAAGCACCGCCCAGGTCATCCTGGCCCTGTGCGCCCTGGGCATTGACCCGGAGACGGATAGCCGTTTTGTCAAGGGCGAGCACACCCTGCTGACCGAGCTTTCCCAGTTCCGGGAAGCGGACGGCACCTACCGCCATGTGCTGGAGGGTGCCGGCGACGGCCTGGCAACGGCCCAATCCGTCCTGGCCTTAGTGGCTGTGCAGCGTGTGCGGTCCGGGCAGCCGTGGGCGCTGGATTTTGACGGAATGCAAGCTCCCCGTGAGGCATCCGGCACAAATGGAATCATCATCTGCGCCGTGATCGGTGCGGTAGTCGTAATCGCCGCCGGTGCGATCTACATCATCGGCAGAAAGAGGAAAAAGGCATGAACAAGCTGACAGATCAAATTCAGGCAGAGGTCAACAAGGTCGTTTTGGGCAAGGAGGACATCGTCCGCAAGGTGCTGCTGGCCATCCTGGCACAGGGCCATGTGCTGCTGGAGGATGTCCCCGGCGTAGGCAAGACGACGCTGGCCAAGGCATTTTCCAAAACGCTAGGTCTGGACTCCAAGCGTGTCCAGTTCACCTCCGACACCCTGCCATCGGATATTATCGGTTTCTCCGTATTCGATAAGGCAGACGGCAAGCTGAAATATCAGTCCGGAGCCATTATGACCAATCTGCTGCTGGCGGACGAGATCAACCGTACCTCCAGCAAGACCCAATCCGCTCTGCTGGAGGCTATGGAGGAGTTGCAGGTCACCGTGGACGGCGTGACCCGGCCCCTGCCGAAGCCCTTTATCGTGCTGGCAACGGAAAACCCGGTGGGTTCTGCGGGTACGCAGATGCTGCCCGCATCCCAGCTGGACCGTTTCATGCTCCAACTGAGCATGGGCTATCCCAATCGGGCCAGCACGGCGGCACTGCTGAAGGATCGCCATCATGTGGACCCGCTCTCTGCCTGCCAGACAGTGACTTCCCCTGCCGAGCTGGAAAAGCTCATTGCAGAGGTCAGCAATATCCATGTGGCAGACCGAATTTATGACTATATTGCAGAGCTGGTGGATCTGACCCGCTCCAACGCCTATGTGACCCTGGGTGTCAGTCCCCGTGGCGCTTTGGCTGTGACCCGTGCGGCCAAGGCCAACGCCTACTTAGAGGGCCGGGACTATGTGATCCCTGACGATGTGTGCGCCGTGTTCCCGGATGTGTGTGTCCACCGTCTGATCCTCAACTCCAAGGCGCGGCTCCAGGACTATACAGCGGCACTGATCCTGCAAAATGTACTTACCTCCGTCCAGAAGCCGGATGTCCGGGAATTTTCCAGCAAATGAGAAAAACGATCTTAGGCAGCGCCCTGTGTTATCTGATCCTGCTGCTGGCGTTGGCGGCGCTGCTTCTTACAAGCGGCTCCTTCTGGGCGCTGGCCGGACTCTGCTTGCTGCTCCTGCTGCCCCTGGCCTCCTGGGCAGTCAATATCTATATCCGCAGGCACCTGCAGGCAGACATTCTGACCCCGGCCACAGCGGCAAAACGCACGGCAGTCAGCTGTCGGGTGCGTATCCGCAACGGAGCGTTTCTGCCCGTAATGCGCTATGGCTGTCAGGTCTCTATCCGCAATGATCTCACTGAGGAAGATCAGACAGTGACGCTGACCGGCAGCATCGGAGCCAAGGGCGAAAGCAGCCAAACCATCCTGCTGCAAAGCAGCTTCTGCGGCAGAGTGTATGTGCAGATCAGCCGGTTTACCCTGCTGGACTATCTGGGCCTGCTTCCCATGAAGGCCCTCGTGAAAGCGGATGCCCGTCTGACCATCCTCCCGGACCTGTATCCAATGGAGGCGGACATGACCGCCCGACCGGCCTATGCCGACGACGGCGCTTCCAATCGACGGGGTGAGGACCGCAGCGAGGTGTACCAGCTCCGGGAGTATCGCCCCGGCGATGACATCCGGCAAATTCACTGGAAGCTGTCCTCCAAGTTAGATGAGCTGATTCTGAAAGAGGCCAGCCAGCCGGAGAGCCGTTCCCTTTTGGTATTCTGGGATAAGCGCACCGGCGGTAACCCCCAGCAGATGGACGCACTGGCGGAGGTCGTGTCCTCCGCAGGCATGGCACTGCTGCAAAGTGGTGTACCCTATACCCTGTGCTGGACGGACCGGGACGATCTGCAGGTCCAGGACATTTCAGAGGAAAACCAGCTTTTGCAGGCTATCCCGGCTCTGGTAAAGACCAGGGGCAGCGCTGAGTGCCGCCTGCCCAAAACTGACGGTTACAGCCGAATTCTCTGTTTCGGCACAGCGCCGGAAGAACAGCTGCTCACGGACGGACGGGTGCATTTCATCCTCTGTACCGAAGAACAGTACCCCGGTGCGACCACCTTTGCCCCGCAGAATTATTCCGAGGCCATGCAGCGACTGGAGGTTTAACCCATCATGCGAAAAAATGAAAATGGACTCCAGTGGATTGTCACCGAAACGGCACAGAAAAAGCTGCACTTTCCCTGGGGCGCTTGGGTGGTCTGTGCCGTTCTGACGGTGGGCTTCTGCTTGCTTTTAACCGCTGCATTTCCCTCTGTTCCCTATCCATGGTGGGCCATGACAGCAGCTGCGATTTTGGCGCAGGCGGCGTTGCTGATAGTATACCAAACCAGAATCGGGAACTGGCTCGTTCCAGCGGGCATCGGCGTGTTGCTTCTTCTGAGCTTGGCACTGAACAAGTTTGTTCTACCCGGTTTTGGAACACTGGCAAATGATTTCCTGACCCTGCTGACGAAAAAGACCGGGAAGATCTACCTGGACCTTGCGGCAGCGGATGCCCAATTTCTGCCTCTGGCGGTAACGGTTCTGCTACTGGCGGTGTCGCTGCTTCTCAGCCGCAGCGCATGGAGCGGACGGATGCTGCTGGCCTTGCCGATTCTGCTGCCCTGCTATGCAGCCCTGTTGCTGGGCTTGTTTCCCATAGGCATCGGCGGTGGGCTGCTGATTATTGGCACGGTGCTGCTGATGGTGCAGCACACGGCAGAGGGAGAAGCCCTTGCAGGCGTTCCGGCGCAGCTGATCTTGCCGGTCCTGTGTGCAGCGCTGTGTCTGCTGATTGGCCTGTCCTGCCAAGACAAGCTGAATACAGACATGGTCGAGACGATGCAAACCCAGCTTCACCAGCGGTACTACGACAGCGATACCAATTCCATGCCGGAAGGAAACCTCAAGAACTTACCCGCCTGGAATAAAAGCGACACCCCGGCGCTGGAAGTCACAATGGAGCAGCCGGAAAAGGTGTATCTGCGTGGGCAGGTCTACGACACCTACACCGGCACCGGCTGGAAAGCAGCCGATACCGAAGAAACCGCCCAATATGAGGACCTTTTCTATTGGCTCCATGAGGCGGGTTTCTACGGCCAGAGTCAAATTGCACTGGCGGATGGCTATACGGAGACGGCCACACCGCTGTCCATGACTATACGAAATCTCTCCGCCTGTTCCGCCCACGGCTACTACCCCTACGCCGTCTACGGCAGCGAAACGCTGGCAGCGGACCGCATCGGGGACACGAATCTGCCCCCGGCAGAGAGCCTGTATTATCTGAAAGGCAGCGTCCCGGACTGGTATCAGATCCAGCGGAACCTCTCCACAGCCCAGGGCCGGGAAAACATCGAGACCTATCTATCCAAGGAGCAGGCCTATGCCGACTATCTCCGGGCCGTGGACCTGCAAATGACCCAGGACAGCTGGGCCGTCCTCCAGCGGCAATTGAAGCTGGACACCCAGACCCGGACCATCAGCGACATCCGCACCATCATCTTTGACTATCTACGGGAAGCCATGACCTACGATGAGACTGCCCGGACCATGAACGGCAGCGGCGACTTCCTGCAATATACGCTGGAGCGCAGCGGACACGGCTACAGCGTCCATTACGCCACGGCAGCGGTGCTGATGCTGCGCTACATGGGCGTTCCGGCCCGCTATGTGGAGGGGTATTACCTCTCGGCAGAGGATGCCGCCCGGTACAAGGCCGGTGAGACCATCACCTTAACAGAGGAAAACGCCCACGCCTGGGCGGAATACTATGTCAGCGGTGTCGGCTTTGTGCCGTTCGAGGTGACTCCCGGCTACATAGACGACGAGGAACTGTCCCTGGGCGGCGACAGCCCGGATGAGAATACCTATGAGAACAACACCCAGCAATTTGTAGAGGTGGAGCAGCCAGAGGAGATCAACGAGCACAAGCAGGACCGATTTACCTTCTCACTGAATGCCCACTACCTACTGCTTCTTCCCTTGCTGCTGATCTTGCTGCTGGCCGGGTGCATTTTCCATCGCCGCAGGGTGTTTCGGAAGAAGATGGCCGCTATCGACGCCGCAAACGACCGGGAGGCCATTGCCATGTGCTATGGCTATGCCGTTTGCCTGCTGCGCCACAGTACGGTGCAGTTCCCGGAGGATGCTGCGGAGGCCGCAGAACTGAATCAAAAGGCGCTGTTCAGCACCCAGGAGATGACCCCGGAGCAGCGCAAAGAGATTGACTCATTTGCCGTGCGTGTACTGGATGCCTGCAAGGGCAGCTGGACAACCTGGGAGAAAATACGGTACCGGCTATGGAACTGCCTGTATTGAAAACAAGGAGGAAGGAAAATGCACAAAAGAGTAATGGCTCTGCTGCTGAGTCTGGTGCTTCTGCTCTCTGCCGCCATGCCGGTCACGGCGATGGCCGCAGAGGAGTACGCCGGTAGCTTTGTGCTTGTGGCTATGAACGCCAACAGCACCATCGTGGAGCCGACCCGTATCCAGTATAAATCTGGGCAAACCATTCAACAGGCGCTGGCGGATTCAGATATTGACTTTGTCGGCCTGGAAAACGGATTCGTCTATGAGATCAACGGCGTTTCCGCCAATTACCTGCTCTATTATGACAAGGGCGGCTACAAGCTGGACGCTCCGGCTTCTTCCGTCAAGGCCCTTTGCTTCCATGTATCTTCGACTTATTCGGACGCAGCTATCCAGCTGATTATCCAAATGGCGGATTACCTGGACATGACCAACCATGTGCAGAATTATCCGGCAGCGGCCAATGCCTACGCAACGGCGCTGAAGGGCCTGCGGACGGCAACTGCCGACTCGGCAGGACCATTGCTGAAAAACCTGAAAGACGCCATTGCCGATTATGCGGCGCTCTTAAAGGGGACTAAGTACACCGTCTCCGCCACAGCGACCCAAAACGGCAAAGCGGTGGAGGCTCCGGTCCTCGCCCTTACGGATGTCTATGGCAATGTTACCACCGGCACCGGCAGCGTTCAAGTCATCGCCGGCGACTATAAGTTCTGTGTGTCCGACGGCGGATATAACCGCACAGAGGGAACGCTGACGGTCTCCGCCGACGCCCAGGTCTCTGTGACCCTGCCCTACGGCGAGTGGTTCGGCAATATCCGGCTGCTGGATGTCGATCAGGAACCCTACCGCGCTGCACAAAACCGTGAAAACCACACGGCGCAGTATTGGATCGAGGATACAGCCAATGCTCTGAGCAGCGTGTATCTGAATGCGGCGATAGGCAATGTCCCGAATACCAAGACCACCAAGCTCCGCACCATCTATACCGGCACCAACGGCAAGGATATGTCCAACCTGGCCCGCAGCTGGAACAGCACGGCTACGTCGCTTACTTATTTGCTTGCCGCCGGTATGGAGGGCAAGACCTTTGCTCTGGAAGCCCAATATGCCGGTACAGACGGCTACACGCAGATTCAGTCCTACGATGTTACCGTGACCCGTGTGCCCACGCTGAAGGCTCTGGCAGCCACGGCGGAGGGGACCAAGCTGCCCCTGGAGTTTGCGCCCAACACCCGGGAGTACAGCCTAAAAACCGTGTCCTCCACTGTGGATATTGACGCCGCACCATTTGGTGAGGATTATACCGTCACCGGAACCGGGGCGGTGCAGCTGACCGGAGACACGCAGGATCACATGATTCAGGTAGCAGCGCCCAACGGGGAGCAGAGCACCTATACCCTCCACATTCAGAAGGTAGCTTCCGTACCGGTGACGCTGGCTGTGCCTTCCGGAACAACGGTGCAGGTGATCAATGGAGCAGGCTCCGAGATTGCCCCGGTGGACGGGATCTATCACCTGGTCCCCGGCGAGAGCTATACCTGCATCGCCACGAAGAACACCTGGTATCATACGCAGATCACCTTCACGGCCTCCAGCGGACTGAATGTGTCCGTCCCGGAGCCTGTCACCACCGACTGGCTGACCGATCTGGCATTCTACAACGGCACCTATGCTTCCAGCCGGATCGCCTACGCCGCCGACAAGACCTTCTCTGCCGCCGACCACACCTACCACTATACGGTGTCCGACTGCAACAGTTCTGTTGCCATGCAGGCCACGGCAGAAGGGACCGTGACGGCTCTGTATCAGACCCAGAGCACCGTCCCGGAGACCCATGACCTTGCACAGACGGTAACGGTCACGACGCCTGTCAGCAAGACGGGACTTGCCCAGAATCTGACCTATGCCGTGGCCAAGGCAGGTTACGGCCAGACGGTGACAGTCCGCATTTCCAAAACAGAAAACGGCACTACCTATTATCAGGAGTACACCGTCCAGCTGCTCCGTCAGCTGCACCTGTCCAGCCTTTCCGTTGCCACCAAGGACGAGACGCTGCCCTTTGTGACCACCAGCGGCGCAACGGCCCGCTTTGACCGGGATACCACGGATTACTATGTTCGGGTGGACCGGGAGACCACGGCCCTCTATCTCTCCGGTTCTTATCCCAATAGCAGCGCAGACACCGCCTGCTGCGGCGGGTACTATGCCAAGGTCAACGGCGTACGCTATGATACGCTGGCCGGCGCGGAAGCGGTCCTGAACACAGACCTTTATAATGAGGATATTTCGGTACAGGTCTGCCACGCAGATACCGGCAGCATTGAGCTGACCTATACCGTCCATGTTCAGAAAAGTGACCCCATCCAACTGACCATCCAAACGACCCCGGCGGATGCCACGGTGTTCCTGACCAACGATCTGAATGGCAAGCGCATCGTGGAGAAAAACGGCACCTACAGCCTGACCCCCGGTGCCAGCTATTCCTACACTACCACCTGCGCCGGGTACATCGGTCAAACGGTGGAGCACTATACCGCCCCCGACAAGGACGGTACACTGACCATTACGCTAAAGAAGGCTCCAGCCAACGACAAGCTCATCAATTTCGATTCTGCGTGGCCCCACTTACGCCAAAACAATGAGAATAACGGTGTGGTGGACTACAAGACGCCGGTCTACGCCAAGGATGCCGAGCTGTACTGGGCTACCTCCATTGGATCCGGCTACGATGTGAACGCCTGCGGCTGCCCCATTTTGGTGGACGGTGCCATCTACACCTACTCCGGCTCCCGCATTTACAAGGTGGATGCTATCTCCGGCGAAATTCTCATTGATAAGCCCATGGATCACAACTCCAGCTTCGCCATCAACCCGCCCACCTACGCCAACGGCATGATTTTCGTGGGCCTGTCTGACGGCACGATCCAGGCGTTCGACGCCAACACGCTGGACTCTCTGTGGA
>OIYO01001582.1_pt1 | contig 11716 bp, 8 predicted proteins | sample 1588191 | NCBI WGS metagenome assembly OIYO01 (sample SAMN03283275) | human gut metagenome | biome: human-associated habitat; material: feces | host: Homo sapiens | place: Peru | collected 2012 | reverse complement strand
AGCAGCAGCCCTTGCAGGTGCTCCGGTCATCAATGCCGTTCTCTCCGAAAACAAGAAAGGTGTCGAACACCGTTTCCCGAAGCTTACGCTTGTGGATGAAAAATACGCGAATTATCAGGTGCCGGCATACGATAACGAAATCACACTCGAAGATTTTGTCGAAGGCTATCGCCTGTTTGCAGCAAGCCGGATGCATCTGTACTACACACCGGAAATCGTACGCCGGTTCGTTGCCGGTATGGCGGCCAGCAAGCTGCTGATTCTGGAAGGTATTTCCGGTACCGGTAAAACGAGTCTTCCGTATTCCTTCAGCCGGTATATGGAAAACCCGGCGACCATCGTCTCCGTACAGCCGTCTTACCGTGACCGTACCGAGATCCTTGGTTACTTTAACGAGTTCTCCAAACGATTCAACGAGACCGAGTTTCTCCGTGCCCTGTATGAGGCAAATTACCGCGAGGATCCGACTCTTATTGTTCTCGACGAGATGAACCTTGCCCGTATCGAGTATTATTTCGCAGAGATGCTTTCCGTCCTCGAGATGCCGAGCAAGGATGAATGGGTGCTTGATCTGGTTCCGACCGAATGGCCGGGCGACCCGAAGAAACTGGAAGGCGGAAAAATCCACGTATCCGACGCGACCTGGTTTGTCGGAACCGCAAACAACGACGACTCGACCTTTACCATCACCGATAAGGTATACGACCGTGCGATGCCGATCGAGCTGAACGAGCGTGCCGATGCCTTCGAATGCGAGCCGCATCCGCACTGCGATATCACGGCGGCGCATCTGCAGTACCTCTTCGCAAAAGCAAAAGTCGATTATCCGATCAGCGAGGAGCTGCTGGAAAATATGCAGAAGCTGGACAACTATCTGATCACCCGATTCAAGCTTTCCTTTGGTAACCGTATTATGAAGCAGATGTACGACTTTATTCCGGTCTATGTTGCCTGCGGCGGTACCGAGGTGGGCGGTATGGATTACATTGTAGCGCGTAAGGTGCTCAAGAAATTTGAGAGTATGAACGTCACCTTCGTGCGGGATGAAATCACGGGACTGATCAATTACATTGATAAAACATTTGGAAAAGCGGAGATGCAGGACAGCAAGAATTATCTGAGAAGAATCCAGAACCTGTATTAATCAGAGAGGGAAAACGAAAGTATGGCAGAAGATATCACAATCAGCGATTTATATTCTCAATATACGAGTCTGGCAGAGTCCCTGGAGGACGACCGGTATTTCCAGTATCTCTTTGAGATGATACAGGCGGGCGACAATACGCTGGAGCAGAAAAACCGCATTCTCCACAAGGTCATTGATGAGCGGTGGCTGACTGTTGTGGAAGAGGGCATCGAAGCCATTTTCAACATTGTCGATAAGCCGCGGCGTTTTATTGCGACGACCGAGGAGGTTGTGCCTGTTGCACTTGCCAAAAAGATCACGGCGGACAGCGTACGGCATTTAAGCCAGAATACACAGTTTATCGCCTCGAATGAAAATGGAGAGATCCAGCCGACCAGAATTTTGAATGTCACCAGCGAGGAAAGCTTCGATCTGTACGAGAACCGGTTCGTCTACCACCTGATTCAGCGGCTGTTCGCATTCGTAGATAAGAGAACGGATGTCATCTTCTGGTCGACCGGAGATGAGACATGCAACGTTATGAGCATGGAGAGTAAGATCGACGACGCGTATGAAGAGATTTCCTACAAAGTCGAGATGACGATCAAAAACCGGCAGAGCTACGTGGAAAATGATACCGACCATATGGATCTCTTTAAAAGAATCGACCGTGTGCGCCGTCTGTCGCGGACGCTGCGCACCAGTTCCTTCTGTGACCTGATGAACGGCTGCGCCAAAGTGCGGAGCCCGATTCAGAGAACGAACCTGATGATGAAGGATCCAAACTATCGAAAATGCTACCAGCTGTGGCAGTTTATCGAGAGTTACGATGAGGTGGGCTATTCCATCGAGGAACAGGATTCCGCGCTGCAGTTCGACGAAGAGTACCTGCTGCAGATGTACATCAACTTCATTACGAATTATACGGTGTTTAAGAGTATTCTGGAGTCGGATCAGCGGAATGTGACCGAGCTTGCGAAAGAAGTCCGGGAGCCGGTCAAACCGAAGTTTGTCAAAGAAATCAAAGAAGAAATCGTAGAAGACCGGGATATTCCGGAGGTCGAAATCCGCAAAGTGTTTGTGGAGGAAGTGACTGAGGCACAGCTGAAAGCGGAAGCCGATCTCGCAGAAGAGAAACAGCGGAGCCAGGAGCTGGAAAACCAGCTGTATGAGACAGAGTTCCAGCTGGATTCCGCAACACAGCAGATGGATTTTCTGGAGCAGATGAGAATGCAGCTGGAGCAGGAAAAAGAAGAACTCCAGACGGCGGTGAACCAGGAAACAGAGACAAGAAAAGCGGCAGAAGAAAATGCAAAAGCGCAGATTGCCGCGGTTGAAAAAGAAAAAGAAGAAGCGCTTGCAGCGGCCGAGGTGAAAGCAAATGAGGAGCTGGAAGCACTGAGAGAAAAAGCAAGAGAAGCCATTGAAAATGCACAGCGCGAGCTGGCGGAGGCAGTGGCACAGGCAGAGAAAGAAAAAGCGGAAGCACTCGAAGAGATCCGGAAAGCAGCACAGGCCGAGATTGCGGCAGAGCAGGAAAAAGCCGCACAGCAGGTGCAGGAAGCCCGCGAGAAGGCACAGAAGCAGGTTGCAGAGGCGGAAGCGAAAGCAGCCGAAGAGACTGCAGCGGCGCAGAAAAACGCCGGAGAGCAGATTGCAGAGGCCGAGGCGAAAGCAGCCGAGCAGACAACAGCCGCACAGGAAGAGGCGGCAGCGCGGATCGCCGAAGCAGAAGAAAAACGCCGGACGGCAGAGAGCGCCGAGCAGGCGGCAAAGCGCGAATGCAAAGAATGGAAAGAACGGTCTGAGAAGGCACATCAGGAAGCCAAAAAGGCGAAAGAAGAAAAAGAAAAGAAAAAGAAAGCGGCCAGCGAGGCAATTGAGAAGGCCGAGGCGGAAGTAAAACAGATCCGGCAGGAAGCAGAAAAAGCCGCAGAAGAGGCGAAAAAACAGCTGGAAGCCGTTCAGAAGGAAAAAGATAAAGCACTGGCAAAAGCCGAGGCAAACAGCCTTTCCCATTATCTGGTCAATGCACTGAAAGAGCGCAGAAAAGACCGCAAAAAAGAGGATGGAGACGGCGAATGATTCAGAAAATAATTCTTCATCTGATTAACTTCATTTCCGTTGTAACCATCGCGGGAGCCGTCGTAGTGCTGTGCATCGTACTGCTCACCAAACCGGGCGAAGCGCCGAGCATCGCTGGCTATACCGTATTCCGCATCACGACAGGCAGTATGGAGCCGACGTACCCCGTTGATACGCTGATCCTCGTAAAGAAAACCGATCCGTCAGAAATCAAAGTGGGAGACGTCATATCATTCTATTCGTCCGATCCCGCACTGGACGGCGCCGTCAACACACACCGCGTCACAGAAGTGCAGGTCGATGAGACACAGCGAACATTCAAAACAAAAGGAGATGCTAATAACATCGCAGACACTTACAATACCGATGCAAATGCCGTACTTGGAAAAGTAGTTGGTTCATCCATAATTCTCGGAAAGCTCGCAAGACTGATGGCAAATCCACTCCTTTTCATTCCGGTTATCCTGGTTCCGCTGGCCGTGATGCTGGTCGAAAATACCATAAAAACAGTCAAGCTGGCAAAGCAGATTGCAGAAGATGAAGAAAAAGCGGCAATCGAGGAGGCTTTGCGTGAAATAAGAGAACATAAAAATTCTGGAGGTCAAGAATAATGGCAGGAAGTTTACAGGCAAAACACGGGGCAAAAATGCAGCTGGCCTACGATGTGCCGCCAGGACAGGAACCACAGTTCAATATGATCTGTACTTTTAATAAAGCACTGGATGAATCCGCATTTCTGGTTTCCATCCCCATGGTGGACGGCAAACTGCTGATCCCGGAGGAGACACAGAAGTTGCTGTTCCGGTACGGAGAGGGCGATGCACAGAGCCTTGTCGCCGGTTATGTAGACGATGTAGTAAAAGAAGGAATCCGCCGCTACTGGAAAGTACGCCGTGTCACGGAGCAGAGACAGTTCGTCCAGCGCCGTGATATCCGTCTGAAAATCCAGCTTCCGGTAACTTACATGCAGGACACCTGGGAATTGAATTCCGATGGTCAGATTGAAAAAGAAACCGGAGAAACGATGGATATTTCCAATAACGGTCTTGCTGTATATATGAACCGTTGGTTTGAAGTAGGAGAGACTTGTATTTTTACACTTCCACGTCTGGGAACTGCTTCTGAAGGAATGCCTTCTACAGAAGTGGTCGGTGTCATCTGCTGGATGAGAGAGCTGCCGAAAGGCGGCCCATTCCGCTTCGCAGCCGGTATTCAGCTCCGCTTCTCCACCGTCGAAGAAGGACGGGAAATGCAGGATTACGTAGCTTATGTGAAACAGAGATACAAACTGTAAAAACGGCTTATGAAGAAAAAAGATACTAAAAAACAGGAAGAGAAAATTGAAAAGCTGAAACAGAAGAAAAAACGTTCCAGATTTCAAAAACGAAAGGAAAAAACGGATCAGGTCATCCGAATTGAAGAGCTGGAAAACCTGATGGCAAAATACGGGGACGATATCGACCCGGAAAAAGTCGTCAGCATGTACCGGCCGCACCGCCGCCGCCGTCAGATCGGCGCCGCACTCCTTCGGCTGGACCGCCTGCAGTTAGCACTGCTCGGCATGCTGCTGCTGGTGTGCATCCTCTTTATCACCGCATTTATGCAGGAGAAGATGGGTAACTTCACCATCAACCTGGATCGACTGGAGCTGTACCGGAAGGGAATCAGCATCGCTGACAATGGAAACTTTGACGGAGCAACCGCCCGCCTGATGGCAGCCAATGTAGAAGATGCCACCAACATTTCCATCGACGATCTGCCGGACGATCTGGATGAGCAGGAAGGCACGCACAACGGAAAGAACTATATGGCCTACACCTATTACGTGCGGAATGCGGGAAAAGAGGATTTAGGCTACATCGCCAGCATCACACTGGATTCCTGTGCCAAAGGAGCCGAGGACGCCGTCCGCGTTGCCGTGTGGCGGAACGGAGAACGCGTCGTCTATGCCGAGCCGTCCAAAACCGGCGAACCGGAGAGCGGATGTACCAACTTCGTGGACAACGACACCGTCTGCAAATACGAAGAAAAAGATTTCCTCGTAGGAAACGTCGACCGCTACACCATCGTCATCTGGATGGAAGGCGACGACCCGGAATGCGTCGATAAAATTATCGGCGGAAGCGTGGAATTCAGCATGCACATCGATGCCGACTACGACGACGATACCAGCCTGCTGTGGAAATTCATCACCGACATCAAAGATACCCTGACAGGAAATAAACCAATCAGCGCCGCCGGAAACGAAGTTCCGAATGACGCTTACTATACAGACCAGGAGATTACCTGGGAAAACAGAAGAAATAAATAATTTACTTATGTTATAAACGGCGCCACAACCGCCGCTTATATAGATACCAATTAACCAAAACAGAAGCCGGCTTTTTCAAAAGAGAACAGGAAAATGGCAGCACGTGCTGTGCCATTAGATGAGATCCTCACCGGAAACGGTGAAGAAGAAAAACTCTTTCAACCGGGCCCGGTGAGAGTTTGATCTAATCATTGAAAATGCATAGCGATTTACAACAAAACCTCCAAAAGAAAGAGCCGGACTGTACAAAGGAGAGAAAGAATATGAAAGATAACAAAAGCATCAAAGTGCTGAAAAAGCAGATGGCAGCAGCAGTTGCCATGGTATGCGTTGCAGGAGTTGCGCTGGGATCAAGTACTTATGCTTGGTTTGTAAGTAACAATACCGTAACAGCTAAGACTGCTAGCATCAGTGCTCAGTCGAATGCACCATTCTTGAAAATTGCTAAGACTGGTGAAACATTAACAGAGACATCCGCTACACAGGTAGCAGGAACCAATGATAAAACTGAATTGTATCCATCACAGTGGAATCATGTAATTACGGATGGCACTTATCAGTTTGAATCTGCGTATGCTTCTAAGGCAGGAGAACCAACTATGTTAGCTGGTTCTCGTTTTGCAGTCGGTGGAGTTGATGCAGATAAGAGACCGGAGTATGCATTAAAACAGTCCTTTGATATCGGTACAACAGATGCCAAGGCAGGTTCTTTCCAGAATTTAAAAGTTGCAAATGTAGCAATTGATGCCGGTGCAAATTCAACTGGCTTAGTTGACGCTATGTGTGTACTTGTTAAATGTGGAGATAACTGGGGCGTATATAAAAAATCTGCAGATGCTCAGGTAACAGATGCTCTTGAACTTACTGAATATGGTGATAAAACTATAATCGTGAATAATCTGACTGGTACTGCAGGAGTAACAGATGCTCTTGTAAACACAATTGCAGCTGGAAATAAAACTACAGTAGATGTTTATGTATTCTATGATGGATCTGCAAGCACAGTTTATACAGACAACCTTGCAAATCTGAAAAACTGTGGCGTAACTGTAACCTTTACAGCAACACCTGTCAACACTGATGGTAATGCCGTTGATGGTGCAAATAATGATGTAACTAAAAACAATTAATAACTATGGATGTTTCCCCACGGTTGTGGCGTGGGGGACATTTTAAAGGGGAGAAATCTATTTCTACATTTTAAAATGTCGAAACACTTAAGGAGAGAGCAAATGGAACAGTTACGAAAATTGCGCAAAGAATTGATAATTTCAATTATTTCTGTAATAGTTGCTGCAGTGGCTTTATCATCTTCTACATATGCATGGTATGTAGCAAATAATACAGTTAAGGCGAAAACCAGCACAATTACAGCAACTACTAATGGATTTATTTTACAGATTACAACACCAGATAAAGGTGTACAGCATGGTGGCTCACAAGAATCTTTGACCGCTTTTTCAAAAGGAGAAGTATTAAGTCCAGCCTCAACGGATGACATTCTCAACAACTGGTATGTTTGCAAAAGCTGGAATGAACGTGGAAACGTAGTTTCATATTATACGCCGGATTTTTCAACAGGAACAAAACCGGGAAATTATAAAGAGAATAATCAGGACTATTTTGCGTATATCAAAAGTGATTATATTCTGTATACAATTACAGAAACTGGTACAGCAGATGTATATCTGGATGCCAGCGATGGAGCACCTATTGTAGTTACTGCAGATACAGGAACAGGTGTATCCACAGTCATAAATTCCATGCGTGTTGCTATTACGACTCAGAAATTGGATGCTGATGGCAAAACGGCGATTGGTCCGGAAACTTTAAGAGTTGTATATTCTCCTCAAAATGAAACAGGTATTGGAAATGATGAAGCTGGTTTGGCCGGCTGGAGCTGTATTTCTAATGTAGATGGTGCTAATAAACCAATTGCAGCTTCATACTCCCATATTTATGCAGGAAATTATGTTGACCAGAACAACAAAAACTGGGCTACAACAAAGCAGGGGGATTCTGAATATTATACAGTTCCGGATAACTCAATTCCTATTAAAGAAAAAGTTGGATATGATGGAGTTGCAGTTCATGTCTATATCTGGATGGAAGGAACTGATGCAGATTGTGTAAATGGAAAATCCGTTGAAAATGATAATAGTCAATACAGCGTAACTGTAAAATTTGCCGGAGTTGCAAGCGGAAATTAAATATGTTCTTTTGAAAGGTCATGGCACAAGCCATGGCTTTTCTTTTCCACCGATTTCCCCATATTGTCTACTATCCCCAATCTCCACCACGTATTTTCGGTATATCTGATGGATTGCTATTTCCCCGACTTCTGGTATAGTCATGTAACTGAAAAGAGAACTTCAGAAGGGAGAAATGCAATATGCGAAAAAAGCAGGATATTATATGGGGGCAAAGCACACTAATAACAAAGCATATACAAGCAAAAAAGGAATTCCTTGAACCAGAATTCCAAGTTATATTATTTCTTCAATTGTGTTGTCCAGTCTCTTGGAAAAGCTAAATGATATAGATCAATATCTTCTTTGTATTCTTCAAAAAGAGCTTCTATTCTTGGCATAAATTCAGAATTCCATTTTTCGGCAGATGGGTATAATGCTCTTACAGAAAGTATTGCACCCCAGAGTCTTCGTTTTGCAGCTTCGGAGATTTGAAATCCGGAAGGCATTGCAGAGAAAATTCTAAAATAAAGTCTGCCATAATGTGCACATATATTCCGTAGATCGGTGCAACAGCGCATCCAACTGATCATATTTTTATAATCGGCACCTGCAAATGCTTTCTTATCTGCCGTTGTCAGGTCATTATAAAAATACGAAAGCATACCAAATGTAAATAATTCAGATATTACCCATAACGGAAACTGACCATCGTAATTATCTATATGGTGCTTTACAAACAGAACTTTCTTGTTGTTTTCAATTTCACGGTCAATATTCTGTTTAAATTTATCAGTATTATGTTTTGAATTGAATGAAGAGGCATCCAAATATCCAAGAGAACCATATTTTTCTGAGTGAAAATGTGCAAGTCTCGTGCGAAAGCGTACTTCAATAACTTCAATGGCAGAGAATAATAAATTGCGGAGCTTTCGGTCAAATTCATAAATTCGATATACTCTTTCAAATGAAAGATTGTCCATATAGGTTCCATCAAAATTTTTAAATGGTAAAAAATAGGCAGACAATCTGTAATAACCGATGTTGACTAAAACATCTCTGCAAAAGGAATCATCGTCTATAATACATCCCTTTTCACGCAACTTATTTATTTGTTTCTCGTAGGACAGGTGTGGTTTTACTTCATTCATAAAATATCTCCGTATAAAAAAATGTCTCCCCTGGGGCACATCGTTGAGAGGTGCGGGGAGTCCTGTTAGAACTATTATATGTATAACAGATAAAAAAATCAATGTGCAAAATAGCCAAAATTTATCCTACTCCCTCCGTAAGGGGTCAGTCCCCCCTCACGGAACGTAGCTGGAAAAACTGCATAAAACAAATTAGATTTATGTTGTAAAAAGAATCTCCCCAGGCGGTTGTGGCGTCTGGGGTTTCCTTTTTCCTGGATTGTTATTGCCAGATACCATTAAATTTTTTTACTCTGATTTCCCACCTATTGTCTAATATCCCCAATCTCCTCTACGCATTTTCGGTACATCTGATGAATTGCTATTCACCGACTTCTGGTATAGTCATGTAACTGAAAAGAGAATTTCAGAAGGGAGAAAGCAATATGCGAAAAAAACAGGATATTATATGGGAGCAAAGTACACTTTGGGAGTCGGTAGAGAAATGGGTGACAAAGTATTTGAATAGGTACCACACACTTTTTTATTGACGGATACAAAAAAATAAAGATATAATTCTTACTAGAAGATTAACGAGGAGAAGTTGTATGAGTCAGGACATTATTAATAATCGTTTTTTGGAAGAGTCGGTATTTGCTATTGCTGATGGATACTGCGTGATCAATCTCACAAAGAATATTGTACGTGGTTCCATGTATCAGGTAGTTAATGGAAAAAAATATAATCTGAATGAACAATTAGGTTTGCCGGAAAATTCAAGCTTACAGAGTCTGGTGGATGCATGGGCATTGACCATACCTGAAGAAGGTCTTAAAGATTTTCTGCACGAGTTTGACAGAGAACGATTATTAAATCGGTTTGAAAATGGTGAACGTCATATATCGTTCCGATACTGGACCAGGACTGCTACTTTTGAGCCCATGCTTGCAGAAGATCACATGGCCCTGTACCGTGAAGAGGAAACTGGAGATGTCATTGCAGTTAATTATGTTCTTGACCGTACAGAACATTATCGCTTAGAGGAAAAAGAGCGGGCACTGGAAAAATCAAACAGAGAGTATGCGAAGCTTCTGGAAGAAGAGAAAAAGCATACGGCTATGATCGAGGAATTGACAAAGAAACTGCAAAGTCAGCTGGAGTTATTTACCGTATCCATCCCTGGCGGCGTCAAAATCAGTAATGATGACCCGGAATACTCTTTCAAATATGTTTCAGAACAATTTGCAAATATGCTCGGTTACGCAACACCAAAGGAACTGTTGGACGCTTCTGGCGGTAATATTATCGGTCTTGCTCATCCGGATGACGTGAAGGTCGGACTTGCAGATGCATTAAATCAATATACTCATTCCGATCATTATGCTACTATTTACCGGATACGCTGTAAGGACGGCACATACAAATACATCGAAGATCGTGGACAGAAAGTAATAAAGGAAGACGGAACCATTGAACATTGGAATCTCATGCTGGATAAAAATGACTTCATGCACAAATCAATTGCCTTGGAAAGTGAAAAGAAAGCAAATAAAAGCAAGTCTGATTTTCTCTCCAGGATGTCTCATGATATGAGAACTCCGCTGAATGGAATTATCGGATTGCTGAAGATTGCTGAAAAACATTTTGATGACGGGGAATTGGTCCTGGAAAATTTCAGAAAAATGCAGGTAGCTGCAGATTATCTATTGTCTCTTATTAACGATATCCTTCAGATGAGCAAAATTGAAGATGGAAATGTACCTCTGACGCAGGAAATCATCAACTTTGAGGAATTAAGCCAGGATGTTCTGACTATCATAGAACAGCGGGCAAAAGACAGAGGAATCCAGATGCAGTTCTGTTCAAAAAAAGAAGGGCTTCGATATCCTTTTATTTATGGAAGTCCGGTGCATTTGAGACAAATTTTACTTAATATTTATGGAAATTGTATTAAGTATAACCGAATTGGCGGAAAGATAACAACTGTGTTAGATTATGCAGAAGCTGTTGATGGAATTACGACATATGAGTGGACCATTACTGATACGGGCATTGGTATGAGCAGGGAATACCAGGAGCATATATTTGAGCCGTTTTCGCAGGAAAGAGAGGATGCAAGAAGTACACAGCAGGGAATTGGACTGGGAATGGCGATTGTAAAAGGTCTGATTGAAAAGATGGGTGGAACTATTGAAGTTAAAAGCGAAGAAGGCGTTGGCTCAACCTTTATCATCAGGATTCCGTTTAAGCTTGCTCCTGTACCAGATACAGTAAAGAAAACAGTAGCACAGATGGATATCAGCGGATTAAACTTATTGCTGGTAGAGGACAATGAACTGAATGCAGAAATTGCGGAAACGCTGTTGTCTGATGAAGGTGCAAATCTGACAGTTGCAGAAGATGGACTGCAGGCGGTCAGAATGTTTCAGGAGAAACCGGAAGGTTATTTTGACGCAATTCTGATGGATATCATGATGCCTGTAATGGATGGGCTTACTGCGACAAAAACAATCCGGTCACTGAAACATCCAGATGCTGAGACAATCCCGATTATTGCCATGACAGCAAATGCATTCAGAGAAGATAAAGAAAAGTGTCTGGCAGCAGGAATGAATGCTCACTTGGCAAAGCCTATAAAAATTGAAAATGTAAAGAGAATTTTGTGTGAATATTGTGTGTAGTGATTGCAACTTCTCAAATCCGTATACCTATTTTTCACGTTCTGTAGGATATTATAACGTAAATGTAAAACTGGAAGGGACAGGTTCTCTGTATACAGATAAAAGCAGGATAATGAAGCATAAAACAGAGAGAGGATTTTTATAAAATGGAAAAGTATGAAGACAAAATATATTCTTTAGGTGAGACTGTAACG
>OIYO01001579.1_pt1 | contig 11737 bp, 15 predicted proteins | sample 1588191 | NCBI WGS metagenome assembly OIYO01 (sample SAMN03283275) | human gut metagenome | biome: human-associated habitat; material: feces | host: Homo sapiens | place: Peru | collected 2012 | reverse complement strand
CTGTATCTCCTGCACTATAATCTTTTTTAACTGAATATAATTCATTTAAAGCACTCTCTACACTTACTACTGTTCCATCTGCTTTTCTATACTTTACGTCTCCTGCTTGGAAGGTATAGGCAGCATATGCTCCTACACCAAAGCAAAATATTAAAGCTATTATCAAAATTATAATCTTCTTTATTTTTTTCATTGTTGTTTTTTTCTCCATTCTCGTATTATTTTAATAAATCATCTAAAGCTTCTTGTACATCTGTTGCATCCCAACTTGAGCTGTATCACCACTATTATATTGTCCTGAGCTGTCTGTTAGTCTTGCACATACTGTTGTTCCTGAAGTTGCTGTTATATTTATTATTGGCGGTATTTCATTAGTTCTTGCTATATAACTAATTTTCACTTCCCCTGCCTCATCTTCTGTTACTTCAAATACATATCCATCTGATGTTGTTATTGTTAAAACACTATTTTCAATTTCATATTTAGAATCGTTAAGTATTTGCTGTTCACTTACAATATCTCTTATTTTTTCCAATATTTTACCCTATTCAACACCTGGATAAATACATTCGTTAGTGCCTGAATTGATAACCCTGCTAAAATTAGCAATAATATAATTGTAATTACTAATGAAACAACCTGTATTTTTAATATACCATAATCCCCCTTTGTTTTCAACATTTTATCTCAATGTAACATGTTCTTAATAAAAATGAAATATTTTTGTAATGTTTACAGTTTGTTCCTGTAAGTTCATCTTTATTTTTATTATACAATGAGAAAAAAACTTTCTTAACCAGAAATTTGCAGAAAATTAGGTTTATTAGGTGTTACTATGTTTTATTCTGATACAGATAAATATTATGAAGCTTAAAAAACCTCACTTTTTATTGTGAGGCTTTATATAATAATTTTACAACACTAAAAAATTCCAACTATATTTCCATTTTCATCAATATCAATGCTTTCAGCAGCTGGCACTCTAGGAAGCCCTGGCATAGTCATAATTTTACCTGCAATTGCAACTACAAAGCCAGCACCTGCCTTTAAGTTTATTTCTCTTATTGTAATTTTAAATGTTTCTTTACACTCTAAATTTTTAGCATCATCAGAAAATGAGTATTGTGTTTTTGCAATACATACAGGCAAATCTCCATAACCTAATTTTTCTATTCTATCTATTTCTTGAGATGCTTCTTCAGAAAATTCTACTCCATCTGCTCCATAAATTTCTTTAGCAACTTTTTCTATTTTTGTTTTTATAGCATCTTGTAAATCATAAATATATTTAAAATTCTCTTCTTTTTCAGTTAGCTCTATAAGTTTTTGAGCAATGTCAATTGCACCTTCTCCACCTTTTGCCCAACCTTCTACAAGACTTGACTGTATTCCTTTTTCTTCTAGGCTTTCTTGTACATATTTAATTTCTTCTAAAGTATCTGTATTATATCTATTTAAAGCAACTATAACATTTAATCCAAACTTATCTTTTAGATTTTCTATATGTTTATATAAATTGCTCATTCCTTTTTTTAGACCGTTCTAAATTTTCTTCTTGAATTTTATCTTTTTCTACACCACCATGATATTTTAAAGCTTTAATTGTTGCCACAATTACCACAGCATCTGGTTTAATTTGAGCTTTTCTACATTTAATATCTAAAAATTTTTCAGCTCCTAAATCAGCTCCAAATCCTGCTTCTGTAACAGTATAGTCCGCTAATTTCAAAGCCATTTTTGTTGCAATTACACTATTGCATCCATGTGCAATATTTGCAAATGGTCCACCATGAATTATAGCTGGTGTATGTTCTAATGTTTGTACAAGATTTGGTTTTATAGCATCTTTTAAAAGTACTGCCATAGCCCCTTCAGCTCTTAAATCTTTAGCATATACTGGTCCTTTTTTTGAATTATATCCAATAATTATATTTCCTAATTTTTCTTTTAAATCTTCTATACTTTCTGATAAGCATAATATTGCCATAATTTCAGAAGCAACTGTTATATCAAATCCATCTTCTCTTGGAACAATATTTTTTTCACCTGATAAACCAGTTTCAACTTTTCTTAATTGTCTATCATTTAAATCAACACATCTTTTCCAAGTGACTTTTTGAATGTCCAACTCATTTCCATAATAAATATGATTATCTATAATACTTGAAAGTAAGTTATTAGCTGAAGTAATTGCATGTATATCACCAGTAAAATGAAGATTTATATCTTCCATTGGTGCCACTTGAACATGTCCACCACCTGTTGCTCCACCTTTTATTCCAAACACAGGACCTAAAGAAGGTTCTCTTAATGCTAATATAGATTTCTTACCAATTCTAGAAAGACCATCAGCAATAGCAATAGAAACAGTTGTCTTTCCTTCACCTAAAGGAGTTGGATTTATTGCTGTAACCAATATTAACTTACCATCTTTTTTATCTTTTAAATTTTCATATACGGATTTAGCAATTTTCGCTTTATATTTTCCATAACATTCTATATCATCTTCATTAATATTTAATTTTTCAGCTATTTTATTAATTCTTTTCAATTCTGTATTTCTTGCAATTTCAATATCTGTCATAAACTCAACCCCCTATATTTTTAAGCAATCAAACCAACTACAATCCCTATCAAAGCCCCAACAAAAACTTGCACAGGAGTATGGCCCAAAGCCTCAACTAATCTCTCACGAACCTGAACGCCTGTAAGACCAGGAGTCTCAATTATTTTATTCAATAATTCCGCTTGTTTACCCGCAGCCCTTCTAACACCGCAAGCATCATACATAACAACAAAAGCCATTATTAAAGCCACAGCAAAAATAGGTGTATCAATACCTTCGTATTTTCCTATCAATGTTGCTAATCCTGTAACAATCGCAGAATGAGAACTTGGCATTCCACCAGCTCCCATTATTCTTTTAAAATTAAATTTTTTTGTAGTAACTAAATCATATACCACTTTAAATAATTGAATAAAAAACCATAATAAAACTGGTACATATATATATTTGTTTTGTATAAATCCCATAAAGTTATTCACTTTAACTTACTCCCCTTTTTTCATATTTTGTAACAAAATTATTCTTCGGTCACAAAATTTTCTTCTTTAACTTCTCCATCTTTTTCAAGTAAAATTGTTATTTTCTTTTCAGCTTCTTCTAAAATCTTATTGCATTCTTTTGATATTTTAATACCATCTTCGAATTTAGCAATTGATTCATCTAAATTCAAATCACCTTTTTCTAACTCAGACACTATTTTTTCTAGATTTTCCATGTTATCTTCAAAACTTGATTTTGCCATTTTTATTCTCCTTTCGCTTCACTTCGTTCCGCTCATCACCTAACTTACTCTGCCTCTACTACAGCTCCAGTCTTTACATTTACTGTATATCTTGTTACTTCATTTCTATTAGTTTTATTTATAACTTTAACTATATATGTTCCATCACTTTGTAACTCAGCTTGAAAATCATAAGAATCAACAGAAATTGCCCATTCTTTTTTAGCTAATTTTATTGCAGTTTCTCTATTATCAGCTTCTGTATTTTCCTTGTTACTCTCCTGTTCTTCTTTTCCTACAACAGCATTACTGTTGCTATTTTGGACCTCGTTAACCTCATTTTCTTCTGATATCAAATTTTCTTCATCTATATTATTTTCTATTATATTATTTACTTGGTTTTCTTTTCCACCCATATCATTTAAATAATTAAATAAGTCTGTAGATACCTTTTGATTTTTATATTCATTATTATCTGTTTTTTTATTTTTTGAAACTCCAAAAATTATTGCTATAATTAATACTACAATTATTATTCCTATTATTATTTTATTTCCATTTGTCATAATTTACTCTCCTTCTTAAGTACAAACTTTTTATAAGATTTCAGCCTCTCTTTTTCCATCAACAAATCTTATATCTATTTTATCTCCTGTATTTAATTCTTTTGCACTTTTTATTATTTTATTATTTTGCTCAGCAATAGAATATCCTCTAGTTAAAGTTTTTAGTGGACTCAATGCATCTAGTTTTGATACTAATTCTATATATTTTGTTTTTTCTTCCTTTTGTTGAACTTTTATTGTATTTTCCAACCTTTTTACATATGAATCTATTTTTAAATAATTATCATTTATATTTCTTAAAGGCTCTTTAAATACTCTGCTAGACATACATTTTTCGTATCTTAACTTCATTATTTCTACCTTTTTAATTAATGATAATCTTAATCTATTTTGATATGTATTTATTTTTTGTTTTATTTCATATACATCTGGAACAGCTAATTCTGCTGCAGCTGATGGTGTTGGTGCTCTCAAATCTGCAACAAAGTCTGAAATTGAAAAGTCAGTTTCATGTCCTACTGCAGAAATTATTGGTATTTTAGAATTATAAATTGCGTGTGCAACTATCTCTTCGTTAAACGGCCATAAATCTTCTAATGATCCACCACCTCTAGCTAATATTAGTACATCTGCTAAATTGTTGTCATTCATAAATCTAATTCCATCAGCAATTTTTTCTGCTGCACCTTCGCCCTGAACAGGAACTGGAAGTAATCTAATATTTACATTAGGATTTCTCCTTGTGCTTACATTAATTATATCTCTAATTACAGAACCTGTTTGTGATGTTAAAACTCCTATTGTTTTTGGCATTAGTGGAATTTTTTGTTTATGTGATTCATCAAAATATCCTTCTAGTTCTAGTCTTTGCTTTAATTCTTCATACTTTTTATAAAGTACACCTACTCCATCCTCTTGCATTGCTTTTGCATAAATTTGATATACTCCATCTCTTTCAAAAACCGAAACTCCACCTAGTACAAAAACCTTCATTCCATCTTTAGGCATAAAATCTAATCTTTGAGCATAACTTTTAAACATTATACATTTTATTAATGAATTTTCATCTTTTAAAGTAAAATACATATGTCCAGTATAATGATTTTTGAAATTAGAAATTTCACCTTTTACTAAAACATTATTTAAATACTCATCATCTGCAATTTTATCTTTAATATAACTATTCAATTGACTGACACTTACTGCCATACTCTCATAATTCATATTTTACCTCTTACAAGTTTTGAAAATTTGCTATTTTTAGTCTACATCTCTTTTACTACACTTGCCAAAATACCATTTACAAAATTTTTAGATTTATCTTCCCCATATTTTTTAGCAAGCTCAACAGCTTCATTTATTGCTACTTTATATGGTACTTCACTAAATTCTATTTCATATATTGCAAGTTTTAATATTGATAAATCCATTTTGGAAATTCTGCTTAATTTCCAGTCTTCTTTCAAATTTTTCTCAATATTTGCTAAAATTTGTTCTTTATTTTCTTCAATTCCTAAAATTACATTTTTTATATATTTTTTTGCTTCTTCATCTTTTATTTCATTACTTTCAAAAAATAAATCTATTTGTTCTTCTAGATTTTCAGCTTTTTGAATTTCTAAACTATATATTAATTTGAAAGCATTTTCTCTAATTGCTGACCTATTCATTTCTCCATTCCCTTCGATTCATTTATACTATTTTATTTCTACATTCTATCAATAAATTTTTTCAATTTAGCTTTTACATCATCTTTATTTTGTTGAACATAATTTCCAATAAAAGCACCAGCTAATACTAACAAAATTCCTACTATTAAATTATATAATCTTGTAGCTAATATTACAATTGCAACAATTACACCTATTATTGCACCTTTATATTGACTTATAAACTTTTTAAAATCATCCATAATTATTGCTCCCTTCATTTTACGCTTGTTCTTTTTCAACTTTAGGCTGTTTTTCTTGTACAGCTTTTTTTACTGTTATATTTACTTCTTTTACATCTAAATCTGTTGTTTCTTTTACTTTAGCTTTTATCTTATTTTGTAAATCCACTGATAAATCTTTTATTACAGTATCTGAACCTATTACTAAGTTAACCAAAACATTAACATTGTTATTTTTGTCTAGTTCAACTTTTGATGTAACTTCTTTTGCTGTTTTATATTCTTTTGTAACTGCTTCAACAAGACTTTCTATTGTTTCTTTTGATATCATTAATCTTCCATTTTCATTTTCTAGAAGAACTCCTTGTTTATCTTTTATCTCTTGTTTTGATGTTGGGTCAAAGAATATACATCTAATTGATAATAATATAAATACTAAACTTACTCCTAAAATTATTTTTGATGATGTTCCAGATATTACTAATGTTTTTGTTAGACTTTGTACTATATCTATATCTAACCATCCGAATACTAATAAGCATGCTATAACAGCCATTATTAATATGATATTTGAATATATAATTAATGTGATTTTTTCTATAACTTTCATTTCTTTTACCTCCTATAGTATAGATGTTGGTGAAGTAGAACTTCCAACCTCTAACCTCTTTTTTTAATTTTGTTCCTCTTCAGGTGCACTTTCTTTTTCCTCTACTTTTTCACCTTTTAATATATCTGTATTAACCCCTTGAATATGAACATTTACTTCCTCTACTTTAAATCCTGTCATTCCTTCTACTGATTTTTTTACTCTATTTTGTATTTCAAATGCTACATCTGGTATTCTTGAACCATATTCTACAATAATGTTTACATCTATTTTTGCTGTATTTTCTGTTTTTTCTACTTTTATTCCTTTTGCCATATTTTTCTTTCCGCTTAATACTTCTGTTATCCCTCCTGCAAATCCTCCTGACATAGATGCAACTCCTTGTACTTCTGATACTGCTACACCTGCTATTACTGCTATTACATCATTTGATATTTCTATGCCATTTTCTGATTTTTCTGCCTCTTTATTAACATCCTCGTTGTTCAATTTTTCTTCTTCATTTTCACTCATGTAAATTCCTCCTTTACAATTAAAAATTGATATACTTTATTTATGCTATAAGTATATCAATTTTTAGGATTTTTTACAACCTTTTTTAGTTATTTTTTCAATTATTCAAATACTTCAAATTCATTTATTTGATTTCCTCTTAAGAAATCTCCTATACTCATTCTTCTAGCATTTTCTCCTTGTATCTCTAATACACTTAAAATTCCATCTTTTGTTTTAATAAATAGACCATCTCTTTGGTCAGATACCAAAACAGTACCATTTCTAAACATTTTTATATTTTCTGGGTCATATCCAATATTTTTTGCTATATCAACCTTCCAAAATTTAATCTTCTTGCCATTTAAAAATGTATACGCTCCCATTATTGGATTTAAGCCTCTAACCAAATTTTTAATTTCTTGAGTTGTTTTATTTTCCCAATCAATTTTAGCCATTTCTTTGTCTAACATTGGAGCCATAGTAAAATTTTCTCCTTGTTTTTCTCTTGGTGCAGTTCCAGCTTCAATTTGTTCCAAAGTTTCCACTAACAATTTTCCACCAATTTTAGAAAGTCTATCCCATAATTCTCCTGTTGTTTCATCTTCTCCAATTTTGACTTCTTCTTTTAAAATCATATCACCTGTATCCATTCCAACATCCATATACATTGTTGTAATTCCAGTTTTTTTATTCCCATTTAAAACTGCCCATTGAATTGGTGCTGCTCCTCTATATTCAGGAAGTAGTGAACCATGTACATTTATGCAACCTAATTTAGGAATATCTAAAATTTCTTTAGGAAGAATTTTTCCATACGCTACAACACATATTACATCTGGATTTAAATTTTTTACTTCATTTATAAATTCTTCATTATTTCTAACTTTTACTGGTTGATATATTGGTATATTTTTTTCTAATGCAAATTCTTTTACTGGAGATGCTACCATTTTCATTCCTCTACCTTTTGGTTTGTCTGGATTTGTAACAACTCCTAATATATTATATCCACTATTATATACCGCTTCTAAACTCTCTTTTGCAAAATCAGGTGTTCCCATAAATAAAATATTTAACATTTTAATTCCTCCGCTTGTCCCATTAGGGACGGTTCTTTTTGGGACATTTTATACTATTTCTCAGGTTCTACATATTCCATAGTTCCTGGTATGATTTTATCAACAAAAACCTGTCCCTCTAAATGATCTAATTCATGACAAATAGCTTGTGCCAATAAATCCTTAGCCTTTACTTTAACTCTTTTTCCAGTTCTATCTGTATATTCAGCAGTTACTTCCTCTGGTCTCATAATTTTTGCAAATTGATTAGGGAAACTCAAGCATCCTTCTTCAACTTCATGTTCTCCTTTTGTTTTCAAAATAACTGGATTTATTAAAACAATTGATCCTTTGTCATCATATAAATCAATAACAACTACTCTTTTTAAAATTCCAACTTGAACAGCTGCTAAACCTACACCATTGTATTTATGCATTGTTTCTATCATATCATCTATTAATGTTTGTAGTTTGTCATCTATTACTTCAACTTCTCTTGATTTCTTTCTTAAAATTTCATCTTCTTCTAATCTTAAATTTCTTATTGCCATTTTTTATTCCCCCTATTTATATGTATACAGAATTTATTACATAAATTCTGTATAAGATATCCGTAACTTGCAAAGCTCGAACGGCTATCTTAATCACACCATATTATTTGGATTTACATCTATTGTAATTTTTGTATTTTTATAATCTTTAGCATATAAAGTCTTTAGCAACTCATTTAAAGTTTCATTTGCTTTTTCATTCATATTGCCTTTTATTATAATTCTCCATCTAAATTTATTTTGTATTTTATCTATTGGAGATGGCATTGGCTTAAATATTTTAAATTCTTCGTTGTCCAAATTTTTTGTTGCAATTTCATAAGCTAAATTTGAAACTTTTTTGATTTCTTCTTCATTTATGCTATTAAATCCAATTATTATTATATCGCAAAATGGTGGATATTTCAACTGTTTTCGTAAAGCTATTTCTGTTTCATAAAATTCCTCGTAATTCTGTTTTTGTGCATTTTGAATGCTGAAATTTTCTGGATTATAGCTTTGTATTATAACTTTTCCCGGTAGATTTTCTCTTCCTGCTCTTCCTGCTACTTGTGTTAATATTTGGAATGTTCTTTCTGTTGCTCTGTAATCATCTATATTTAGTGAGCTGTCTGCTGCTATAACTCCGACTAAAGTTACCTTTGGAAAATGATGTCCTTTTACTACCATTTGTGTTCCAATTAGTATGTCTGCTTCTCCATTTTTGAATTTATTTAAAATTTCTTCGTGTGAATTTTTCTTCGTTACTGTGTCTACATCCATTCTTATTGTTTTAGCTTGTGAAAACTGTTTGTGAATTTCTTGTTCTAGTTTTTGCGTTCCCGTTCCAAAATATCTTATTTTATCACTTCCGCACTCTGGACAAGTTTTTACCAATTTTTCTTCATATCCACAATAGTGACATTTTAATTTATTTTCATAACTATGATATGTCATGCTGATATTGCAGTTTTTACATTTTACAGTATATCCACAATTCCTGCACATTATAAATGTTGAATATCCTCTTCTGTTCAAAAATAGTATTGTTTGCAATTTATCTTTTAAATTTTGTTCTATAGCTTGATATAAATCATTACTTAACATTGACCTATTTCCATTTGCTAGTTCCTGTTTCAAATCTACTATTTCTACTTTTGGCAAGTTTGAGTTATTTGCTCTTTTAGTTAATTCTAATAATGTAATTTTATTACACTCTTTTGCATTATAAAATGTTGTTAAATCAGGTGTTGCACTTCCTAATAATAATGGTATTTTTGCCTCTTTTGCAATTTTTTTTGCAACTTCTTTTGCATTATACTTTGGACTTGCTTCTGATTTATATGAGCTATCGTGTTCCTCATCTATTATGATAATTCCTAAATTTTGAACTGGTGCAAATATTGCTGACCTTGCACCTATTACGATTTTGGCTTTTCCATCTTTTATTCTTTCCCATTCATCATGTCTTTCCCCAATTGATAATTTACTGTGTAAAACCGCAATTTTTTCTTTTCCAAATCTCGATATAAATCTGTCTAACATCTGTGGTGTTAATGAAATTTCTGGCACTAATACAATAGCTGATTTATTCTCTTTTATAGCTTTATCTATTAATTGCAAATACACTTCTGTTTTTCCTGAACCTGTAACACCATATAATAAAAACTGTTCATATTTATTATTATCAATTGTTTCTGCTACCTTGTTAAACGCTTTTTCTTGTTCATCTGTTAATTTTAAATTTTGAGTACTATCTACTTTTTTACTATTTAATGGATTTCTTTCAATATTTTTTTCCACCAATTCTAAATATTCATTTTTAATAAGAGTATTTACTATAGCTCTTGTGCAGTCTGTAAAAGCTTCTATTTCTGGGATAGTACATCCTTCATTATCTTTTACAAAATTTAATATTCTTATTTGTTTATCAGATTTAATTTTTCCGCTTTCTATATCGAAACTAATTTCATCAAAATCTTTTTTTAAGTAAACAACATTTATTTTTTTTTCTTGAATTCTATTATTTACATTTTTAGTTCTTGTTCCAGGTGTTTGCATTAACTTAATGCACTCTGAAACATTACAAAAATATCTTTTAGCCATCCAATTTGCAAGTTCTATTTGTTTATCTGTTAGCCCAGTTTCCACTTTAGCTATATCTTTAATCTCAAACTCTGAACTTTGCTTTATTCCTACAACGTGTGCTTCTTCTAAAGTCTTAAATCTACCAAATGGTACCAAAACTTTACTTCCTATAAATACCATGTCTTCTAGCTCTTTTGGTATATTGTAGTCAAATGTTCTATTCAATTTTTTTGCTGTGCTATTTATAATTACTTCTGCTACCATTTAATCATTCTCTCCATTTTATTTTTTGAAATTATATCACAAAAAAAGTCTATATTCAATTGAGTTTATTTATTTTATGTGTTATAATATTTTTCAAAATTTATAATAAAATGAATTAGGTGATTCCATGGATGAAGAAAGATTTAAATTAACAAAAAGAGCCGGAATTTTTGGAATTATTGGAAACATATTTTTATTGATTATAAAAGCAATTGTTGGTTTTGTTTTTAAAAGTCACGCTATGATTGCAGATAGTTTTAATAGTGCTGGTGATATTTTTGCGTCATTAATGACTTTTATTGGTAATAAAATTTCAAGTGTTCCAAATGATGATGACCATAATTTTGGTCATGGTAAAGCCGAATATATATTTTCAATGTTTATTGGAATTTCAATGATTTTTGTTGCCACAAAATTATTTTATGATTCTATTTCAACTTTAATTTTAGGAAGTGAGCTTCAATTTTCATGGCTTTTAATTTTAGTTTGTATTATAACGGAGCTCAACATATTGTTTTTATTACAATTTGTTTGGATGGTAATAGATATAAAAAAACCTACCTGAAAATAAAGGTAGGTTTTTTATTTACTTTATCCTGTTACTACATATACACTTTGTGTACTATTATTTATATTTTTACTATTTAATGCTTTTAATTTCTTCCTCTGTTAATTGAGTAAATTTTAAAATTTGCTTAATTGGCATTTTTTCTTTTAGCATCTCTTTTGCAATTTTAAATTTATTTTTTCTTTCTCCGCTCTTTTATTCCGTTCTCTTTTTCCCATATTATAACGGCTTTGTGTTTCTTTTTCTAACATTTCCATTACTGCTAACATCTTTTCATCCTCTCCCTTCAATTCTTTAATAATTTCTTTCATTTTTGCTTTATCTAGTTTATCTGATAAAATTATAGTAACAATTCTAGTCATTACTTCTTTATCTTGATT
>OIYO01001576.1_pt1 | contig 11743 bp, 10 predicted proteins | sample 1588191 | NCBI WGS metagenome assembly OIYO01 (sample SAMN03283275) | human gut metagenome | biome: human-associated habitat; material: feces | host: Homo sapiens | place: Peru | collected 2012 | reverse complement strand
ACTTAAAATCCTGTTGTAGAAATACAGTACCGGTTCGATTCCGGTCGCCGGCATTAACATCTGGGAGCACTTGACAAGGGTGATATAATAGATGTTAGAAAAAGGAATATGTGTGCGTAGCTCAGCTGGATAGAGCACTTGGCTACGGACCAAGGTGTCGGGAGTTCGAATCTTCTCGCGCACGTATGAAGAGAAGCTAGCAAAAGATATTTTGCTGGCTTCTTATTTTTTTACTGTATAGGAAATTCCTTTGGTGTGACAATGGAGAAATCAATGGGAAAACAGATTGAAATTACAGATTTGACAATACCAGAACTGGAAATTTACGCGGGAGCGACTGAAGTGCAGTTACTTCGCTATTATGAGCCCAATCCTGGAATTTTTATAGCAGAGAGCCCGAACGTGATTGAGCGTGCATTAGATTCCGGATATGAACCGATTTCGTTTCTGATCGAGAGAACACAGGTGGAAACACGCGCCAGTGGGATCCTTAAAAGATGTGAGGAAACACCTGTCTATATCGCAGAAAAAGAAGTGTTAGAGCAGATCACAGGTTTTCATCTGACCAGGGGCATCCTCTGTGCGATGAGAAGGAAAATAGCGAAAGCGACAGAGAAAATCTGTGACGGAGCGAGAAGGGTCGTTGTGTTGGAGGATGTTGTAAATCCAACGAATGTGGGAGCTATTTTCCGTTCTGCGGCTGCCTTAAATATGGATGCCGTTTTGCTGACTCCTGCATGTACAGATCCGCTTTACCGCCGGGCAATCCGTGTAAGTATGGGAACCGTATTTCAGGTCCCATGGACTTATATGAAAGAGGAAAAGACGGAGTTGGAAAAATTAAAACAACAGGGATTTAAAACGGTAGCAATGGCATTGACCGATGATTCGGTCGGGATTGATGATGAGAGACTGCAAAGGGAAGAAAAACTGGCAGTCATTCTTGGAACCGAAGGCGATGGTCTTGCAAAAGAGACAATCGCAGATTGTGATTATACGGTAAAGATACCAATGGCACATGGCGTGGACTCCTTGAATGTGGCGGCTGCAAGTGCAGTGGCATTCTGGGAGCTTGGAAAGAGATCCTAGTACTTATTCATCAGAAGATATTGCGAAAACAGAGAAAACAGTATAAAATAACTATGGGATGTTATCCTAAAATCTTAATAGGCATCGTATCAGAAACGGAATTTTGTTTCAAAAGAACGAGAGCAGGAGGAAGAAAAGAATGTTACAGGGAAAGACGGTTCTTCTTGGCGTAACAGGAGGAATTGCAGCTTATAAAATGCCAAATGTGGCTAGAATGTTAAAGAAGATGCACTGCAATGTGCATGTGCTGATGACGCAGAATGCAACCAATTTTATTACAGCAACAACGTTTGAAACGTTAACCGGCAATAAGTGTCTGATCGATACCTTTGACCGTAATTTTGAATTTTCAGTTGAGCATGTTGCACTGGCAAAGCAGGCAGATCTGGTTTTGATCGCTCCGGCGACGGCAAATGTGATCGGAAAGATCGCAGGAGGAATCGCAGATGATATGCTGACAACGACTGTGATGGCGTGCACCTGTAAGAAACTGATCGCTCCGGCGATGAACCATAATATGTATCATAATCCGATCGTGCAGGAAAATCTTGAAAAATTAAAACGTTATGATTATGAGATCATTGATCCGGTATGTGGAATGCTTGCCAATGGAGATACCGGGGATGGAAAGCTTCCATCGGAAGAAACACTGGTGCAGTATGTTTTAAAAGAACTGGCATTTCCAAAAGATATGCAGGATATGAGAGTGTTAGTGACGGCAGGTCCTACACAGGAAGCGATCGATCCGGTGCGTTATATCACGAATCATTCGACAGGAAAGATGGGTTATGCAATCGCAAAAATGGCAATGCTCCGCGGTGCGAAGGTTACATTGGTAAGCGGACCTACGGCGTTGGAGATACCCATGTTTCTGGAGTATGTTCCGGTAGTTTCTGCAGAAGAAATGTGTCAGGAAGTATTAAAGCGTGCTGGAGAACAGGATATGATCATCAAGGCTGCTGCGGTAGCAGACTATCGTCCTGCCAATACAGCGACGGAAAAGATAAAGAAGTCAGATGAGGAAGCACAGCTACAGTTGGAGCGTACCACCGATATTCTGGCGGCATTGGGAAAACAAAAGGGAAATACAGTGTTATGCGGATTTTCAATGGAAACCGAAAACATGTTGGAAAACTCAAGAAAGAAATTAGAAAAAAAGAATTTAGATATGATCGTTGCCAATAACTTAAAACAGGAGGGAGCAGGATTTGGTACAGATACCAATATCCTTACCTTGATTACCAGGGATGCGGAACATGAGCTTGAGATCATGAGCAAGGAAAAAGCCGCAGGCTGCCTGTTGGATGAGCTTTGTGCAATAAGAAAAAAACGTCAGGGATGATAGAGCAGATGCCGGAGGAAATAGGATGGACACGATAAGAGTACAGAAAAACCAGACAATAGCAAAACAGAATGAAAAGGTAAAGGCATGGTATTTGATCCTGGAAGGTTCTGTAGTACAGAGAAATTCATATGCCAGAGTCATTTTACAGAAGGATGGGATTATCGGTGTTTCGGAAAGTGACAGATACCTTTGCGATTATATTGCCAGAGAGGATTCTGTACTTGCAGTCTTTAAATATGATACACCAGATGATCTGATCAAAGTATTAAACGGACAGGAGAGTATGCGGGGAGTATTACTTCGCGCTGCCTTAAAACAGAGACAGATGTTGCTTGAAACTTATGCAGGTTTCCGTAATCTGGTGCGTCAGTTCCATTCTTTTGTGGAAACGGAGTACAATGATTATACCGTGCTGTGCAGCCAGTTACATCTGGATGGACAGAGCTTTTCCAGAATGGACAACTTCAAACCACTTGATATGATACATAAAGCGGAAAACTGGGAGATCAACAACAGTACAGCACTGACGAAAAAATATCTGGATCAGTACCTTCATCTGATGCAGAAGGATGACAGTCTTTGTATCGGAGCGATCATGGAGGCATGTTATCAGACAAGACGTGTGACACAAGGTATTATTGAGATGGTAGAATACCTGAAATATAATCAGGATATTTTATTGTCAGGATCAGAAAATGATATGTTCTGCATTTACTTTGATCTGCTGTTAAGTGCGGAGGCTAGTAAATACGATACGAGACCTCTGCGGGAACGCATGGACAAGATGGCAGAAGTCATCCAGAAGCTGAACATTTACGATGAAAAACTGGTAAAAGAGCGTTTGGAACAGTATCAAAACCATGATTTTGCGACGATGGCAGAGGGAGATTACGCGACACCGGGCACAAGTACAGATGCGCAGGATTCCGATGACTGGGATGAAGAAGAAGAGAGTGGAGAAGATTGTCTGGCACATATCCTTAACTATGCGGGATACACGGAGGAAAAGATCGAGCAGATCCGTTCCCAGATCCGCCAGTATGGCGATCTGCCGGACATGTTATCTACAGATGCAGAAGCATTTGGATTAAGAAAGCAGATCTCTCAGATGTTCTATGAGACTTATTATAAGGTATTTATGAATGTCATGCATGATGAGGAAGAGCCGTCTCCTATCGTTGAAATGTTCTTAAACTTTGGTTTTATGGATGTTCAGATGGTAGGCGAGGACAATGCAAATATTCTGTATGATCTGACGGAGCATCTGGATTTGTGTAATTCAGAGCATGTTTTTACCATTTTCTCCTGGTTGAAGACAATCTACGAAGGCAAAAACGAACCATCTAAAAATGAATTTGATTTAGACTATACCGGTTATCTGGCAGAACTCCGAAAAACAGGAAAAATCACGCCAAATCAGGCAAAAGAATTTGCAAATAACCGTGAGATGAAAATAAAATTCGAGATCCAGAATATGTTTACTTCCGGTAACCGTATTACCTATGGTAGAATTTCGACATTTTGTCCGATCTTAGGGGAAAATGACCTGATCAACTCCATCGACAAGATGTTAGTAACGGTTCAGAAGTTAGAGGATGCCATCAATAATATCCGGAAGATTGATTTCTCTGTATTCTACCGTGAAGTTACGTTCTCGGATCCGGATAAAGGAATTAACCGCGAGATGATCATGAAAGAGGTATTGCCTAATATTATCCTGATGCCAAATGCAGGTACAAGGGCTCAGATGTGGCAGGAAACCGCAGGGGTGCGTAGAGATACTCCAGCAAGATTTATGTTCCCAATCTTTACGGCGGTTGATCTGGATGATATGATGATCGACACGACAGGACGTTTCCGTTGGGAGCTTTGCCGTAAGATACAGGGTGTACACTGGAATGATATCCGCGATAAATCATTGACAGCAGAGTATTGCGATTATATCCAGTTTTACCGTAAAAACCATGAATTATCTACGGATGCCAAAGAAAAGATCAAGAGTGCATTGGTGCGTGGAAAGAACAACTATCGTGAGGTATTTGTTAAGGATTATCAGAACTGGATCAAATATGAATCAAAAGGAAGTTTCCGTCTGAACAAAGTTTCCAGAGAGATTTTGATCAGTTACTGTCCGTTTGCGAAGCCAATCCGTGAGGAGCTGAAGTCAAATCCGATGTATCAGAGTGGCCTGCATCGCTATGATGTACAGGTAGCAAAGAAGGTTCAGCGGATCAATGGAGTTTACGACAAATATGTCAAGGCAGGCGGATTTATTACTACAGAATTAAAGGATAATCTGGATTATTATTCCCTGTAAAATAAAAGGAAAGTAGACATAGAAAAAGCCAGGTGAGGAATCATCTGGCTTTTTCTGAGGGGAGTATAAATAATTAATAAGGGGTATAAAAGTAATACGGATATCTACAAATATCACATATCACAATGTAAGTATAGCTTATTCAAAAATAAAAAGCAATTAAAAATTAGGGGGATGTATATTTTTCTTTTTTTCTCAAATAATAGTTTTGCTGAATGTAATACAGCACAAAAATAAAAAAGACAGGCGGTGTAAAAACACCGGAATGGAGGAAAAAATGGCAAAAAATGCAGATACCCAGAACAGCTATGAAAACAGTTACGAGCAGAACAGCTATGAGCAGAACAGCTCTAAGAACAAAGCTTCGAACAAGGCTTCCAATAAGGCTTCTAACAAAGCATCCAACAGCAATGCACAGAACAGCAACGGACAGGATGAAGCAGGTTCTAATTGCAGATAATACCGGTCACCGGGTAGAAAAGACTGCATAAGATATAAAGAGAAAAGTCTTTAGAGGAAAGAACAGATTACAGAGGAGAATCCTTTGTAGTCTGTTTTTTATATGGTGGTTGTTATGGCATTTTATACGATTCATGCAAGGGATATGTCTGGTATTATGTTTGAAAAGAGAGCCATTGTGATCGATGTACGGGAAAGAGAAGCCTACCGCCAGTGTCATTACAGGGGGGCTCTTAATTGTCCTTATGAGGAAATGGAACGATGGATGTTCCGCTTTTCGAAAAAAAGGGTACTGCTTTTGTACTGTGATTATGGAAGTACCAGTCTGCTTGCGGCAAGAAAACTGGCAAAGGCAGGGTACGAAGTTTATACGGTAGTGGGTGGGATCCATGCGATCAAAGAATATGAGGCACGAAATGGAAGAGATAATAATTGACATGCAAATTTAGAACGGATAATATTATGATATATGCGGGTGGCGTTTTTTAATGCCATTCGAAAAGAATACAAAACGAAGCAGATACAGAATAGGAGATTGGATGAGAACATATGAATTAATGGTGCCATGCCATTTTGGATTAGAAGCAGTATTAAAACGTGAGATTTATGATCTTGGTTATGAGATAGAGCGTGTGGAGGACGGCAGAGTGACGTTCCTTGGCGACGAGGAGGCAATCTGCCGTGCCAACATTTTTCTGCGGACGGCAGAGCGTGTTTTAATACAGGTGGGACGTTTCCGTGCGACCACGTTCGAGGAACTTTTTCAGGGCATCAAGGCATTGCCATGGGAAGATTATATCCCGGAGGATGGAAAGTTCTGGGTAAAAAAAGCTTCTTCCATTAAGAGCAAGCTGTTCAGCCCTTCTGATATCCAGTCAATCGCAAAAAAAGCGATGGTGGAACGTCTGAAAAAAAGTTATCACACAGAGTGGTTCAAAGAGGATGGAGCACCTTATCCGGTCCGTATTTTCCTGTTAAAAGACGAAGTTATGGTGACACTGGATACGTCAGGGGATTCCCTACATAAGCGCGGATATCGTACGATGACGAGCAAGGCACCGTTGACGGAAACGCTGGCGGCTTCGTTACTGCTTCTGACACCATGGAAGCCAGATCGTATTCTGGTCGATCCGTTTTGCGGAAGTGGTACATTTCCAATCGAAGCAGCAATGATCGCTGCGAATATTGCGCCTGGTATGAATCGTGAGTTTACGGCGGAGCAGTGGACAAACCTGATCGACCGCAAAATGTGGTATGAGTGTGTAAAAGAAGCGGAAGAAATGATAAAAGATGACGTTACCGTAGACATTCAGGGATATGATATTGACGGGGATGTGGTACGCGCAGCAAGAGAAAATGCAAAGCGTGCAGGGGTAGATCATCTGATCCATTTCCAGCAGCGCCCGGTTGCAGAACTGCATCATCCGAAGAAATACGGATTTATCATTACCAATCCACCATATGGAGAGCGTCTGGAAGATAAGGCAGATCTGCCGGAACTGTATGGTCAGATCGGGGAGGCGTATCGCAACCTGGATTCCTGGTCGATGTATCTGATCACCAGTTATGAGGATGCGGAGCGTTATATTGGAAGAAAAGCGGATAAAAACCGCAAGATCTATAATGGAATGATAAAAACGTATTTTTATCAGTTTATGGGACCAAGACCACCCAAAAGAGACAAAAGGGATTAGATAGTTAAAAGAAGCACCAGGGTGCGGAAACGGAGTGTAAATGAACTATTCAAAAAAATTTATTGCCCTTGGTGGAGTTGTGGCAATTACTTTTTTGATCAAATATAATACGATTTTTGCAGGGTATGAACAGATTGGTCAGTTTCGCGGTGGAGATCTGGAGGCGGAGACGTGGAATCCGCTCATTGCATCGAGCGTGAATGACAATCTGTTATCCGTCGTGATCGACAACAAGCAGTATACCAATGAAGAATATTCTTTTTTCATGGATGACAATCTCAATATCATGGTGCCGGTCAGTATCCTGCGAGATGCCCTAAATTGCAGTGCACATGTATATGATGGAAACAGATTGCTGGTTGAAAAACATGCAAGTGAGATGGAATTTGTAAAAAATGAATATACGGCGACGGTTAATGGCGAGGAGGAGGAGATCGTTTCTCCCTTCATCCAGAAAGATGACCAGTTCTATGTGAGTCTGAATGATCTCTCTACATATTTAGATTATAATTACAGTTGGGATATGCAGGAAAATCAGGCTTTGGCATCCGATAATTCTGTCAATACTGCAGTTGTGCCCTCCCGTTATGACTTAAGGGAAAGAGGACGTGTGGCAAAGGTGCGTGATCAGGGAAGTTATGGAACCTGCTGGTCTTTTGCGGCACTTGGAGCAATGGAATCGGTATTGCTGCCGGAGGAGAGCGCGCAGTATTCTGTGGATCATATGACATTATCCAACAATTTTGGGGTGGACCCATATGAGGGTGGAGACTATACTATGGGAATGGCGTACCTTGCCGCATGGGAAGGACCTGTGTATGAAAAGGATGATCCGTATGGGGATAACCAGACCAGAAGCGATCTGGAACCGGTTAAGCATGTGCAGGAGATGCAGATTATTGACGGAAAAGACTATGAGAAGATCAAGGAGGCTGTCTTTAAGTACGGCGGCGTGCAGACGTCCATTTATAATGCATTGCGCAGCTCACAGACATATTCTCCATATTTTGATAAGAAAACCAATTCTTATTGCTATATCGGTACGGAAAAGCCAAATCACGATGTTGTGATCGTTGGCTGGGATGACGATTATCCAAAGGAGAATTTTTCCATGGATCTGGAGGCAGATGGTGCATTTATCTGTCAGAACAGTTGGGGAGAAAATTTCGGGGATGACGGATTTTTTTATATTTCCTATTATGATACGAATATTGGAACGCATAATGTTGTCTATACGGGGATTGAAAGCACGGACAATTATGACCATATCTATCAGAGTGATCTGTGTGGATGGAGAGGACAGCTCGGCTACAACAAAGAGAGCATGTATGGAGCCAATATCTACACCGCGGAGGGCGCAGAAAGCGTGGTGGCAGCAGGCTTCTACGCAACAGCAAAGGATTCACAGTATGAGCTGTATGTCGTAAGACAGTTTCAGGATAAAAGTTCGTTTTCAAATATGATACCGGTAGCATCCGGTAAACTCAGCAATGCCGGCTATTATACGATAAAATTCAATCAGGGGATCGCTGTGGAGGCAGGAGAACGGTATGCGGTGGTACTTCATATCATCACACCAAATTCCGTCCATCCGATGGCAATCGAATATGCAGCAGATGAGGATTCTGCAAATGTGATTCTGGATGATGGAGAGAGTTATATCAGTTCCAATGGAGACAAATGGGAAAATATCAATACAGTAAAAGAGGCTAATCTGTGCATTAAAGCATTTAGTAATAATCAGTAAAGGTTTGATAGTACATGGAAGAGAAAACGTTAAAATTTTCTGCGATCGTACTTTTGCTTTTGACCATTGTAACGTGTGTGACGTTGCCCTATTTCCCAAAGATCAGGGTGCAGCGAGAGGAAGCAAAAGAGGCGCAGGTGGCGGAAGAAGAATATGAGGCGGGGCAGGTTGAAATGAATGACCTTGCGATCGTAAATACCGGAGGCGGAACAAGCAGCTATGGAGGTAAATTGAGCTTAAGACTGCCGGATGGTGTGAGCGAAGAGGATATCCATTTTACAAACGACTATGTCACGCAGACCATCCAGATCACGATCCCAGGGACCGATGAGGCTTATTTTGCCAGCCATCCGGTAACGGGAAGCAGTAATCACATTGACAGCCTTTCTTACGTACAGAAAGGGGAGCAGGGACTGATCGAAATTGTTATGGACCGTGTTTATGAGATTAACACTGGATATGAGAATGGGAGTTTCTATTTTGATTTTTTGACACCGCATGAGGTGTATGATAAAGTGGTTGTAATTGATGCCGGACACGGCGGAAGGGCTCCAGGAGCAACCAAACAGGGGGTCAATGAAAAAGATATCGATCTGGCAATCGTGCTGCAACTTAAGAAAATCCTCGAGGAACAGGGGCAGAATATTGGGGTGTACTACACCAGAATCGATGACAGCAATCCGACTTTTGACCAGAGAGTCCAACTGGCAAATAAATCCGATGCGGATCTGTTTATCAGTATACATAACAATTCGACCGGAAACGGCAGAATGTCAAGTGCAAGCGGAACCGCGGTCATGTATGACGAGTCGGACGAGACCGGCATGAGCCAGAAACTGGCAGAAATCTGTGCAAAAGAAGTGACCGATGAGATTGGAAGTCGTAACAGGGGCATTATAGAGGGTGACAGCATTTATATCATCCGGACCAGTGATGTGCCGGTGGCGTTGATTGAGGTCGGATTTATGACAAATAAGGAAGAGTTGAGACTGCTTTGCTCAGAGGATTATCAGGAAAAGACAGCAACGGGTATCTATAAGGCGATACTTCAGGCTTTTGAGGAGGGATTCTAATGAAACGGATTATATTTGCAACCGGAAATGCAGGAAAAATGAGAGAGATCAGAGAGATTATGGCGGATACAGGAGCTGAGATCTTATCCATGAAAGAAGCAGGGCTTTCTGCGGATATTGAGGAAAACGGAAGTACATTTGAGGAAAATGCCATTATCAAGGCAAAAGCGATCGCAGCACTGACCGATGATATTGTGTTAGCGGACGATTCCGGTCTGGAAGTGGATTATCTGAACAAGGAACCGGGTGTTTATTCTGCGCGCTATCTGGGAGAGGATACCTCCTATGAGATCAAAAACCAGGCGATCTTAGACCGTCTTGCCGGTGTGCCAAAAGAAAAGCGTACCGCACGTTTTGTCTGTGCAATCGCGGCGGCAATGCCGGATGGAGAGGTTCTGGTCACAAGAGAGACGATAGAGGGATATATCGGGGAGAAACCGGCAGGAAATGGCGGTTTTGGCTACGACCCTATCTTTTATGTGGATGAATATGGCTGTTCTACGGCAGAACTGACAGAAGAGCAGAAAAATGAAGTAAGCCATCGCGGAAAAGCTTTGCGCGCGATGAAAGAAAAGCTGAATCAGTACGGATGTTAGGATCACTTCTAAGGGGAATGGAAATGATACAGGATGCGAAGGATGTCTTATGAGAATACTGATTGTAAGTGATACGCATAGGAAACATGAAAATTTAAAAAGGGTGCTGGAAAATGTTTCCCCGGTGGATCTACTGATCCATCTGGGAGATGCAGAAGGATACGAAGACGTGATCGGAGAAATGGCAGGATGCCCACTTGAGATCGTGGCGGGCAATAATGACTTTTTTTCCAGACTTCCGAAAGAAAAAGAAATCCAGATTGGAAAATACCGTGTCTGGATGACGCATGGACATTACTATTATGTGACAGCGGGAATCCAGGATCTTGTCCGGGAGGCGGAAGCGAGAGGCGTGGACATTGTAATGTTCGGGCATACCCATGTGCCCATGATCGAGTATACGGAGCATGTGATCGTGCTGAATCCGGGCAGTCTGACTTATCCCAGACAGGAGGGAAGACGTCCTTCTTATATTCTGATGGACCTTGATAAAAAGGGAAATGCGTTCTTCGAAATCGAATATCTATAGGGTTTTGAAAAAAGGATGAAAAAATTTAAAAAAATATAAAAAAAGGTGTTGACATTTTAATAGTTGTCCTATATAATAATTTTTGCGTCACGGATGAAGCAACAAACACAGAAGTGACACAAACTAAATTCATATCGGGGTGTGGCTCAGCTTGGCTAGAGCGCCTGGTTTGGGACCAGGAGGTCGCAGGTTCGAATCCTGTCACCCCGATTATCCGCTCACCGAAACTTCTGTCACCCCGATTATCCGCTCACTGAAATTCCTGTCACCCCGAGCTTTTCCTCTTTTTCACTCTATATTCTGTCGGTGTCATACTGTAGTACTTTTTGAACATCTTACAGAAATAATCCACATTTTCAAAGCCAACGTTCTCAGAAATCACTCCGATTTTCTTCTCGGTTACGACAAGCAGACTTGCCGCCTCCTAGAGTCGGTATTTCAGCAGATAGTGGACAGGCGTATCATGCAGATATCTCCGGAAGAGATTCAGCGCCGTACTCTTGCTCACCATGACCTGCTCAGCAATTTCCTCCAGTGAAATCTTCTGATCATAATGCTGATGAATGTATTGCATCATCACCTGAAGCCGGCCCTGCGAAGATGCAGCAGGTTCTTTTCTTTCGGTCCGTACGTTTTTTCCCGTATGCAGATAAATGAGATACCACAGCTGCTGTGTCAGAAACGAAGTGATCAGCTCCGGATCCGCATCTGTCTTCTGGATTTCCACAATTTTCCTCATGACATCCAGGATTTCCGCCTGCCAGGGTATTTCCGGTGAGAATGTCAGACATTCCAGCGCAGACATTTCCAGCGGTTCAACGTATTTCCTGTAAATCAGCCCGGACTGAGGGGACAGAAAGGATGGAAGCAGAACAAAATTCGGGACAATCGCTC
>OIYO01001570.1_pt1 | contig 11814 bp, 7 predicted proteins | sample 1588191 | NCBI WGS metagenome assembly OIYO01 (sample SAMN03283275) | human gut metagenome | biome: human-associated habitat; material: feces | host: Homo sapiens | place: Peru | collected 2012 | reverse complement strand
AGCGTAGGCGGTCGCCGTGAGGATCAGGAGCAGCGCCAGGACGCCGGAGAGCATCTGTATGTATCTCATTTATCATCACTCCATTTTACGATCAGGCAGATCACCGCACCGGCCACAATGGTCCAGAGCAGTATCTTCCACCATGAGAATGTCAGTCCATCAATGGCGAACTCCGTTTGCAGGAGTTCCAGACACGATGTGAGGACTTGCCCAAGGCTTTGCATCAGAACACCCTCCTTTTGATGATGACGCCGATGACCAGCACGATCAGGGACGCTTCAATAATGGCCGTCCACTCGGAGGGCAGGAACGGAAACAGGCTGCTGCCCAGATTCAGGAACGCCGTAAAGAAATTGGATATGGCATCGATCGTATGATCCAGCAGGCTGTCTATATCATCCAGACCGTCCAGCAGATTCAGGATGAAGTGCAGGGCGCCGACGATCAGGCCGTTGATCAGGCTGGTGACCATATTCAGCAGCGCCCGCAGCGGCTCAAGAAGAACAGACATGGGGAAACCTCCTGTAACACAAAATAGATCCGCTGCGAGATCTGATCGACGCCGCAGCTGCGCCGGTTTGTGTTACGAGAAGAACAGCTTCTTGCCCACAACACCCAGCGCCATACAGATAACGGCGAAGGTCAGAGCGGCCTGCAGCTCGGCCGGGATGATGCCCCAGAAGCCGGAAAGCCAGATGGGGTAATTCTCGCCAAAGCCCTTTATCTGCTCTACATAGTCGTTGAATTTGGACGCCAGATCATCCACAGCATTGACGGCCTTGTCAAAGAGATGTACCACGCTGCCCAGCAGCTTCCCGGCGAAGGTACCCAGCTTGGAGAACACCTTGACCACCAGTTGGGAGATGGTGGTATTGCTGTAATCCTCGTCAGGTGCGCCGGTGCCCGTGTGATCCTCGTAGGTATCACCGCAGCGGGAGCAGGTGTAGATATCATAGGCCGAAGAAGTCTCCTCGCCGGTGTCCGGGTCAATGATCTTGCACTGTATGTGCGGGAAGGCGTAGCCGACCGTGTTGCACCGCAGATCGAGCGGGTCGCCGCAGGCGCTCATGGTGCTGCCGGGGGCGGATTCGGTCTGGCCGTAGACGCTGACGATGTCGGTCATGTGCATCTCGTCCGGCTGGGCGGCCCGGCGCATCAGCTCCGGCGGGCAGCCGGAACCGGCCATGATACCGGTGCGCATGTAGGAAAAATCGGTCTTTTTGTAGTCCGGATGGTTGAACATGGCGATGAACATCGTCGGCACGCCGTTGAAGCAGGTGATGCGCTCCTGATTGATGCAGGCGAGCGAGACCTTGGCCGAGAAATACGGCATCGGGCAGAGCGTCGCGCCGTGCGTCATGCAGGAGGTCATGGAGAGCACCATGCCGAAGCAGTGGAACATCGGCACCTGTATCATCATTCGGTCGGCGCTCGAAAGATCCATGCAGTCGCCGATGTTTTTGCCGTTGTTTACGATATTGTAGTGTGTGAGCATGACACCCTTCGGGAAGCCCGTCGTGCCGGAGGTGTACTGCATATTGCAGACGTCGTGCTTGCTTATAAGCGAGCTGCGGCGGTATACCTCCTCCGCGGGGACATCGTCCGCAAGAGCAAGCGCATCCTCCCAGGTGAAGCAGCCCTCGCAGCGGCTCTGCACCGTGATAATGTTGCGCAGGAAGGGGACGCGGCGTGCGTAAAGCGGAGTTTTCGGGTCGTGTCCGGCAAGCTCGGGGCAGAGCTCGCGGATTATCGCGTTGTAATCGCTGTCCTTAAAGCCGTCGCACATGACAAGCGTGTGCGTGTCGGACTGGCGGAGCAGATATTCTATTTCATATATCTTGTAAGCCGTGTTGACGGTGACCAGCACCGCGCCGATCTTGGTCGTCGCCCAGAAGGTGATATACCATTGCGGAAGGTTTGTCGCCCATATCGCAACATGGTCGCCGCGCTTCACGCCCAGCGCGATAAGCGCACGGGCAAAACGGTCGACATCGCTGCGGAACTGCGGGTAGGTGCGGGTATAGTCGCATTCGGTAAAGCGGAAGGCGTATTGGTCGGGAAACGCCTCGCACACGCGGTCGAGAAGCTGCGGAAAGGTCAGGTCGATCAGCATATTCTTTTGCCAGATATATCTGCCTGCGCCGCGCAGATCGGGGATAAGCGTGTCCGCTGCCGTGCGCCCGCCGAGGAATGCCGACATATAGTTTACATAATGCGGGAACACTATGCCCGCATCCTGCAGGTCGGGAGCCCATTGCTTCACCCATTCCAGCGACAAATATCCCTCGTAATTGATGCTTTCGAGTGCGCCGATGATATCCGCAACGGGCATATCGCCTTCGCCCATCAGGCGGTATTGCACGGTTCCGTCCTCACAAACGCTGTCCTTTATGTGAACATAGGCGATATACATCCCGAGGTTCTGCACGGTTTTTTCGGGCGATTCGGCGCAGAAGCGGTAGGGATGGTGAACATCCCAAAGCGCCTTGACCGCATCACTTTCGGCGCGGTCGAGCAGCGCCTTCAGGCGTGCGGTATCGCTGTAAACACCGTTTGTTTCGACCAAAAGCGTTACGCCTGCTTCCTCTGCCGCCGGTATGAGCGCTTTGAGCTGCGCAAGGACTTCTTCATCGTCGACATCGTTGCCGGGGTTTATCACGTCGTCGCCGAGAACACGGACAAATCCGCAGCCGATCCTGCCTGCGGCGGCGATGTATTCGCGGATAAGCACGGCGTTTTCCGCCGCGCGGTCGTTATATGCAAGGCAGGCGCCGGAGGAAAAGCAGGAAACCGCGAGCCCCAGCGCGGAAAGTTTTTTCGCGGTATACATAATGTTGTCGGGCGAAAACGGGGTGACGTTTCTTCCGTCGGAAAGATCGTTGCCGAGCCCGCGGACTTCGATCCCGTCGAACCCGAGGTCGGATGCCATTGCGCAGATATCGCCGAAGCCGTATCCGGGGCAGGCGAGCGTGGAGAAAGAGAGCTTCATTGTGTGTGTTCCTTTGCCGAAAAAATAAAAATACCCGGTCAAAAGCAAAAGACCGAGCAAAAGGGCTTGAACCGAAAATTATCACTTGCATTGCACGCCGAACAGCGGCTCTCGTTGATAACGGTGAGAAACCCGACCGACCCCTAAATGATTTCGGGGCGGCAGCTCCGGGGTGAGATCGCGTTGCGCAATGCTGCCGTCTTGCACCGACCGACGGCTCTCTGAAAAGCATTCTCGCAGGCTTTTTCCCCTTCATTGCTTTTTACGGGATTGAGTATAGCGCTTTTTGCGTGCGTTGTCAAGTATTTCTGCAAAAAACGGTTGAAAAGGCGTTTCGGCTGTGTTATAATCCGTTCAAGGTCAGAATTTATTTACCGGAGGAAGCATCATGTCCAAAATGAAGGTTGCGATCATCGGCTGCGGCTGTATCGCAAACAATGCGCATATTCCCGCCTATATGGCGAACCCCGATGTCGAGATAAAGTATTTCTGCGATATCATCAGGGAAAAGGCCGAAAAGTGTGTCGAAAAGAACAACTGCGGCACCGCTATCGAAGATTACCACATCGCTCTGAACGATCCCGAGATCGAAGCAGTTTCGGTCTGCACTCCCAACAGAATGCACACCCGGATATCCATTGATGCTCTTAAAGCAGGCAAAAACGTGCTTTGCGAAAAGCCTGCCGCAAGAACTTATGCCGAAGCAAAGCTCATGCAGGAAGCTCAGCACGAAACCGGCAAGGTACTCAATATCGGCGTTGTCAATCGCTTCAAAGCCGGCGTAAACAAGCTGCGCGAGCTTATCCAGTCCGGCGAGCTCGGCGAAATTTATCACATCTATGTCAGCTTCCGTGCTCACCGCTCCATTCCGGGGCTCGGCGGTGCCTTTACCACCAAGGAAATCGCCGGCGGCGGCGTTCTTATCGACTGGGGCGTTCACTACCTCGATATAGTCATGTACTGCATGGATGATCCCAAGCCGCTCACCGTTTCCGCAAAAGCGTTCTCCAAGCTCGGCGTGGATATGCCCAATTATGTTTACGAGGGTATGTGGTCGGAGGAAACCAAGAACGTCAACGGCACCTATGATGTCGACGACTTCGTTACCGGCTTTGTCCGCACCGAAGGCCCCACCATTACCTTCAACGGCGCATGGGCACAGAATATCGGCGTTGCCGAAACCTATATCGACTTTATCGGTACCAAGGCGGGCGCACGTCTCCAGTACGACAGCGATTTCACCGTTTATACCACCGCTTGCGGCGGGCTCGTTTCGCTCAAACCCAAATTCACTGCGAACAATATGTTCCAGAACGAGATCGACAGCTTCATCCGCTGCATCCGCACCGGCGAAAAGCTTCCTTCCCATATCGACAAGGCTGTCATCACCTCCCGCATGATGCAGGCGATGTACGATTCCTCCGATGAGGGCAAGGAAATCGATCTTTCCAAATAAACCCGTTAAATACCGCAAAAAATCCCCCGGCGTAAAGCCGGGGGCTTTTGTTGTTATTGATGCTTGTGAAAGCCTTGCAATTACTTGCGGGACTTGATCACAACCGCGCTGCCGCAGATAGCAACAAGTGCAACGATCGCGAATACGATCATGCTGGTGCTGCCGTCGCCGGTCTGAGCGGTGGAGGAGGAAGAGGAAGTGCCGCCTTCAACGTGCATCTTGGTGATGGCGTAGCCGCCGTTGCCGAGCACGTCGGTAAGGTCATACTTCTTCGCGGTAACGGATTCGTGCGGGATATAGAACCCGATAGCGTTCTTCGCATCTTCCTTTACCTTGAACTTGAAGGTGAAGGTGAGGGAGTCGTCATCCTTGACAGGCTTCTTCTTGCCGGTGAGTACCGCAAGAGTGATGTGGCCGTTGTCGATGACGTTGTGCTGCTCGTCCTTATCCTGCTTTACAAGGTTTTCCCAGGAATCCGGAAGCGTGATGCATTCGATCGCGCCGTCTTCATCCGCGGTGTTCAGGAGAGTGAGCTTCTCGTTGTCGTAATAGAAGTCTGCAAGCAGGCTTACGATGCCTTCTTCGACCTTGATGTTCTTGATCTTGACATTAACGGTGATTTCGTCGCCGGCTTTGTATTCCTCCGGTGCTTCGATCACGAGGTCGAACTGACCGTCGGGATTCTTTTCGCCGACCGATGCGATAATCTCTTCGATATACTTCTTGTCGGGGTCGTCATCAACGGGAGGCTGAGGATCGCCGCCTATTTCACCGAGCTTGATATCGGCAACGGTGACAGGGGTTTCGGTTTCCTTGTTCCAGAGCTTGTACGGGAAGTTGGCAAGTCTGTCAGCATCCGTAAGCGGGATCTGTGCGTTGTAGAGGCAGAGGTTTTCGTTTACCAGGTTGGAAACGCAGATGAAGTACCTGAAGCCCTCTGCGCAGTTGAACTCGGAAAGCTTGACCTTGAATTCGACAACAACCTTTTCCTCGCCGCCGACATACTTGGCTTCGATGGTGCTGTTTTCGATATTCTCGCCCTTGTTTTCGGTCTTGGAGGCGTTCCGCTTTGCAAGAACCTTGGTTTCGCCGTCCTGTGTGAACACATCATAGAAATGAGTGTAAATGGTAGCCTCGGGATCGCTGTTAATCCAGAATCTGAGGTTGGTGCCTTTGCCGTTGCCGCCGTCAACAGACTTGCAGGCTGCTTCTACGGCAACATAGAGATATTCATCATCGGCACGGAGCTGATACTTGTAGCTGAGGGTATCCTCTGTCTGAGGCTCGCCCTGCCATCTGCCGGTTTCCGGAGTGACTTCCTTCCAGCCGTCTGCCTTCCAGCCGTTGTCGTTAAGTTCGCCGTCTACCGTGATGGTTTCCTTAACAGGGGTGGGGGTGGAACCGCCGGGGATCTCGACATGAGCGGTAGCATCAGTGCAGGTGCCGTCTTTGGTAAGATCGACATTGTTGAGAACGATCACATCGCCTGCCTTAACGGCAACCGCGGCGACCTTCTGTTCCCAGTTCGGGTACTTGTCGGCCTGCTTGGGATCGCTGGTAGCGGAATGAATGGTAAGAGCTATGGTGTCTTCCGTCCAGGCGAATTCGGGGATGTTACCGCCGCCAAAAACGGATTCGAGAGCTTCATACTTGTTATCGCCGAGCTTTTTGAGGAAGATGGTGATAGCCCACTTCGGGTTGCACTTTTCAAAGGCTTCTTTGCTGGTGGAGATAGTGGAATCTTCGCCGGCAACAGAACCGTTGACCTTGTCAACACGGAAGGTGTAGTCGATAGCGTTATCGAACACCATGTTGCCCTGCTCGTCGGTGGTCTGGTTGTCTCTGTAGGTCTTTTGAGTGTCGCCGGATTCCTTGGAAGCATCGGTGTAAACCTCGAGCTCATCGAGGAACAGGAAAACAGCCTTGGTTCCGGCCTTGAATGCAAAGGTGAAGCGCACATAGCGTGCGGAAACGCCATTTTCGGTGGTGAGGGAGACCCAGTAAGGATCAGCCGTGTTGTTTACGAGACCGGATAAATCGCCGATATCAATAAAGGTTTCGTTATCGTCGGAAACCGAAACCATGATGTACTCGGGGCAGGCTATACCGTAAATGCCGGGAGTGTAAACATGTGCCTTGTAGGTGGCAATGTTTTCGGTCACTTCGCCGAGGTCGATAGTCGCGGTGCCGATGCCTTCCGGAGCGTTGATAAGGGAAGCATCTGCGGTAGCGGAGTAATAGAAAGCAAACTGATTGCTTTCCGCACCGAATTTGACATCCGCGGAAGCGTTGGCAATGCTGCCGTCGGTAAGGTTGGCATCATACTTAGAGCCGTTGAGATCGCTAACCCCGGTTCCGCAGCCGGATATAGCGTAGCTCTTGCCTTTGGATACGAGCACTTCACCTGACGTATCGGAACTGTGAGTGCCGTGATCGACGGTACAGAGAGCGTACTGCGCGGTGCAAACATAACCTCCTTCGTACCAGTACTTATCGGTAGTTGTGGTGGGAATGGTCTTGTTTTCGAGATCAAGCCCGTAGAAGTGATACTTTTGACCGACCTCAACAGAAGCCTTGAGCTCATCGATACAGTCGGAGCAAGCTTTGGTCCTATATTTATCATTTCCATAGTTAAGGGAATAAACAAAGCCACCCTGCGGGATATCAAGAGTCTTGCCGTTGCCGCCGTGGCTGCCATCAGAGATTTCTTTAACTTCATAAACGTCCCCTTCCGGAGTAGGAGCAAACGCAATATTGTACCACCAGTAGCCGCTGCTATATGATTCAGAATCGGTAAATATTACGCCCGCGCCTTCAACGGCATTGTTGTTGAAGTGAGTAATCCAAATGGGCTTCTTTTCCTCCTCCAATACGAGTGCTTCCTCCGCCACGGCGGGCAGCAGCCCGACAAACGCCGTAGCAGACACCGCGCCGAGTGTAAACAGCGCCGCCAGCGCAAGCGAAAGTGCTTTCTTGAAAAAGTGCTTCATCTTTTGTGTTCTCCTCTATTTGGCTATATTTTGTGTTTACTATGCGTTCTTAATAAGCCCTTTACGGGCGCGTTTTGCGCCCGTAAAGGATAAACATCGTGCCGGAGATTTACGCGAACTTGGAAAGGTCGAAAGTACCGAGGTATCCGCGTTTGAGATAGAGGTAGTCCGTCGCATCTATCCTGCCGTTGCCGTCGACATCGCCCTTGACAACGAGAAGGAATTCCTCTTCGCCGTTCACGAGCTTCATGCCGGTGGCGATCACGGCGGTATCGGCGACGGTGTTGCCCTTTGCATCGACAACGGTGAAATCGCTTACATTGAACTTCGTGCGGAGCTCGGAAAGCTTCGTGCCCTCCTTGATGCCGGTAACAAAGCCCTCTTCCGCGGTGTAGCCGGAATCGGTCGCGGGTTCAAGCGCGGTGAACGGGTCAACGAACTTGATATAAGCGCCGACACCGATCTTCTTTGTTGCAATATCCATGCCGTGCTGTTCGAGTATCTGACCGACCTTTATCTTCTGCCCTGCGGCAAAGTTTGCTTCGCTGTCCTCTGTATTTTTGACAGAGTGGTGAATAGCTATGAGATATTCGCCTTCGCCGAGCGTAACGGCAGCGGTGTTCGGGCCGATGCCCTGGGTTCTCTTGACAACCACATAAGCCTGTTTTTCTTCATTCCACCTCACAAGGATATTGTTTGTCCATGCGTGGTTGGCTTTATCCACGGTAATTTCGCCCATATCCGGGGTGAAGACGGTTACGTCGCCGTCGCCTATCTTGGCGTCGAAATTGGTGACGGAAATACCGTTTTCGATAACATCACCGGAAACGCCGGCTTCGACCTCGTCTATCCAGACGAACTTCGGACCGAACGACGGGCAATAGATATGGAACTTGACATATCTGCCCTTGTTTATCTTTTCGGTTTCGAGCGTGAAGGTGTAGGTACGCCATGCGCCGGTAACGTTTTCGTCGCCGCTCTGAAGCACGCCGGCAGTGACTTCGCCGAGATCGGTGAAGTTTTCGCCGTCCTCGGAAACAAACGCGCGGATACCCTTGGATATATTGATGCCCCAGTTGCCGCAGGCGGAGTATACGCGGTAGAGGTTCGTTTCAAGCGATTCGCCGAGATCGACGGTCACTTCAACATAATCGGCTGTCCAGCCGGCATATTTTGCCGTGCCGCCGTCCGGGCTGCCCTTTGCGCCGTCGGTAAGACGGACTCCGTCATCATCGTAAGTGTCGCCTCTGTTTGGGGCGGTGGTGGTATAGGCTTTGTTCTTGGTATAAATCTTTTCGGCATCGCCGGTCATTTCATACCAGGTTTTGAGCTCGTCATATACGCTGTTGATCTGTTCGAGCGTGGCATCCTCATTGCCGAGCACCGCGACCGCTTCGTCATAAGCGGTGCGGAGCGCTTCGAGCGCAAGCTCGCTGTAATCACGGAAGTTGATCCCCGAAACGCTTGCGATAAGCTTCTGGAGATCCTCCTTGCCGGAAAGCGCGGAGGCAAGCTTCTGCAGAACCCTGCGGACTTCACCGGACATCGGTTCGCCGGCGAGGAGTTCTTCGGCTTCTTCGATAACAGCCTGAACAGCCGCGTTGGGCTTTTCGGCTATTTTGACCTTCGCATCGGCAACGGCTTCGCGGAGAGCGCTTTCAAGGTCGGCATCACGCGCGCCGCTCTGCTTCACGACGAGTATGCAGTCCGCAACGTTGCGGTTGTCGGTAACAAGCGCAAAGCCCGGTTTGCCGGTTTCGCCAAGGTTGGAAACATACATCGCCGTGCTTCCGCCGCCGTCCATACGGATAACGTTGTTGCAGCCCATTTCGATCATTGCGGAAGCAACATCGCGCAGGGTTATGGAACGGCTGGAATCGCCGGTGGATCCGCCCTGTGAGGTGAAGAATACATAGGAGCCGTCCGGTCTGGTGCCGAACGCGGTCCAACGTGCCCATGTGGTGGTGGTTCCGTGGGAACCGATGGTATCATAAATAAGGGTCTGGTCCACGCCGTCCTTTACAAGCCAGCCGACATTGGAAATGATGCTGTTTGCATTTTCGGTGACGGAGCGGGAGCCTTCGATGGACTCATCGCAGGTGATGTTGACGGAATCGCCCGCAACAAGATCTTTGACATAAGCCGCCTTGGGGGAATCGCTTCTTACAAAGAGAACGAATTCATCGTCGGCAAGCTCGTGCTTCGCGGTCATTTTTGCGGTGTTGGTGGGGTTGCCCCGCTTCCATTCGGCATCTGTGCTGTACGAATCGGCACGGACCTCGACGACTTCGCCCTTAAGGGTGCCGCCGATGATAAGGCCGGTATTTTCGACCTTTTTGCAGACGACCTCATATCCCTTGCAGTTTTTGAAAGTGAGAGCGGAATCGCCGCAGTATTTGTCGAAATAATAGAAGTTGTTCTGCCAATTGGAGGTTCCGATGGCTTCGGTGGTGGGAGTGCCGTTGTCATTATTGAGGAAGCCGCCGGTCTTGTTGATGGCATATATGGCGTTGCGGATCTCCTCGCCTTTGATAAAGAGCTTATACTCGGGCGAGCTGTTCACGATGTGCATCGTGCCGTCGGCATCAAAGGCGACAACCGATTCGCCGATACCGGCGTGTGCGGAAGCGACTTCGCCGTTGGAAACTATAAAGCCGTTAAGCCAGCCGTAATTACCGTGGGGGTTTTTGCCGCTGTCCATGGAGAAGAAGGCACCGTTGATAACACCGGCTACTTCATAGCCGAATTCCTCGGTCGCTATTCTGTAATGCTCTGCGAGAGTGGCGGCAAAGCCGGCTCTGCCGGAGAACACCATGGGGGCATAACCGTCCTTCGGGTCGAATTCAAGAACGGTGCCGATTTCGGTGCGTTCCTGAACGCCGCTGTCGATCTCGCAATCGGTATAACCGATGTTTTCGGCAATCATCTGCTTTTCGCCCGTCATGCGAAGACCAAAGGTTGCTTCTGCATTGACAAAGCAGGTAAAGCAGGTCGCGAGTATCATTACCGTGATAACCGCGGCAAGGATCCTTTTTGCAAGCTTCATTTCATTTTCTCCTTTTCGGGATTTTTATATATGTATTATACAAAAACGCGCCCGCGATGTCAAGTGCTTTTAAGCATTTTAATCAGTCGCCGTCAGCGGGACAAAGCGGGAATATTCCCCTGTTTGCAAGAATTCCGTAAAGCGTCGATACCGGAAGCCCCATCACGTTGAAATAATCGCCGCAAACCGATTCGACCAGCACGCAGCCGTAGCCCTGGATACCGTATGCGCCCGCCTTATCCAGCGGTTCGCCCGTGCGGACGTAGCGTTCGATCTCGGCGCGTGTCAGCTCGCGGAACTTCACCTCCGTGCGGCAGTATCCGCTCTCGGATTCGCCGCCCGTAATGACGGCATACCCGGTAAACACGGTGTGCGTTCTGCCCGAAAGGGCGGAAAGCATTTCCGCAGCTTCGGCTTCGTTATGCGGCTTGCCGAGCGTTTTGCCCGCGGAAAACACGAGCGTATCGGCGCCTATAACGGTTCTGCCGCGGTTTTCGGGGCGGGAAGCGATATCCGCCGCCTTTGCGAGCGCGTTTTGCACTACGGTCTGCTCCGGCGGAAGCACACCCGGCGACAGTTCCTCCGCCGACGACGAAACCACATCGAAGGAATACCCCGCAAGCGAAAGTATTTCGCGGCGGCGCGGCGAGGAGGAAGCAAGTATGAGTTTATTCTGCATCGGTTTCACCTCTTTTTTGGGCATTATACACCATAGGCGCGGCGTTGTAAAGCCGAAAAGCGGTGAAAAACACTGTTGACAAACATCGAAAACGGTGATATATTAAAAGGCAATAAAGGCTTTGACAAGGACAAGGGGTCCGCGTTCACCGGCTTTCAGAGAGTTGCCGTTCGGTGCGAGGCAACGGTCGGCCGCCGATCTTATCACCTTCGAGCTGCCCTGCCGAATTTTTTAAGCAGGGACGGAGTTCCCGCCGTAACAAAGTGGGGTCGGCGTGAACGCGCCTGCAAATGAGTGGTATAAATGATGTCTTTTCGGGCTTCATCTCGTTGCGGATGAAGCCCTTTTTATTTTTCCTGCGGGAGGTACAAACACATGGAACAGACAAAGCTTATCGCAAAGCGGCTGAAATGGGCGAGGGAAAACCTGGAAATTACGGTTGCCGAAATGGCTTCCGTATGCGGGATCTCGACCTCCGAATACGAAACGCTCGAACGCGGCGGAGAGGATTTCTACTTTTCGCACCTTTACAAATGCGCGCAGCGGCTGGGGATGGATATTTCCGAGCTGGTTTCCGGCGCCGATCCGAAGCTGGATTTTTACGAGCTGACCCGCGCCGGCGACGGAATGCCCATAAAGCGTGAAAAGGGGTTT
>OIYO01001567.1_pt1 | contig 11849 bp, 8 predicted proteins | sample 1588191 | NCBI WGS metagenome assembly OIYO01 (sample SAMN03283275) | human gut metagenome | biome: human-associated habitat; material: feces | host: Homo sapiens | place: Peru | collected 2012 | reverse complement strand
TGATGGACTGCAAAAAAGTTTTAACAGAAACAGATGGCGATATGGAAAAAGCAATGGACTTATTAAGAGAAAGAGGAATTGCAAAAGCAGCTAAAAAATCAGGAAGAGTTGCAGCAGAAGGACTAGTTGATGCATATATTTCAGAAGATGGAAAAGTAGGAGCTGTTGTTGAAGTTAACTCAGAAACAGATTTCGTTGCTAAAAATGAAGAATTCAAAACATTTGTTATGAATGTTGCAAAACAAGTTGTAGAAAAAAATCCTAAAGATGTTGAAGAATTATTAGCTATGCCAGCTGACTTCGAAGAAGGAAAAACAGTTCAAGAAGCATTAGTTGGAAAAATAGCAACAATAGGAGAAAACTTATCAATTAGAAGATTTGTAAGATTTGAATCAGAAGGATTAGTTGCAAAATATATCCATGGTGATGGAAAAATAGCAGTTTTAGTAAATATGGCAAAAGGAACGGAAGAAGTTGCAAAAGATATATGTATGCAAATAGCAGCTGCTAGACCTGAATTTGTAAGAAAAGAAGAAGTACCACAAGAGAGAGTGGACAAAGAAATGGAAATTTTAAAAATTCAAACAATGAATGAAGGAAAACCAGAAGCAATAGCTGAAAAAATAGTTCAAGGTAGAATTGGTAAATTCTACGAAGAAATATGTTTAGTAGATCAAGCATTTGTAAAAGACCCAAACAAAAAAGTTTCTCAATTACTAACAGAACAAAATGCAGAAGTAGTTGCATTTGCAAGATTTGAAAAAGGTGAAGGAATCGAGAAAAAAGAAGAAAACTTTGCTGAAGAAGTAATGAAACAATTAAAATAAAAAATGAAAAATAAAAAAGTTGAGATATTTTCTTAACTTTTTTTGTTTTTTATTAAATTTATAAAAAAAGACTGTTTTTTTATTAAGATATATGATAGAATACAAAATGAAAAAATAAAATAGGAGAGTGAAAAATGTCAGAAGCAAAGTATAAAAGAATATTATTAAAATTAAGCGGAGAAGCACTAGCAGGAGAACAAAAAACAGGAGTTAATGTAGAAGTTGTAGGAAAAATATGTGACAAAATAAAAGAAGTAGTAGACATGGGAGTAGAAGTAGGAATAGTAGTAGGAGGAGGAAACTTCTGGAGAGGAAGAAACGGACACCAAATGGAAAGAGCAACAGCAGACTACATGGGAATGCTAGCAACAGCAATGAATGGACTAGCACTTCAAGATGCCTTAGAAGCTAGAGGTGTAAACTCAAGAGTACAAACAGCAATAGAGATGAGAGAAATAGCAGAACCATTTATAATAAGAAAAGCAGAAAAACATTTAGATAGAGGAAGAGTAGTAATATTTGCATGTGGTACAGGACATCCATATTTTACAACAGACACAGCAGCAGTATTAAGAGCAACAGAAATAAATGCAGACATAATATTATTAGGAAAAGCAATAGATGCAGTATATTCAGCAGACCCAAAACTTGACCCAACAGCAGAAAAATATGACAAAATATCATATTTAGAAGTACTAGAAAAAGACTTAAAAGTTATGGACTCAACAGCAACAGCACTATGTAGAGACAACAATATTCCATTATTAGTATTTGGAATAGCAGACCCAGAAAACATAGTTAGAGCTGTAAAAGGAGAACAAATAGGAACATTGGTAAAATAAGGAGAATAAATGTTAGCACTAATATTTATAAACATAGTTATTATTATATATATATACTTAAAATATTATAATTTACCTAAAAACATAAATAACACAAAAGAAGAAATAGAAAAAATCGACCCAATAGTCTTAGGGTACATTAACGATAAAGGATTTAATAATAATTTTGATTTGATACTAGCTGAAATAATTAATTTAAATATAAAAGGCTATTTAAAAATAGAATATGATAGAGAAGATATTAATGCATATGATTATACAATTAAACAAAACTTTAACATAGAAACAGACGATATAAAAAAATACGAATTAATAATTTTAAATTTTTTATTTTCAGGAAAAATGGAGATTTCTAGAAGTGAATTAGAAGAAAAATTTATAACTACATTTAATTCATATAATGTTCAATATAATGATTTAAAAAAAGTTTTACAAGAAGAACTTATAAAGCAACATATTATTGATGAACATAAAAATAAAGAATTAAAAAAAGCTTCTAAAATACATGCAAGAATTTCAATGGTATTAATAATTATACTTTTTATAATAAAAACATTTGTATTTTCACAAATATCATTACTATATATTCAAATATATATAGTAGAAAAAATAATTGAAAATATATTACTTTCAAAAGTAAGTGATTATACTGAAAAAGGTGAAATGTTAAGAAATGGTATTATTAAGTATAAAAATGAAATTGAAAATCAAGAATTTTTAGTAGATAAAAAAACAATGAATCAAATAATATCTGAAAAAAGATTTGCAAATTCAATTGCTTTACATATAAATACAGAAGCTAAAAAAATATTTATAGATGATAAAGTAATAAAAAATGCTACCAAATCATCTAAAACAGTATTATTTAAAACAGTAATTCTATTTTGCGTAGTTATATTGGTTGGTTTCATATTACAAAAAGTAACAAAATCAATATCAGGAGATGGAATATTTTGGCTATATACACTTTTAGCCATAATAATAGCTTTTGTTGCTGATGTTACAAAATTATTAGGAACGCCTAAAAAATAATATCAAAATAAAAATAAATAAAAGAAAGGAGTTGTACTAAAAAATTAGTACAGAATAAAATTATGGATTATACAAATATAAAAGAAAAAATGGAGAAAAGTATAAGTGTATACAATGAAAAATTATCAGAGGTAAGAGCAGGAAGAGCAAACCCTGCAATATTAAACAAAATAAGAATAGATTATTACGGAACACCAACACCAATAAATCAATTTGCAGGTGTATCTGTTCCAGAAGCAAGATTAATAGTTATTCAACCATGGGATATGAGCATATTAAAAGAAATTGAAAAAGCAATATTAGCATCTGACATAGGAATAAATCCAAACAACGATGGAAAAGTAATAAGACTTGCTTTCCCAGAATTAACAGAAGAAAGAAGAAAAGACATAGTAAAAGATATCAAAAAAATGGCAGAAGAAGCAAAAATTGCAATTAGAGCAATAAGAAGAGATGGAATTGAAGAAGCTAAAGCTGAACAAAAAGATGGAAACATTACAGAAGATGAATTAAAACAAGCAGAAAATGAAATTCAAAAATTGACTGACAAAAGTGTAGAAGAAATAGACAAAATATTAGAAAATAAAGAAAAAGAAGTAATGTCTGTTTAATTGAAATAATAAAATATAATAAGGATGAAATTAAAAAATGGAATTTAAAGAAAGTTTAAAAAGATATCAAGATATTATAAATACTGAACTAGATAAATATGTTAGAAAAGAAAAATGTCCAGAAGAAGTGTTAAACAATTCTATGGAATATAGTTTAATGGCAGGTGGAAAAAGAATAAGACCAATATTAGTAATTGCAGCATATGAATTATTTAAAAATGATTATGAAGAAGCAATGCCATTTGCAGTAGCAATAGAAATGGTACACAATTTTTCATTAATACATGATGATTTACCAGAAGTTGACAATGATGATTTTAGACATGGAAAACCAACTAATCATAAAAAATTTAATCATCCTACAGCATTACTTGCAGGTGATGGTTTATTAAATCAAGCATATATTGTAATAAGTGATGAACTTTTATATTCATCAGAAAATCAATATAAAGAGAACTTTCATAATAGAGCAAGAGCATTTAATGAATTCACAAAAGCTGTTGATAGAATGATAGCAGGTGAATATTTAGATACAGAGCTAGAAGGTAAACAAATATCAAAAGAAATGCTACAATATATCCATGTAAATAAAACAGGAGCCTTGTTAAAATTATGTGCAAGAATGGGAGCAATTTTAGCTGGTAGTAGTGAAAAAGATATTGAAAGATTATCAAGATATGCAGAAAAAATAGGATTAGCATTTCAAATAAAAGATGATATTTTATCAGAAGAAGGAAATCCAGAAATAACAGGAAAACCAGTTGGAAATGATAAAGAATTAGGTAAATGCACATATATATCTTATTATGGGTTAGATGGAGCAAAAAAAGAATTAGATAAAATAACAAAAGAAGCAATTGATGAACTAGAAATATATGGAGAAAAAGCAGAATTTTTAAGACAACTAGCTATATATATCAGAGACAGAAATAAATAAAGTGTGTCAAAAGGGACGCCCCTTTTTGACATCATAAACGGAGCGAAGCGTAGTGATTTGTAGAATAAAAAATTGAAAAAATTTTTATTCTATGATGAGCGAAATGAAATGAAGCGAAAGGAAGAAACTAATGGAACAAGAAAATTTACCAACACATATTGCAATTATAATGGATGGAAATAGAAGATGGGCAAAAAATAAGGGATTACCAGTAAGCCTAGGACATAAAGAAGGCGCTAAAACGCTAGAAAAAATAGTTAGATATGCAAAAAGTATAGGAATAAAATATATAACTGTATATGCATTTTCAACTGAAAACTGGAAAAGGTCAGAAGAAGAAGTATCAACACTAATGAACTTGATACTAAATTACCTTGAAAGCTACAGCAAAAGAGCAAACTCTGAAAATATAAAAGTAAATATATTAGGTAGCAGACAAGGACTATCTGAAAAAATGGTAGATTTAATAGATAAATGTATGGAAAGAACCAAAAACAATACCGGAATAACATTTAATATAGCATTAAATTATGGTGGAAGAGATGAAATTGTTAAAGCAGTAAAAAATATAGCACAAAAAGTTAAAGAAAATGAAATTAACATTGAAGATATAACAGAACAAACAATTTCAGATAATTTGTATACTCAAAATCAACCAGACCCAGATTTATTAATAAGAACAAGTGGAGAAATAAGATTAAGCAACTTCTTGCCATGGCAATTAGTATATACAGAATTTGTATTTGTAGAGAAAAATTGGCCTGATTTTAATGAAAAAGATTTAGATGAAGCCATAGAAATATATCAAAAAAGAAACAGAAAATTCGGAGCGAAATAAAAAACAAAGCGAAGCATTAAGATTTGACAGACAAAATTAAGATAGCTGTTCAAATGAAATGAGTTATAGATATCTTAATTTTGGATGGCGATGAACGAAACAAAGCGGAGTGAAAGGAGAAAAGACATGGATTTAAAAAGGATATCATCAGGATTTATAGTAGCACTTGCACTTGCAATAATATTATTAATGCCAAATAACATAATCACAGGAATATTATTTGCAATTATAGCAATAGTAGCTATGGATGAATATTTAAGAGCAATATCAAAAGTATGCAAGCCTATAAAATGGGTAGGATACTTAAGTTGTATTATAGTAGCAATTATTAATTATATACCACAAGAAAACTTAATATCTATACTAATGCTTTCAATACCATCAATATTATTAATATTATTTGCACAAGTAATAGCAACAGATATGAAAACAACATTTAAAGATATGGCATACACACTTTTAGGAATATGCTATATACCAGTTTTTATGATGTTTTTATCATTAATAGATGGAATGAATAATGGAAAAATTTTATTAGGATACATATTTACAGCAGCTTGGGGAACAGACGTATTTGCTTATTGCATAGGATGCAAATTTGGAAAACATAAATTTAGTAAAGTAAGTCCTAAAAAATCAATAGAGGGATGCATAGCAGGAACTATTGGAGCAATAATTATAACATTGATATATACAGCAATTTTGAATAATTGTTTCTCATTTGAATATTCATATTTAATGTTTGGAATAATATCACTGGTATTAAGTTTAATAGGACAATTAGGAGATTTTTCAGCATCTTGTATAAAAAGATATGTTGATATAAAAGATTATAGTAATTTATTGCCAGGACATGGTGGAATGTTAGATAGAATAGATAGTGTGTTATTCATAGCACCATTTGCATATATGTTATTTACAATACTTTAAAAAGAGAGATTAAGGGGACGGGTCTCAAAATCCCCATATACCTTTTTATGTATTTAAAATTTTATGTGTATATATTTTTTGAAGTGAGCTAGTGTGGGGACCGACAAATTACAGCCTGTTAAAAAATTTTATTAGCATAAAATTTTTTATATAGACTGTTATGCAGTTGGGACGAACGATAAAAATATATACACATAAAATTTATATACTAATATAAAAGGGATTTCAACTTATTCCCAAAATCCCTTTTATTTTTAAAGGAGGAATAAATTTGACAATAATTATATCAGTCATAAAAATTATATTTTTGCTTGGTTTTCTAATATTAATTCACGAAGCAGGACACCTAATAGTTGCAAAACTATGCAAAGTAAAAGTAAATGAATTTGCAATAGGATTTGGACCAACAATATGGAAAAAACAAGGAAAAGAAACAAAATATGCTATTCGTTTAATACCACTACGGTGGCTTTTGTAGCATGGAAGGCGAAGAAGAAAGGTCTGAAAATGAAGGCTCTTTTTCAAAAGCAAGTATACCAAAAAGAATAGCAATTGTAGCAGCTGGAGCAACTGTTAATATTGTATTTGGTTTATTAGTATATTTTATTTTAATGTCTACTTCAAACACATATATAACAAATGAAGTTAATACAGTTTTAGACGGGTATATTGCACAAGAAATAGGATTACAACAAAATGATAAAATAGTTGAATTAGATGGTAAAAAGATAAAAAGCAAATATGACTTAAACAAGGTAATGGAAAAAACTAACGGAGAAGAGATAAACTTAAAAATAGAAAGAGATGGAGAAATATTAGAATATAATATAAAACCAACAGAAGTAAAAAGTAAAAGCACAGGGATATACCTAGATGAGAATTGCAAAATATTAACATTAGAAAAGGGTAGTAGTGCTGAAAAAAGCGGACTTAAATCAAATGATAAAATTATAAAAATAAATAATCAAGAAATAAATGGAGAATATAATAAAATAGTAGAATTGATACAAGAAAAAGGCGTAAATACAATACTTATAACTGTTGAAAGAAGTGGCCAAGAAATTTCTGTTGAATTAACTCCTAACTATATTTCATCATATTATTTAGGAGTAAATCTAAAACAAGCTGAAAGCACAATTATAAACTATATAATTTATGGTGGAATAGAAACTAAAGAATTTGCTCTTTCAATATTAGATAATATAAAAATGATTTTCACAGGTGGAGTTAGTGTAGACCAAATGATGGGCCCAGTCGGAATATCAGAAGTAGTTGCTAAAACAAATGGATTTAGAGAATTTGTTTATATGTTAGCATTAATTTCTTTATCATTAGGTGTAACAAACCTTTTACCAATACCTGCATTAGATGGAGGAAAAATTTTAATACTAATAATAGAAGCAATTAGAAGAAAACCATTAAGTGAGAAAACAGAAATAAATATACAATTGATAGGATTTTCAATTTTAATAGCATTATCTTTATATATTACGTATAATGATATTTTAAGAATTTTTTAAGGTGATAAAAATGGAAGAAAGAAAAGGAAATATAATATTAGGAATAATTTTAGCAATATTAATGATAATTGCAATAGTAATTGTAGTCATTAATCCAAATAAAACTGAAAAAACAGCAGAAACAATTCGAAATATGCAAGAAACTAATACAGAAGAACAAACAAATAAAAATATAGAAAAAATAAATGAACAAGAAGAAAAAGAAGCAAGTATGCAAGAAGGCGGAACATTTTGTAAAATAGGAAACCAAATAGTATTTTATGAAGATACAAATAAAAGCATTTATTTGTATAATGTAAATGACAATAAAACTAGTAAAATAGCAACATTAGAAAATAGTATAAACAAAATGTATTTTGATGGTGAAAATATTTATTGCATACCAAGCTATTATAAGGGAAAAGGAATATATAAAATAGATTTACAAGGAAATGTTCGAAAAATTTATGAAGGATCTTCATTACAATTATGGATTACAGAAAATAAAATATATTTTGTAAAACAAATTGGTTATGATGATTTTAATCAAAATCCACAAGGGACTATATGTGTAATGGATAAAGATGGAGCCAATGTTTTAGAACTTGCAAAAAATATAAAAAATTATTTCTACTTACAAAATGATAAAATTTATTATACAACTCAAGATAGAAAAATGTATGTAATAAATAAAGATGGAACTAATCAAGAAGAACTAGCTCAAGGAAGAAAATTTGTAATTTCTACATCTGAAAAATATATATTATATATAGACTATGCAAATCAAGAAGCAGAGCATATTTTAAATTTAGAAACTAAAGAAGATAGTATAATAGGTTATTTGGGGCAACTTAATAAATTTCAAGAAAAAACATATTTAAATGCAAGAAAAAAATTAGATGATGGTTCAATTGAAGCAGAATATACTTTATTTGAAGTTAAAGAAGATGGAACTGTTCAAGAATATGGTAAATTTGCAGACTTAAGAACAGATTTAAAATATATAATAAATAAAAAAACATATCTTTCTAATCAACAAGGAGGAACATATACTATAAATTTAGATAATAGCCAAAAGGAAAGTGCTGAAAATTATAATGGTTGTAGATATTTTTTAGGTGGATATGGTTATAAAATAGATGACTCAAATATGGAAGATATAAAAATTGAAAGAATTGAATTGTAAAAATAAAAACTCAGAATATAAATAGTTCTGAGTTTTTTTGTGTAGTAGTATTGTGAATAAAAAATATTTTTTAGCTTGTTCGCTTTAATCCATCGACAAAATGTGATAAAATACAAAAAACAACAAAGAAGATCTGTCCCAAAAAGAACCGTCCCCTCTGGGACAAAAGGAGCTAAAAAGAATGTCAGAAAATAAAGCAAAAAAAGTAAAAGAGATATTTAGTGATTATGAAACAAAAGCAAATATAAAGGAAGCATATGTAGCAGCACTAAACGTAATTAAAAAAACAAATACACTAGGAATAGTGCTAGAAATAGACGAATACATAGAAATAAAAGAAATATGGTATTTTGAAAAATTCTTAACAGAAAGATTTTCATTTGCAAATATAGACATGACAATAAAATATCAAAAAGATACACAACTAAAGTCTATAAAAGATGAGTGGAGAAATATCATTTGCTACATGGCACATAAATACCCATTAATGAAACCAATGCTTTTAATGAAAAGTGATGTAGAAATAAATGACAATGTAATTGATGTAAAAATGCACATAAAGGGAGCGGACTTTTTAAAGGCAAAAAAGACTGATATAGAATTAGAAAATGTAATTAAAAAATTGTACGGAAAAGAATATAAAATACAATTAGAAGAAATTGTAAAAAAAGAAGATGAAATTGAATATGAGAAAAAAATTAAAGAGATAGAAGAAAAAGAGTTGAAAATGACAACTTCATATGTTCAAGCAAATGAACAAGAAAATCAACATCTATATTCAGCACAAGTTCCAGAATATAACGATCCAGATTATATGCCACCACAAGATGGGGATATTTACATGCCAGCAGAAGAAGCAGGAGAAATACCAAATGGAATGGCAGAAAATATGGCAGTAGGAACAGAAATATCAGACCCAGAGAAATATATTATGGGAAAACCTTCAAGAGCAAAAGAAAAGCTAATCAAAATAAAAGATATAACAGCAAATGATGGAAGAGTAACTTTAGAAGGAAGAGTAATAAATTGTGAATGTAGAGAAACAAAATCTGGTAAAGGAATGCTTATAATTGACATATATGATGGTACAGGAACTATTGTATGTAAATCATTTGCCAAAGATGCAAAAGAAGGAAATGATATTAAAGCAAAAATAGATGAAGTAAAAGGAATTAAAGTTATAGGAAAAGCAGGACTAGATACATATGCTGGAGATATAACAGTAATTGCAAATACAATAATAGAAATTTCAGAAAATATTCCAGAACTTCCAACAGAAGAAGAGGAAGAAGATACACCACTAATTTTAGGTAAAAACATGAATATAACAGCACCACTTGCAAAAATTTCAGAATTAGGGCCAGATGATGGAGCAGTTTCTTTAGATGGTGAAATAATATTTATGGAACCTAGAGAATTAAAATCTGGTAAAACATTATTAAGTTTTGACTTATATGATGGAACAAGTACATTAACATGTAAAGCATTTCTAGAAAAAGATAAAGCTAAAAAAATTATAAAAAAAATGGAAAGTGTAAAAGGCATAAAGATAGAAGGAAATGCACAAATGGATTCTTTCTCAGGTGAGCTTACTGTAATGGCAAATACAATAGTTGAAAGTACAGGAGTTAAGAAAGAAATAAGACAAGACAATAGCGAAGTAAAAAGAGTTGAGTTACACATGCATACTAAAATGAGCCAAATGGATGCAGTAAGTTCAGCAACAGATTTAATTAAAAGAGCAATGAAATGGGGAATGAAATCAATTGCAATAACAGACCATGGAGTTGTACAGGCTTTTCCAGAAGCATATCATTTAGTTGGAGATGATAACCCAGATATTAAAGTAATATATGGTGTTGAAGCATATTTAGCACCAGATAATACAAAATCAATTTATAATGGAAAAGGACAATCAATTGACACAACATATTGTGTATTAGACTTAGAAACAACAGGATTTTCAGCCACAAATGACAGAATTACAGAAATCGGTATAATGAAAGTTAAAAATAAAGAAGTAATTGATGAATTTAGTTGTTTTGTAAATCCAGAAAGACATATACCAGAAAGAGTTTCAGAAGTTACAAACATAACAGATGATATGGTTAAAGATGCAGAAACAATTGAAACAATATTTCCAAAAATGCTAGAATTTTTAGGAGACCAAAAAGAAACTGTAATTGTAGCACATAATGCAAACTTTGATGTAGGATTTTTAAAACAAAATGCCAAGAGATTAGGATATGATTTTGATTATTCATATTTAGACACATTAAGTTTAGCAAAAGATTTATTCCCAGATTATAAAAAATATAAATTAGGAAAAATAGCAGAGAATTTAGGAATAAAGGTAGAAGTAGCACACAGAGCATTAGATGATGTTGATACAACAGTTAAAGTATACAATGAAATGATGAAAATATTAAAAGAACGTGGGGCTACAAGTGTAAAAGATATAGGTGAAAAAGCAAGTGCGAAAGGTGTAGATTCAGAAGAATATAAAAAATTAAGACCATATCATGCAATTATTCTTGCCAAAAATTATGTGGGATTAAAAAATTTATATAAACTTGTGTCTCTTTCACATTTACATTATTTTTATAAAAAACCAAGAATATTAAAAAGTTTATATAAAAAATATTCTGAAGGTTTAATACTAGGAAGTGCCTGTGAAGCAGGAGAATTGTATAGAGCAATTGTAGAAGGAAAAGACGAAGAAGAAATAGAGGAAATTGCAAAAGATTACGATTACTTAGAAATTCAACCTACAGGAAACAATATGTACATGGTAAGAAATGGTACACTTCCAGATGCAAAAGCAGTAGAAGACATAAATAGAAAAATTGTAAATTTAGGAGAAAAACTAGGAAAGCTTGTAGTTGCAACTTGTGACGTTCACTTTATGGACCCACAAGATGAAATATATAGAAGAATATTAATGGCTGGCCAAGGCTATGAAGATGCAGATGAACAAGCACCACTTTATTTAAGAACAACAGAAGAAATGCTTAAAGAATTTGAATATTTAGGACCAGATAAAGCCTATGAAGTTGTTGTTACAAACACAAATAAAGTATCAGATATGTGCGAAAGAATAAGTCCAATATCACCAGAAAAATGTCCACCACACATTGAAGGTTGTGA
>OIYO01001563.1_pt1 | contig 11881 bp, 8 predicted proteins | sample 1588191 | NCBI WGS metagenome assembly OIYO01 (sample SAMN03283275) | human gut metagenome | biome: human-associated habitat; material: feces | host: Homo sapiens | place: Peru | collected 2012 | reverse complement strand
TCTCCGCTACCGCTACGGTCGGCGATAAGCGGTTGCCACCGGCAACCATCGCCCCCCGCGTGGTTGCCCGACCATACGCACAAACGGCGCAAATTACACGGAATAACGTTAAATAAAAAAATCAAAGGAGGTACAGCTTATGGCGGATTGTCTTATGCTGAAAAAATCTAACTGTAAGAATTGCTATAAATGCATTCGCTTTTGCCCTGTCAAATCGATACGGTTTTCGGGCAACCAGGCGTATATCATAGGAAACGAATGTATCCTGTGCGGACATTGTTTCGTTGTCTGTCCTCAGGACGCAAAGCAAATCGTTGACGAAACGGAAAAAGTAAGAGTCCTGCTCCAAAGCGGAGCGCCCGTTTATGTCAGCCTTGCTCCGTCCTTTATCGCAAATTATGAGGGTGTCGGTATCGGCTCAATGCGGACGGCTCTTAAAAAACTCGGCTTTTGTGATGCAGAGGAAACCGCGGTCGGCGCAACGATAGTCAAAAACGAATATGAAAGAATGATTGACGAACAAGAGAGCGATGTTATAATATCGTCCTGCTGTCATTCGGTCAATTTGCTTATCCAAAAATATTTTCCGAAAGAGCTTCCGTATCTGGCGAACGTCCTGTCACCGATGCAGGCGCACTGTATGGACATAAAAAAGCGCGTTCCAGAGGCAAAGACGGTGTTTATCGGTCCGTGCGTTGCCAAAAAGGACGAGGCACAGTATTATGAGGGAATTGTCGATGCGGTTTTGACGTTTGATGAGCTTACGAAATGGCTCAAAGATGAGGGCATTGAATTGACCCCCGAAACCGACAGCGATGAAAACAGCCGCGCGCGGTTCTTTCCGACAACGGGCGGAATTTTAAAGACGATGAAACAGGACAACCCCGATTATACATATATGGCGATTGACGGCGTTGAGAATTGTATTCAGGCTCTTAAAGACATCGAGAACGGAAAGGTTCACAAATGCTTTATCGAGATGTCGGCGTGCAGCGGAAGCTGTGTCGGCGGTCCCGTTATGGAGAAATTCCACCGCTCGCCCGTTAAGGATTATATGGCTGTATCGGACTTTGCCGGTAAGAACGACTTTAAAGTCGAACAGCCCGACAGCCTTGAACTCAAAAAGACGTTCACGGTGATAGAGAAAAAGCTTCAAGACCCGACAGACGATGAAATAAACGAAGTGCTGCGCCGAATGGGCAAGTTCAAACCGTCCGATGAGTTAAACTGCGGCTCTTGCGGCTATAATACCTTCCGCGAAAAAGCGGTTGCGATTATTCAGGGCAAGGCGGAAATATCGATGTGTCTGCCGTATCTCAAAGACAAAGCCGAAAGTTTTTCGGACACGATTGTCAAGAACACCCCGAACGGGCTTATGGTTCTGAACGAGGCGTTAGAGGTTCAGCAGATAAACGGAGCGGCTCTTAAAATCATCAATTTAAGGCGCGCCGAGGATATAATGGGCGATTTGGTCGTTCGGGTGCTTGACCCCAAGCCGTTTATGGAGGTCTTGGCGAGCGGAAAGCCGATAAGGAATCAAAAGACGTTTCTCGCCGAATACGGTCGGTATGTTGAACAGACAATCCTTTATGACAAGGAATACCGCCTTATCATATGTATAATGCGTGATATAACGGACGAAGAGGACATAAGAGAAAAGAAAGAGGAAATCAGCCGCCGCACGGTTGAGATTGCGGATAAGGTTGTTGACAAACAGATGCGCATCGTCCAGGATATAGCGTCGCTTTTGGGCGAAACGGCGGCGGAAACAAAGATTGCATTGACAAAATTAAAGGAGACAATAGAGGATGAATAATTTATGTGCGGATATAGGATATAAAAGCATAAACCACTATGGTGAACAGCTTTGCGGCGACCACGTTGACATTGTGCCGCAAGGCGATGATTCAACGGTTATCGTGCTTGCCGACGGTCTCGGCAGCGGCGTAAAGGCGAGTATCTTATCGACCCTTACATCAAAAATTATTTCAACGATGATGGCAGAGGGTATCTCCCTCGAGGAATGTGTATCGACAATCGCCGCGACCCTTCCGATATGCTCGGTCAGGGGCGTTGCGTATTCGACTTTTACCATAATTCACCTTATCAATAACGAAGTGGCAGAGCTTATCCAATACGATAATCCTCACGTGATAATGTTCCGCGATAACGAGAACTTTGACTATCCCAAATCGGAAATGAATATTGACGGCAAAAAGGTCTATAAGTCCGAGATAAGCCTGAAAGAGGGGGATATTTTTGTCGCGATGAGTGACGGCTGTCCCCACGCAGGAATCGGAATCGCGTATAACTTCGGCTGGAACAGAGATGATATTATCGAGTTCCTCGCGCCGCTCACCGTCAACGATTTTACGTCAAAAACCCTTGCGACAATCCTCATTGATGAGGTGAACAGGCTCTATGGCGAACAGCCGGGCGATGACGCGACCGCCTGTGTCGTAAAGATAAGAAAGCGCGCGCCGATGAATCTTTTGTTCGGACCGCCGTCAAACAGAGATGACGCAAACCGTATGATGTCGCTGTTCTTTTCAAAAGAAGGCAAACATATCGTCTGCGGCGGAACAACGTCATCAATTGCGGCAAAGTTCCTGCATAAGACAGTCAAGACAAGCCTTAAATTCGAGAGCGCAGATGTGCCGCCGATAGCCGAGATAGAGGGTGTTGACCTTGTGACCGAGGGCGTTATAACGATAAATAAGGTTTTGGAATACGCCAAGGATTATCTAAAGGATAACGAAAGTTATACGCATTGGGGGTATAAGCGTGACGGTGCGTCACTGATTTGCCGACTTTTGTTTGAGGAAGCGACCGACATTAACTTTTTTGTCGGACGAGCGGTCAATCCCGCGCACCAAAACCCGAATCTTCCCATTAATTTTAATATAAAAATGAACCTTGTCGAGGATTTGTCAAAGTGTCTGATGCAAATGGGAAAGAAAATAAAAGTCAGCTATTTTTGATATGTGGTATGGGTAACCGTATAATTTGATTAACATCTCACGGGATGTCGGGGACGCCTGTCTCCGCTGCCGCTCCGGTCAGCGATAAGCGGTTGCCACCGGCAACCATCGCCCCTACAATCAAACGTTGCATATATCACATCTGTAGGGGCGGGCGTACCCGACCGCCCATGAATATACGAACAGACATCACGGCAGTCCTGCACAGATTCATCGAAAATAATAAATAAGATAACGGATAAGGAGTGAGCCGCGGCTTGCTCCTTATATCCTTATATCGGAAAAAATGTTTGAAATTTTTTTTCGGGTTAAGGCACATTTGTTCATAACAACACTTGACATTTTTCACGGTATGAGTTATATTATTGAATGGATAAATATTTATGACGTATATTAAACTCTTGAAAGGAATTTAATGATATGAGAAAATTTGACACAAAGGTACAGCACCTTAAATATAAAGTTTTAAGAGAGATCTCGCGCGAGGCGTGGAACGGTACTCTGCTTGAAAATGTTTTGAATATTCCGCAAAAGATTGTACCGGGCAACACCCCGACAATGCGATGCTGTGTATATAAAGAGAGGGCAATCCTTGCCGAGCGCGTAAAGATTGCGATGGGCGGTGACCGCGATAATCCGAATGTGATTGAGGTAATAGAGATTGCCTGTGACGAATGCCCCATGGGCGGCTATGAGGTGACGGATTCGTGTCGCGGCTGTCTTGCGCACCGCTGTGAAGATGTCTGTCGCCGCGGCGCTCTCGAATTTGATGATGACCACGTTGCGCATATTGATAAGTCAAAGTGTATCAATTGCGGCGCGTGCGCAAAAGTGTGTCCTTTCACCGCGATAATAAACCGAAAAAGACCGTGCCAGAACGCGTGCAAGATAAAGGCCATTTCGATGAATGATGACCGTTCGGCAAAGATTGACAATGACAAGTGTATATCCTGCGGCGCGTGCGTTTATCAGTGTCCTTTCGGCGCGATTGCGGATAAGTCATACATTCTTGATGTTATCGACATAATTAAGAAAAGCGAGAACAATTCAAAATATAAGGTGTACGCCGTTGTTGCGCCCTCTATTTCGAGCCAGTTCACATATGCAAAGCTGGGTCAGGTAATAACGGGACTTAAAAAACTCGGTTTCCACACGGTTATCGAGGCGGCTCTCGGTGCGGATATGGTCGCGTATGCCGAATCCGAGGAACTCGCCGAAAAGGGATTTATCACAAGCTCGTGCTGTCCCGCGTTCGTTGATTATATCAATAAGGCCTTTCCGCAGATGAAAGAGAATATTTCGCATAACCTCTCGCCGATGGCGACAATATCCAAATATATTAAAGAGAACACCGATGAAACGGCAAAGATTGTCTTTATCGGTCCGTGTACGGCAAAAAAAGCAGAGGTTCAACAAGAGCGCGTTAGGCCTTATGTTGATGCGTGCATAACTTTTGAAGAGCTTCAGGCTCTGTTTGACAGCCGCGATTTGGATATAACCGAACTTGAAGAGAATTATCTCGATAACGCGTCATATTTCGGAAGAATTTTTGCACGCTGCGGCGGACTTGCGGACGCGGTTCAACAGGGGCTTAAAGAACACGGGTATGAGGATTTTGAGCTTAAAGCGCAATCGTGTGACGGCATCGAACAGTGCCGTGCGGCATTGCTCAGAAAGAGCAAGAATTTGGGTGATGTAAACTTTATCGAGGGAATGGCGTGTACCGGCGGATGTATCGGCGGCGCGGGATGTTTGACCCACGGCGAAAAGAACAAAGCCGAGGTTGATAAGTACGGCCGCGAGGCATACGAAAAGACGATAACCGACGCGATTTCCGTTTTGAAATAATGCGCGAAACCATATGGAATGGAAAATGAACCTTCCCCTTGAGGGGCGATGGTTGCCGGTGGCAACCGTTTTGTGATTTGACCGAGTCGGCAGACGAGAGCCGCCCTCTGCAACCAAACGCAATGTATACCTCATTCCGTAGGGGCGGGTGTCACCGGACGCCCATGAATATACGAACAAACAGCGTAATTTATACGGATAACCGCACAAAAATATAAAATATTATGAATTAAACGCCCGAAGCCCTGTTCCGTCTGCCGCTCCCGGACGGCAATGTAAATATTTTATATTTTTGATATGGATAACAAACGTTACGTATGCAAAAATATAGGGTTCCCGAAAAATGAGGGTTGCACCCGAAATTTTTTGGGAAGAGGAAACGCCGCGGAGCAGGCGATGAATTTTATTACAATAAAATTCGAGCAAGCGCAGCGAGCGTTGACGATGTAGGGGGCGGGCGTCCCCGACCGCCCATGAATATACGAACGAATATCGACAAATTATGCGGAATGCGGAATCGTTAACTTAAAAGCCTTCCCCTTGATGAGTGGAAGAGGGACCGCTTGCGGTAGATGAGGTGTGATGAACATCCCACGGGGCGTCGGGGTCGCAGATTGCCTGTGGCAATCGCTTTGCGATTTGACCGAGTCGGGAGACGAGAGCCGCCCCCTACTATACATATCGGTCGATGTCATTGAACGTGATTCCGGGGTGCATCGAAATATTAATGCCGTTGGCTATGACCGATGCAATATCGTCCGTGATGTTGTCCACGTCCTTTGGTGCAACGATTAGGTTTCCGAACCGTTCATCAACCTCGGCTCTTATGCGGCTTTTGATTTCGCCGCCGTCATTGTCCGAATTATCATTACTTCGGCGCGCGTGTTTTGGCGAGAAGCCGCCGTTTTTGTATTCGTTGTTGTGGCTTGCGATTTCTATCCCTGCTTTGGCTATTGCCGCGGCATCAACCACGGTGGGAACGCCTATCGCAATAACGGGTACGCCCAAAACGTCCGTATTAATGGTCTTGCGTTTGTTTCCGACACCGCCGCCCGGGGTTATACCCGTATCGGTTATCTGTACGGTCGTGTTTATTCTCTCTAAATTTCCCGAACACAGTGCGTCTATCACAATAACAAGCTTTGGCTGAATCTTGTCCGTAAGGGCGCGGACGATTTCCTCGGTTTCCATTCCTGTTGTTCCAAGGACGCCCGGCGCAATCGCACATAGAGGGCGAACGCCCTCGTCTATTTCATCGGGAACGTACTTTTTGAGATGACGTGTAATCATCAATGCCGCAACGGCTTTCGGACCGAGGGCGTCCGCCGTTATGCGGTGGTTTCCGAGACCTGCGACCAAAACCAAGTCATCCTCGGATTTCAGAATCCTTTCGGTCAGGGCTTTGATTTCGTCCGCACAGCATTCGCACATCTGTTCGTATATTTCTTGCTGTCCGTAAAACCTTGACGGCATTTCGATAGTTATATAATTCCCGACAGGCTTGCCGATTGCCTGTGACCCCTCATTGCTTTCAACCTTTACCTTTGTCACGGTGATATAGCCGTGGTGTTCGACCTCTTCTATTTTTATTCCGCGTATTTCATCAAGACCGCCGCTGCCTGCGGCAAGCATTTCGTGCGCCTCTATCGCAAGGTCACAGCCGGGTGATTGTTCAAAACAGCTCATATTTTGATTTCCCTCCGTTTAAAATAAAAGTGTAATTATTAAATATATGATTTATTTTGATACGGATTTAAAAAATTATGCACTAAAAATGATGTTTGCAAACAAAAACCGCGCCCGAAAATCGATATTCTCGGGTGCGGATAAAATTCAAGATATGTGTTCGTTTTTTATACTTCCATAATTATGGGAAGCAGCATGGGACGGCGTTTCGTCTTTGCGTACAAATACGAGCCGACATCATTTTTGATTCTTGTCTTTAAGGTGCTCCAGTTCAGGGGCGAGCCGTTGGTGCATTCATCAACAATGTCTGCCGTTATCGAGCGGATTGAATCAATCAAGTCTTCGGATTCGCGGACATATACAAATCCGCGCGAAATAATATCGGGACCCGACACGCATTCGCCCGTGAGCTTGTCGATAGAGATAACCGCAATGATTATTCCGTCCTCGGCGAGGTGCTTTCTGTCGCGAAGGACGATGTTGCCGACATCTCCGACGCCGTATCCGTCAACAAGCACGTTGCCTGACGGAACGGTTCCCATAAATTTTGCGGATTTTTCGGATAATTCCATAACACGTCCTATGTCGGATATGAAAATGTTCTTTGAGCTTATTCCGGCTTGAAGGGCGAGCTCCTTATGCCGTGACAAGTGGCGATATTCGCCGTGAACCGGTATAAAATACTTCGGCTTTGCAAGAGCAATCATTATTCGCTGTTCCTGTTGGCAGGCGTGACCCGAAACGTGAACGTTGTCCTGGCGTTCGTGAACAACCTCTGCGCCGTGCTTTAAAAGCTCGTTTACAACGTTCGAAACGGTCTTTTCGTTGCCCGGTATCGGGCTTGCCGAAATAATAATCATATCGGTCGGCTCGATGTTAATCTTTTTGTGTATCGAAAAAGCCATCCTTGTCAATGCCGACATCGATTCGCCCTGGCTTCCCGTTGTGACAATTACGAGCTTGTCTTTCGGATAGCGGTCGATTTCGTCGAGGTCAATCAAGGTGTTCTTAGGGATAGTCATATATCCGAGTTCGATTGCCGCATTTAACACGTTTGTCATACTGCGCCCCGAAACGGCAACCTTTCGACCGTGGCGAACCGCGGCGTTGATAATCTGTTGTACCCTATGTACGTTTGACGCAAAGGTTGCAACGATTATACGCTTATCCGTACCCTTGTCAAAAAGGCTTTCAAAGGTCGAACCGATAGACTTTTCGCTCATGGTAAAGCCGGGACGTTCGGAATTCGTACTGTCCGACATAAGGGCGAGAACGCCTTGGTTGCCGAGTTCGCCTATACGTGCAAGGTCAATCATTTCGCCGTCAATCGGGGTCGGGTCAATTTTAAAGTCGCCTGTGTGCAAAATTACGCCCGCAGGGGTGTGCAGAGCAATCGCAACGGCATCGGCTATCGAATGGTTTGTGTGAATGAATTCGGCTTTGATACAGCCGAGGCTCACCGTGTCGCCCGCCTCGACATTATGCAGCTTTGCCGAATGCAATATCCCGTGTTCCTTTAATTTGTTTATAAGTATGCCGAGGGTCAGACGCGTTCCGTAAACGGGTACGTTGAATTCTTTAAGAACATACGGCAAGGCGCCGATATGGTCCTCGTGACCGTGGGTTAAAACAATACCGCGGATTTTGTCTCTGATTTTGTGAAGGTATGTTATATCGGGGATAACACAGTCGATTCCCGGCATATCGTCATCGGGAAAAGCCATTCCGCAATCCAGTATAACAGCATCGTTTTCGCACTCAAATACATTTATGTTTTTTCCTATTTCGTTCAAACCGCCGAGCGGTATCCATCTGATTTTTTCGTTTCTCAATATAATTCCTCCGTTTTATGATATAGTTTTATTTAATAAAAAAGTTCAACAAAAATAATCGGGGTAACAGCGTATGCTCTCCAACAATTTTGTATTAAATTAAGTCCGCTCAATAAAAATTATCCTGCATTGGCGCAGGTAACAAATAATACCGAATCCCGTACATTTGCACAAAAAGCCGACCCTCTGACATACAATGATGAAGATGTTGCGCAAATTTTCTTGTCGGATTCAATGGCGGTATTTTGCCGTCTGTGCGCAAAATACGCCGCATAAAAAGCAAAATCGCCGAGGTATTATCATTTCCGAACACAATCTACCTTCTTATTATACACCATTTAATTCGGTTTTGCAAGTCTTTTTATCTGATTTGTGAATATTGCACTTATTTCATTTGCAGCTTCGGCTGTATAGCCCTCGGTTATCACTTTTATACAATGCCGATACTTTTCGGGAATAATAAGAACCCACCCGTTGCTTTGATAAATCTTGATTCCGTCCGTACGGCTCGGATTTTCGCCGCCGTATTTTTCATAAAGCTTTCGTATTATCTCGTTTTTTCGGATGTTCGGGCATTCGACTTCTTCTTCAAAAATTTTAAAACTCGGAATCGTGCCGATAAATTCGCCGAACGAAATATCCTTTCGGTTGAGATAATCCAAAAGAATGACCGAAAAGAATATCCCGTCAAAAAATATGCGGAACTGTTCATCGAGACCGTGCGACAGCATGGCTTTTATAAATTCATAATCGGATATTCCGCACTCGATTATCTCGGTATCGCCCGAGTAATCTCGGATTTTATCGGAAACCGAAACGGGCAGGACAATTCGGCGCGCGCCGAAATATTCGAGGTACAGCTTTGTACAGACGGCAAAGAGCGTTTGTTTGTCGATTTGTACTTTATCGGTCGAATAGAGATAGAATGACTGTCCGTTTAGGGTGATGTCAACCTCGAATTCCTTTTTTGAGCCGATGTTTGTGATTTTTTCAAGCTCGCTCAAAACCGTTTCGAGAATTTCCGAAACGCTTTCGGACGCGGTGCGGATTTCCATATTCTTTGAAAAGACCGTGCTTTTGACCGAATTTAAGATGTCTTGGGTATATTTTGTCCTGAAACCGCCGAGGTCGGCACTGTCGATAACCTTGTCGGGCGAACACCGCGTGAAAATTCCGCCGAAAAAAATATCCTCTAAGGTGTGTTCGGCAGCACTGTCAAAATCCGCGCCGTCAGAGGATATTACGGTGATTTCGGGGAAGAAAATTTCCCTGTCCGCCGATTGGCTTATGTGTATTCCGCAGGTAATTTTATGATAGATGATTCCGCATCTGAAAAGCGGCAAGGGCTGTTCGCCGAATAACATACACGCCGACCCCGATGAAGAAATTCCCGATTCCGCCGCCCGTGCGAGAACGCCGCATATGGGCGCGGATGCAGAGCAAATGGCGATTTTTGATTTGGGAAACATCGTGCCGAGCGCCGCACCGAGCTTTGCCATAAATTCGGGAGTGATGTCAGCGTTTATCTCGCCGTCAATCCTGCCGTTTCGAAAAAGGTTTTCGGTCGCAAGGCTTGCGTGGAGCAGGCTCGATGAAATACGTGTTTTTTCCTCTATGCGCTTGTTGTGCCATATCCTCACATCGCGTGCAATGACCGCGCCGCTGCCTATGCGACAGGCGTTCCCGATTATCGTGTTGGGGTATACGTGAACGCTTGCACCGAGGTTTATGTCCGAGCATAACACCGCCCCGTCCATTGTCGAATATTCGCCGATGATACAATTCCTTCCGATTACCGAATTTGATATTTCGGCGTTCGTGCCGATGATACAATTCTCGCCGATAAAGGCGTTCGGACCGAGTTTTGCGCCCGTTTGAACCTTGCAGCCGCGCGATATAAATACGGGCGGCTCTATCGAAACACCGCCCGATATTTCAGCGGCGGCATCGGCGAAAAAGCCCGGGCGTATTTCGCGTGTCGTATCCGAGTCGATAGAAAAGCCGTGTATTCCGCCGCTCATTATCGCCTTGTGGCAGAGAATATAGTCGGTTTGGGTGTTGATGAATATAAATTTGCTGTCAGATACAAAGGCGTTTATGCTCATTTCGCGCGATATGGCGGCGGAAAATATTTCATTGGCGGTATGGGTTTTAAGGTCGGATGAGGTTAAAAGAGCCGAGTCGGCGGCGAAAATGAAAATCCCCGAAAACGGGTACGAGAGCGGACTTGCGGCGGCTGCGCCCGATGAATACGAGGTAACGCGCCCGTCTTTGTCCGCCGTCACGCACAAGTCGGCTTGGCGAATGCCGTTGTCCGCGCTCGGCTCGGAGAGAACCGCGGTGATGTCTGCCTTGCTTTGGATATGCGCGTCCAGTGCGGACGCAATGCCAAGATTCGTTATCAGGTTTTCCTGAATCAAAATAAGATAATCATCGGCTTTGTCGGCAGACAAAGCCTTGATGTCGATTATCGAATCAATGTTGTTTTCGGTCAGATAAAGCTCAGTCGCGGCGGAGAGCGGCTTGCCGACAATCGGAAGGGAACCGATGTTTTTTCGGTCGCAAAGCGGTGTGAGAGAATAGGGTTTTGATGACGGAATGATAACAGCGTTCATATTTTCGGAGATTCTCCTTTATACGGATTTTGGATTTATTATGCAACGCATATGATTTTTTATGCGTGATTAAAACTTAAAAAATCCTTTTCTTTTTTAAAAAGATATGTTATAATAAAATGAATAACAATAAATTTCAGATAAAACTCGGATAAGGAGAATTGTTATGGTAAATATAGGAAACGAGTGGGACGCGCTTTTGGCGGACGAATTTAAAAAGGATTATTATCAAAGGCTTAGGGCAATCCTTGCGGCGGAATATAAAAAATACACGATTTATCCGAATATGTACGATATATTTAATGCGCTTAAATACACCTCGTATTCGGATGTAAAGGTCGTGATAATAGGTCAGGACCCGTACCACGGCGAGGGACAGGCGCACGGAATGTGCTTTTCGGTCAGAAACGGCGTTGAGCCGCCGCCGTCACTTAAAAATATATTTAAGGAAATCCAAGCCGAAACGGGAATTGAGCCGCCCGAAACGGGTGAGCTTACGAGCTGGGCAAAACAGGGTGTATTGCTTTTGAATGCGGTCTTGACGGTCAGAGCCGGACAGGCGAACAGCCACAGAGGAATAGGCTGGGAGACTTTCACCGACAGGGTGATTGAGCTTTTGAACGAGAGAGAAAAGCCGATTGTCTTTTTGCTTTGGGGTGCGAACGCAAAGCGCAAGGCGGAAAAGGTAACGAACCCGATACATACGATTCTGACGGCGGCGCACCCGAGTCCGCTTTCGGCGTATAACGGATTTTTCGGCTGCGGACACTTTAACCGCTGTAACGAAATATTAAAACAAAACGGCGAAACGCCGATTGATTGGCGACCCGTTGTCAAATAACCGAAAGAGCATAATCCGAACCACGATTTTGAGAGGCTGATTTCCGCTTTCGCTGTGTTAAAATACTCGGCAATCCGA
>OIYO01001560.1_pt1 | contig 11894 bp, 13 predicted proteins | sample 1588191 | NCBI WGS metagenome assembly OIYO01 (sample SAMN03283275) | human gut metagenome | biome: human-associated habitat; material: feces | host: Homo sapiens | place: Peru | collected 2012 | reverse complement strand
TTTCAAAGGCGAACAGGGTCATGCTCATCAGCTCATTCTGCACCAGGGTGCGGCTGATGATCTGACCGGCCTGATAGTCCACCTGCTCCCGCAGCTCCAGGGCGGTCTGCTTTTCGATATTCTTATACATGATACGCTCCTCCTTGTCCGTAGTCTGCCGGGACGCCTCATTTTTTATACACGATCCGCTGGATAAGCCGGACCGTGTTGTTGCCGACGTTTTCATAGCAGTAGGGCTGACTGCCGGGGAAGGACAGGCAGTCCCGGTTCTCCAGGCGATAGGTCTCGCCGCCGGTGGTGACCTCCGCCGTTCCGGACAGGGAGGTGACATACACCCAGGAGCCGGGGACCCGGTCCGGCCCCTCATAGCGGCCGCTGATGAACAGGTCCAGCTGGAGGGACTCGCTGCGGGACTCCGGGTCAAAGGGGAACAGCCGGTAGGCGATGACCTTTCCGCCGCACAGCCGCTGTCCGGCCACGTCCACCGCCCGATACAGGGCCGTAGGCGGGTCGTCGTGGCAGGCGATCAGCTGCTCCAGGGGGACGTGCAGCCCCAGGGCCACCCGGCTGAGCACCGACACCGTGGGGTTGGCCAGCCCCCGCTCGATCTGGCCCCACATACTCTTGGACACCCCGGACAGCTCCGCCGCCCGGTCGATGCTGAGCTTCTGCGCTTTTCGGATGCGGTGGATGTTCTCCGCCACCGCCTGCTGGATGTCCATGGGCATTCCCTCCAATATCTTGAGCATTTCCGCCACTATATTACCGGATTCTGCTGCATCTGTCAAGGCCGGAGCCCGAAATCAAAACCTCCGGCTAAGCCTGAGGTCTGATCTGGCCCTGTAAGGGCCTATTACTGGCAAGTCCCTCAAAGAGCGCCGAATTTTCTTCACGCACATTCTCTGCCCTACCGCCCGTAAACGGGCCATCACCATCACAGGCAAGCTTTTGCTTGTCGTTGGTTTTATTACTTGTCATGAATTAGTCTCCTTGTTTTTGTAAGTCTTGGCCGGCAAACCTTTGCCTTACTTTAACTCGGAGACTTTTTCTTGTCTACTCTTCCCCTCGCCATAGGCTATTTTTTCCCACCGGCAGAGCCGGTGGTTTTCTTTGTGAACCAATAGGAAAGACAGGTGCGGAAAAACCCACACCTGTCTTTTCTAATTCTCGGCAAAAAGGAATAATAATTACTGCAATCGAATGCGAAACGCCTATCTTTCAAACACGGTCTCCCCATTGAATGTCAACCGGCAGATGCATTCAGGCTCGATGGGCTCGTTGAACCGTGTCCAGATCATGCAGCTGTCGTCGGTCTGATCCGCGATAAAGCCCCAATCGCACGGGATAGGTTTGCCGTCCGCGTCAAATACCCTGAACGCGCCGAGAATGCCGGTGGTAGAGTCCACATAGTCGGCGAAATACACTGCCATGGACAGCTTGGAGCACTCGATCTTTTCCGCCGTGAGCGTCTTGCCGCCGTAGGACATGGAAACATTCTCCGCCAGCACCTCGCTTTCAATGGTGACCGGCGTGCCTTCCAGCGTGACCCGCCAGTCCCCTGGCAGCACGGTGGTAGTGATCTCCTTTCCACCCCAGTGCAGTTCCAAATAGGGGAGCGCTTCCCTGTCAACGGCCACATCCCGCCAAAAGTACCGCCAGTCGGCATCCGTGGCATCCGGGTCAAACTCGTCGGGCTGTCCGAAATGACAGTGGGTCTCTGGGTAGATGACCGTGTCCGTCCGCGTGTCCAGGAAATACCAGTTCTTCTCCCAGGACGCGGACCATTCGTCCGAGCCCAGCGGTTCTTTCATCACCAACTGGAGAGTGTCGTCCTCCCACCCGGCGTTGCAGATGGACGCACCGCAGGGAAGTTGCACGTCCGCGTCCCCCGGCTGCCAGTAATACCGCACCGTTCCGTTGCGGAATCGCTGCTGGCACTGGGGCAGCTTTGCGTTCTCTCCGGCGTTTTCCACCATCTCCGCCACGTTGAAGTCGATCTTCTCGTGGTCGAACCACCGTTTCTCCTGCCAGTTTGCGAAGGTCATCACCAGGCCGTTGGCGCTGTCACCCGGCTGCCAGTTGGCGTATACGACACCTTCCAATTCATTCTCTGGAACACCCTCTTTACGCTCCAGAAATTGTGACACATATGCGCCGGACATCATCTTACCGGGAAAATACAGCTCGAAGTCGGCAAATTTCCCTGTTTGGTCAAGGACGGCTCCCTCATTTGCCTTTACGGAATAGAGAAGATAAAGGGCTCGTTCATCAGAGATCACCTTTTCCACCTTGATCTGCAGTTCTTCCGTGGCCGCGACCTGCGGCTGCTGTTGTGAGATCACCGGTGCCTCGTCCGCGTCGCCGATGACGGTCTGACCGGGGGAAAAGATGTCGCGCCACGACAGCGGTATTCGACTGATAGCGAAGGCGGTCACGGATACGCCCAGTATGATCAGCACCGCCGCACACGCGGCAGATAATTTGGGAAAGCGGGTGCGTTTTCTCCGGCCTGCATTTGTGCGGTTAAAGTCGAGGGCTTCTTCCAGATATGCGGTGTCAATATCTCCGATGGCTGACACCAGCTTGTCGGTTTTCCGATCCATCATACGTTTGCCTCCTTACGATTCAGGTATTGATGTAGTTTTCCGCGTATTCTGCTGAGCCGGACAGACACGTTGTTCTCGGTGATGCCAAATGCGTCTGCCAGCTCGGATATTGATTCTGAGAACCAGTAGCGTTTCACAAACATGAGTCTGTCATCTTTGGGCAAGGCAGCGAGAAATGCATTGATCTGCGCGGACAGCTCATTTACGGCAAGCTGCTCGTCCAGAGAGTTGTCCGGGATACAGTCCTCCAGTTCGGATAGTGAGACCTCAAATTGGCTGCCCCGCTTTATCGCGGAATTGGTACGGAGCTTCTTCAAAGAGCGGTTGCGAACGATACGGCAGATGTAGGCTCTCAGCGGGTCGGGGGATTGAGGAGGAATACTGTTCCATGCGCCAAGATAGGCGTCGTTCACACATTCTTCCGCGTCCTGATGATCGTTCAGAATGCTTCTGGCGATTTTCATGCACAGGTCGCCGTATTTTTGGGACAGTTCGGTGATGGCCTGCTCTGAGCGCTCAAAAAACAGGCGTATGATTTGTTTGTCATCCATATGGCGGCGATCCTCCTTTTCCCTTTATCTATTAACTACCTTTTTAGGAGCCAATATTACACATTTTTCAAAAATTATTTTTAATTTTATCAGGAAAAGCGAGCTAGGTAAAGGAGCGCGGTCGCCGCTCACGAAAGAGACATACCCTAACCGCACAGGATTGTCAACGGACGCCCTGTATCTACCGTAGTTTTCCCTTGTTACCGAATAGAAAAACAGACGTGGAAATCTCCACGTCTGTTTTATACATATTTGTCAGAACTTCTTTAATTCCCTCAAAGAATTTTGGAGCGCATTGAAGATATTGAACCGGCTGGTCGATCAGCTATCTTTCTCCATCGTCAATCAAAAGAAGATCGTCCCGTGTTGCGGCATGATTGCGTAGCTCATCCGAGAAGCCGGAGATGCTGAACAGGACGTACCACACTTTTCGCCGATCCCGCTCCCATGCGACATCGCAGGCCTTAGCTTCCAAAGCACGAAGGACATTAAGCCCAACGGGCTCTTTCCAGTACTTGCACTCTCCCAGAATCAGGTTCTTGCCCTCCGGATCAAGAGCTGCAATGTCGATCTCATTCTTGGCATCCCAATACCCACCCAGTTTGGAGAACTGGAACGGCCATGCGTTATTGACATTCAATTCCCACATCCGCTCCTGACAGATGTCCTCATACACGAAGCCGATGTGGCTGGTAGTGAGTCCCCTGTGGATCTTATCCATCACGATACCGCTATGCCCGCTTTCGATAAAGCTCATATTGGGATAGATAAATGCGAACCAAAACCGCAGATAGTTATCCTTGATCTTGTAAAGGCCGCGCTTGCTCTTCTCGGGATTTTCCTCTGTGACAGGCACCCTTCGTTCCAGAATATCCAGATCCATCAAGGTCTTCAGGTACTTGGTCAGGTTCGTTGACTTGACCTCCAACACAGCGGCAATCGCGGAAAGCTTGTGATTTCCGGCTGCGATCGCCTTGATAATGGAAAAGTAACTGCCGACTTCACTGACCTCCTGCTGCAGCAAAAAATGCGGTTCATCATAGAGATAGCCGGAGCGGTTCAGTACGCATTTCTGGATAGCACGATAGATATCGCTACTCTCCGAGAATAACTCAATATACTTGGGGACACCGCCTGTAACAGAGTATAGCTCAATGAGTTCTCTGCGGGTTTTGCCAGGGAAAAACTCATGGTAATAGGCGAACGGGATCTGCTTGAGCCGGATCTGCGCGGTTCGCCTTCCGTATAAAGGGCTGCCGTAGGCCAGTGTCTGAGACTCCATCATGGAGATCAGGGAGCCGCAAAGGATGACCATAACAGACTGCTTCTTTAGTATTTCTTCCCATATCCGTTGGAATATGGAAGGAAATGCAGGCTCTGCCTTGCCCAGATACTGAAATTCATCCAGTACGATAACGGGCTTGCTGTCATGCTTGGCATCCATGATTGACTTGAATATCACGTCCCAGCTCTTGACATCCGCATTACGCAGAAGATCACTATCAATGAATTCTGCCGCTTTCTCTTTGAATGCCGCTCGGTTTTGTGCTTCGGACTCTTCACTTGCAAGGAAAAACAGGGCGTTTTTATCCCGAATAAACTCGGATATCAGCGTAGTCTTTCCCACTCGCCGGCGTCCATACAGTACGACAAGTGCGCTGCCGTTCCGCTCATACTCACTTTGCAGCGTCTCCATCTCCTGCTGTCGATCAACAAATACATGCATGCGATCACCACCTTTACAATTATTATAATCCAAATTATAATAATTTCAATCATAATTTCATTCCGCTGCTATAATTCTTTGTGGCAATGTAAGGGACAGCTTTTCAATGGATGCGGTAAAGTGTTTCTCAGAGTATTCATCTCGATGCCACGCCTCATAAAAATCTGTGCAGTATTCCTCCTCCAGAGCATCCTTCTCTGCCCAATCCTTTACACAGCCTTCTGCCTGTTCTTCGCGGATGCCCTTCAGCATAGCAAAACGCGCCATATCATAGTCGGCGTACAGCTCTGTAATGCAGCCCGAATCCCAGCTTGTGGTAAACTGCATTGTAAGGAGATAGACCTTGCATGTCTTGCACACTGAGGGATCAGGCGAGATCACCCGAACCATCTCTGGTGTCATGATAACCATATCCAGCGTGATCTCATCGAGCTTCTTGGGCATCCGGTAAAGCTCGGAGAACCGCTGCTCCAGCGCTTGGATCTCCTTCGGAAACAAAGGCGGCTCAAAACAGCAATAGATGTCAGGCGTATCGTTCTCTGTTTCGCGGTCAACACCGTCACGGATCTCCGTGATGATGCCGCAAAGTCCCTGATATTCACTTTCCTCTGTTGCCACGACTGCGGCGCCTATGGTATAGGTCGTGCCATTGTATGTGTAACGCATACCGTCTTTATTGATGATCATTTCATGTCCTCCTGATAATATTCCTCCCAGCCTTCCATGCAGTTGGTACGTGCGCGATCAGCATCGAAGCACTGGCAGCGCGTATAGCCTTCTTCCGTTTTGAAGAAAAAGCACGGGGCAAGCCCATCGTCTATCTCTACTACGGACTTGGCTTTGACCTCTATGCCTAACAGCTCCGTATCCTTCTGTGTGAGCAGCTTTAGCCAAAACTCCCGCGGGGAGAGCGTGGAAGTTCCCTCATATGCCATTGCATAGCGGCTTGCCGTGGGCAGCGGTGTGAATGCAAAGCCCTGATGCAGCACGTTGTCCAACATATACGTTTCCGGGCTGCGGTAATAGTAGATCCGCAGCGTGTTCGGCACTTTCCGCTTCGGGCACCATTCCGGTGCCCGTCTGTTCAGATCACGGCTTTTAAGATGTCTGGCTCTCTTCGGCAGGGTGCAATAGCTTTCGCCAAAGTGCATCATGAGTCCCTTTGACTTCTGGGGCGCGGGGATCGCATGGTAATACCGTTCCGGGCAATTCCGACAGGTATACTCCTGCGGGGCAGATTCTCTTTTCATGTGTATACTCCTTATTGACTTATATTTGAGGCCCCGGAAATCATCCGGGGCCTCTGACTTATGGGCGCAGTGTAAAGCGGTTTTCGCCCGTAAATGCACTTTGCAGGCGTCTTACTTCCGCCTCCAGTGCCGCTATGATCTGTTCTACCTGTTCCGGCGTGTAATCGTAACACACACGGCTTGCACAATTAGAAAGCGAATGGATAGCGTCTACGGCTCGTTGTGTGCGCTGTTCAGCCACACGCACGAACCGTTCCGCCTTGGTTTCTCTTTGCCTCAATGCTCGATACCTCCTTTACGCAATTTCCTGTTCGCCCCAGCGAATGCTGAAACGGCCGTCTTCATCTATGTCGCGGTATAACAGCAGCGATGTGAGATCGTAGTCCACTCCAAATCGTTCGTAAATATCATCCATATCTGCTTCGTCGCCCTTCATGAAGAGATTGAGCTTCTCTTTTGCCAATATCATCTGCATCAGGTTGGACTCAATGCTCTGTGCATAGGTCAGGAAATAGATGTCCTTCCAGTCAACGGAATTAAAGCGGATGAAGCGCATGTAAAACTGGCTCATGCGGGAGTTGTTATAGTGCAGCTCCGGGATGATGACTTTGTTGACGAACTCGAAGTTGACTGAACTGGGCAAGCTCTGCTGCGTACACAGCAGGATGCCGTTTCCGCTCTCGCGGAGCGTTTGCCGTAATGCCCTGCGTTTCGCAAAGGTAGTCGTCGCGCCGGTCACAATGAAAAGTGGCCGGTTGGGAAACGCTTCCCGCAGGGCTGCCGCATAGGCGTCCAGCACCACGGTATGGCGGACGCCTATGGCCACGATCTCTTCTGCCCAGCTGCCGGTAAGCTGGATCGTTCTCCGCAGCTTCCCGGGAAGCTCGCCGCTATACTCCGAAACCGTATTAGGCGCGGCACTGATCCGCAGCAAAAGCGTGATCTGCTGGATGATCCGCAGCATGGCATCTTTCCTCGCGTTATTCGTTGAGGTGAAATATTTCTGGCGCATGGTATGGAACTCCTTGACCGCCTGTACCCATACGGCCTTCTCCTCTGCTGAAAACGGAATGGGCTCCTGATGGATACGTTTGATGTCCTTCCCGGTGACCTCCTCAAAGGTACGGGTGATTACTGTCTTGGCGAGGATATCACGCAGAATATCTGCATTGTAGATGTCCTGTGTGCGCTGTCCGACACCAAATACGGTGATTTTCTCCGGCAGATGTGAATTGGCAAACAGCGTGTACCCACGACGATAGGCCGGGATCGGTTGACCGTACCACGGGTTAGTCTCTCGTGTCGCCGTGCCGTCCTTATCATAGTGATAGATGGTGTGGCAGCAGGATAGCATATTGATGGAATTGTTATAAAGCAATTCCATCTGCGGTGCGAACTCAGAGATGTTGTTCCGGGTACTGGTCCCTGTGGTCAGCAGCTTTGATTGGCATCGTCTGAAGCAGGACAGCACCGCCTTGGCACGGCTGCTGTACGGATTGCATATCTCATCGCTTTCATCCAGTACAAGACAGGTCTTGCGGCTATGGATCTTCAGCCATTTTTTGATCTGCCTGCGATACTTGCACAGCGCATTAAAGGTCATCAGCACAAAGTCGCCGGGCTTGATCCGCTCCAGATCCCTCAGCCGTTCCACGAACACATACGACACGTCATAGTTGGGCAGCACCACATTCCAGTTATTGCGGATAGAGATGGCCGATGAAATGACCCAGGTGTTACGATACCCTTGTCCGTCCATGCGGTATTTCCCATAGGCAATGCCAGCCAGCGTCTTACCGGAACCCTGTTCCCATTGCAGCAGCGTATAACGCTTTTGCAGAGCAAGATTCAGGTCGTGGAGTTGGGTATCGTTCAGCAGGATCTCCTCCTCGTTCTCGGCATCCCATAACCAGAAATCATCCAACCATTTCCCAATTCCCGTGTCCGGGGTCATTTCCTGAAAAGGCTGGCTCTGGATCAGGTATTCATGCCGCTTTTTACGCAGCAGCCGTTCGTAACCAGGGAGTGTTTCACCGCGCAGCACTGCTTCACAGACCGGGATAGGTTGGCGCAGCTCTTCACTCATGCGGCGTCGCACTGCGGCACTATACCCTTTATAGGCGAATGAATAATCCCGCTTGACAAGGTGAATCTCATCACGTTCCGGCTGCCGGTTCTGACGTCTGAGTGTCTGACGAAGATAATGCAGTACCTTCGCCTCGGTCAACCGCCGTTTGCACCATTCCTCATATCGCATCTCTGGCGGCTGTGTCTCCGTATAGAACCGATGCAGATACGCGCAGCATTGGGCATACCGATCCTTCAGGGACGGATGTATCCTGATTTGGTACAGCATCTTCTCTACCGTATAAGTAAACGATGCAGAGGTTTGACGCTCCTTTGCCAGTTCCCGCAGGATCTTGGCGCGATTTTCCTTCAGCATGGCCTTTGGCATTTGCAGCAGCGACATGTGGATCGCTTGTGCTGCACCAGCATAGAAGCCGCCGGAAAGATCGTTATCCATTCCTGTGTGATAGCGAGCCGGTGTTTCGGAATCCACGCCCTTCTTCTGCCAGAACTGCAACTTTATTGGGAAGCGCGAAACACCCATCTGCGCAAAGGTATCATCCGGCAACAGGATCTGACCAAGAAACCGGAATTGTGCCTCCATCTTCCGAATCATTGAGCTGTCCGAAAACGAGTCGGCCAGAAATGAGTTGGGTACAATCAAAGCCAGGATCCCCAGCGGCTTCAAGAATTGGGCAGCCTTCAAGCAGTAGTAGAGCTGTGATAGATACTCCTTTCCATTCTCAGCCATCCATTGCAGGTTGAAGGGCGGGTTACCTACCACATAATCAAAGCGTACCTGCGGCATATAATTGCGAATATCCTTATTAACCAGATTGGCCTCCGGATAAAGATATGACGCCACCTTGAATGCCTTGGTGTCCAATTCACAGCCATAGACATTGGCTTCCACCGGCATTACGTTGAAGAAGTTCCCCATCCCACAGGTGAGGTCCGCTACCAGATCGTCCTCTTCCAGTCGAAGGCAATCCGCCACGAGCTGACACAAGGCGGGCGGTGTAAAGAACTGGCCGTTTTCCAGTTCCTTTTTTGCCTCACTGTATGTATGGTAGCTCCGATAGTTCTTCCGGGAAAGCCCGTGCAGGCCTCCATCCCCTGTATAACCCTGAAAAACATCCTGCTTCGTGATACCATACGCTTCGCAGCAGTTGTTGTCGATCAGGTACAGGAGCTTTTCGTTAACTGCTCTGCGACTGCTCTGGGGGATCGATTCTGTCGAGGGTGTATACTTCATGACGACACCTCAGCATGAATAGTCAAGATACGTTTCGGCAAACTCCTTTGCAATAGACGCCGTCTTAAACTTTAGATCCACGCGCCCATTTTTGAACATGCGCAGTTGCGTGAGCTTCTGGCAGTCCGGGAACTGAAACACTGGGGTGGACACATCGGAATAACCGAGCAGCTCGGAGAATCCCGCAGGCTTGCACCCAAAGGTATTGGTTTCAAAGTGCGCCACGCCGGCAAGGACATCCTTCATGCGGTCTGCAAGGCTCCAGTCTTCACGACCCCAGTTTTCATCACAGGTGCAAAAGTATCCGCCAAAACGAAGCGTATCCCCTTTACTGTCGTAGCTGGGCTTGTCGTTGTAGCTATGCGCCGCTTTATAGCATTTAATGCGTAGCTCCTGATAAGCGCGTTCTACAAAACTGAGTCCATCCAGTTGTATGAACATCTGGTCAACCACATCTTCATAGTGCAGCGAAAGAGCCCGCAGATTGCGATGATACTCCTTGCTCGTATCCATATCGCACCTATACGGGTCCGGCTCTGCGGGGATCAGATGCTCTTTGATGGCATCCGTTGAGATCGTTACGCTATATTTCTCATTGAAATGCTGTGTGAGCTCAGAGATGAACCTACTGTGGAACTTCTCCAGTTCTCGGTTCAGATCCGTTATCCCGAACCGGTAATTGCTCCCAAAGTAGGGCAGCGACCCATCCTGCCCTATGCCGAGCAGGTCTCTTTGCGCCTGAATCGCTTTTTTCCACTGTTGGCGTATTTCACGGAGCGCACGGCAGGATTCATCATACGCCTGTTGCTGGGTTTCGCAGAACATCAGGTCATCCTCCGGCAGGCGGGAATCCGCCTTGATCTCAACTTGCTCCAATTTATCGAGTAATCCCATAATTAAAAGTCCTCCTACAAAAACAAAAGCACCGCTGAACTGTCGTCAAACAATTCAGCGGTGCTTCTCCGCATTTATTCTTATTGTGCTGCTTCGATGCACACGTTTGGTATCAGGGGAAGGTGCATAGATTTACACCGGACTTTACTATCGCATAAATCGGTATGTTAGCTTCCTTCGATCCCATTATACCCATTATACTGGGAGATGGGGGTATAGGGGGCGGCATTTTTTGCCGCCCTCCTGTACCATTCGTCATACTATGCGCACATCGCTTCCGGCAGCTCCATCACAAAAGGGTACGTTTCCAAGGACACATGATACATGGAGTTCATGGTCTCAAAAACGGCCTTTCGGTCAGAGAACGACTGGATACGGACGACCCGCGAGGTGCAGATCATGCCGCTGGAATGGCGTATCCATGCACGGCAGCCCTCACAGAGCGGCGCAGCCAACTGGCCGGTAAGAATGACCTGCTTCTTATTCATTTCTTTAACCCCTTCCTTTGACCGGTATGGTCATGAAAAGCGCGATCATTATCTGAGTTGAAAAATAGCCTGTGTATGATCTAATAGGCACATTTGAGAATGCTCCGTACCACATGTACGGTGGTATTCTCCCTCTGTGCGATCTCCCGCGTACCGTAGCCATCTGCCTTGAGCCGCAGTACGTTCATATCACGGCGGGGCATATGCCGGCCAAGATCGTGGAACATCAGACCGGTCTCCATATCCAGAAAGCTCTCATCCGTTGCGGAGAGCATATCGGAAAGGGACAGGCCGTTCTCGTCCATGACTGCGTTCAGGCTGACAGTAGGCGCCGCACGCTTGGTAGACGCCTGATGGCGGAAATGGTCTGCCAGGCGGCTCTCCATCTTGCGCCATGCAATGGTGGCGAAGCTGAATCGGCCGGACTCGCCCTGCGTGGTATAGTCCATGACTGCCTGCAAGTAGCCAAAGACCACCACATCGTAATACTCATCCTCCGGCAGCTTCTTCTCATTGAGAAAAGCATAGACCAGATTGTGATGCGTCTCTGCAAATAACTGCTGCGCCGGGGTCATGGGGGTATTTTCATTCATTACAGTTCCTCCTATATGCCGGGAGCCGCAGCCTGTGTTTTACACAGACTGCGGCTCTTCACATGTTTCAGATCCTTATAAGGTCTGATAGGTTCATTTAGTGGGGAAGCTCCTCACGCTCGCCATCGATCACATCCGCACCGGAAATGCAGAAATGCTGGCCGCTGTCGGCAACAGCATACTCGGTGTTTGCGGTGGCATACTGGTCCTCCTCACCCTCACGGGCGGCAGACAGCTCCGCACGGTTCTTCAGCATCTCCTTCGCCTGCTGGCGGAACGACTCTACAAAGGCGCGGAACTCGCCCACCTGTTCAGGCTGGAGATCTTCCACTTTACGGAAGGTCGCCACGCTGTAGGTGTTGTTGCCGTTGTCCACGCGCTTCAAGCCGATCTGCACCACGCTGCTCCATGCCGGACGGCGCCGGGCCACAAACGCGGCGTTCATGAAATCATTGAACGGTCGC
>OIYO01001559.1_pt1 | contig 11898 bp, 9 predicted proteins | sample 1588191 | NCBI WGS metagenome assembly OIYO01 (sample SAMN03283275) | human gut metagenome | biome: human-associated habitat; material: feces | host: Homo sapiens | place: Peru | collected 2012 | reverse complement strand
CGCCGCCAGCACCGGGTCATCCTGCGCCAGCCGCTGCCGGATATCCTGCCGGAAGGCGTCCAAATCGCCGTAGGACTTGCCGTAGACCAGCAGCCACGCCAGAAGCTCCACATCCTCCGCCGGGTATTCCGCCATGGCGGACAGCAGCCCCGCCGCGTCGCTGTCATAGGCCTTTACCAGCTGGATGGCCACGTCCTCCGACGCCGCGCCGTCGCTGATCCTTGCCCGCTCAAACAGGGCGGGATAGTCCACGGGCGTGTTGTCCGCCGGGGTATTGGCCGGAGCATCCGCCGGAGCATTATCCTGACTGTCAGTCACCGCGTCGTTGTTCGGTGTGTCATTCCCGTTATCCGCCGCCTGACTGCCGCAGCCCGCCAGCAGCAGGTCCTATCAGGTTAAGGTCAATGTACAACGCATTATCGCCTGTGTAGACATTATTAACCTTAATTGAATATCCGCTGGTTTCCCTTGTTCCATAACCGGCCACAACATATGTATAATCCTTAGTCGTATATGTAAGCCTCATCACTTTATCTTTTTTGCTTTCAATAAGCTTCTTAAGTTCCTCCGGCAAATCCGCATTTTCAACCACTGTATAATCAACACTGGTCTTATTATCCGGTTCTTTGCTGCCAGAGCACCCCGTCATGGCGCACACAGGCATAATTATCAACAATGCAAGCATGACAGTCACAACTTTTCCCCATACTTTTCTACACATAAAAAACACCCCCACAATAAGACCTAATTAATCTTATGTGGAGGTGTTGAAAATATTCATATAAACTTTTCATTTGTGTATATAGTGTCACTATCCCTCTGTGGCATGACATACCATTGGCGGTACTGCTGAAACACATCTGAATTGCTAATTTAGCAGATACTGCTTCAGGCTTTTCTTATTGTTTATGTTCATTCGACATCTGTACACGCCGCCTGTATGTGTCCGCCTATGGCTTACGCTTGAATATGACGAGCTGTGTAGGAGTTAATGTCGCTATATACATAAGTTCAGTGCGCGAAAGCTCGTTCAAACGAAGAGCGTTTGCTTTCGCGCACTGTAATAAACTCTGTATATAGCGACATTTACTCCTACTAAGCGCAGGATTCCTGAAAGCGTATGCCATAGGCGGACACATACAGGCGGCATGTTCATATGCGAATGGACACAAACCATAAGCCTGAACAGTATCTGATAAATTAACGCAATTAAGATGAATCGTTTCATCAATACCGCCAATGGTATGTCATGCCACAGAGGAAATATCAACAAAGTAACACAAATGAAAAGTTACACTGCATACCCTTTACTTTTTATAACATCTATAACCTGGTCGACATACTTCTCGCACTCTTCTGTGCTTCCAGCCTCAACCATTACACGCACAACCGGCTCTGTTCCGCTTTCGCGTACAAGGATTCGTCCGTCTGTACCAAGTGCATTGGCAACTGCCTCAACTGCAGCTTTAACATCTGCATCATCCTGTGCCTGTGTCTTATCTGTAACCCTAATGTTCTTAAGAACCTGTGGATAGATAGCAAGTGGTGCTGCAAGTTCTGATAATGTCTTCTTCTTGGCAAGCATAACTTCCATCATCTTAAGAGCTGTGATAATTCCATCACCTGTTGTTGCATATTTAGAGAATATGATATGTCCTGACTGCTCACCACCTATGCGGTAGCCGTTCTCTGACATACATTCATATACATACTTATCACCAACTTTAGTCTTCTCGTACTCAATTCCAACTGCATCAAATGCTTTATAAAGTCCGAAGTTAGACATAACAGTTGTTACAACCTTGTTGCCTGCAAGCTTATCTCTATCCTTCATGTAGCATCCATAGATGTAAAGAATATGGTCACCTGTTATAACATTACCATTTTCATCTACACAGAGACATCTGTCTGCATCACCGTCAAATGCGAATCCGACATCAAGATGCTCTCTTCTTACTAAATCCTGAAGACCTTCAATATGTGTAGAACCGCAGTTCTCATTAATATTAGTTCCGTCCGGAGCTGCATTTATAACATATGTCTTGGCTCCTAGTGCATCAAATACAGCCTTGGCAAGTGTCCATGCACTACCATTAGAAGCATCAAGACCTACTCTGATTCCCTTGAATGAATAGATTGCCAGACTCATTAGATATCCCATATATCTGTTACGACCTGCTGTATAATCTACTGTGCATCCAATCTTTTCTCTTGTTGCGTATGGAATCTCTCCCATCTCACCATCAAGGTACTTCTCGATTTCAGAGATAACATCCTCCTTCATCTTTTCACCAGCTGCATTAATAAGCTTAATTCCATTGTCATAGAAAGGATTGTGACTTGCAGAAATCATAATTCCGCAGTCAAAATCTTCTGTTCTTGCTACATAAGAAACACTTGGTGTAGTTGTTACATGAAGCAGGTATGCATCTGCTCCTGATGCTGTAAGACCTGCTACCAAAGAATACTCAAACATATAACTGCTTCTTCTTGTATCCTTACCAATAACAATCTTAGCTTTACCGTCCTCATGATTCTTGCCATAATACCATCCTAAGAATCTTCCTACTTTAAATGCATGGTCAACAGTAAGAGTCACATTAGCCTCTCCTCTGAACCCATCAGTTCCAAAATACTTACCCATAATATTATCCTCTTCCAAACATACGCACAATTATTATGCCATCATTCTCTCAGTTGACCATACTTCAACTTCATACTTATTACTCTTGTTGTATCTCTTTCTAAGATTCTTGAGCTGCTTTAAGTACTCTAATGTAACCTTTCCAGAAAGCTTTGACTCACCTTCAGTTCTCTGCTGGAACTTATAAGGAATCTCAACTACCTTGCTGTATGTTCCCATAGCAAGAACTTCAACCATAATCTTCCATCCGATCGGCTGCAGGTCGGCATTCTCAATAACTTCTCTTCTGAACATAAATAGTCCGCTTGTTGGGTCAGATATCTTTCTAAGACATGGTAACATTACCTGTCCTATCTTTCTGGCTGTTCCAGATACGAACTTTCTATACCAGTTAAGTCCGCCATCATCACCACCTGGAATAAGACGGCTAGGTATACAGAAATCTGCACCGCTTTCCATAGCCTTATACATATATTTAAGAACAATTGGTGGGTGCTGTAAATCTGCATCCATACATGCCATATACTCGCCCTTTGCAAGCTTAAATCCATCAAGAACAGCTGTTGCTAATCCTGTTCCGTTCTTTCTATGTTCCATTCTTACCTGTGGATATTCTTTAGCAACTTCCATAATTACATCAGGTGTATTGTCCTTACTATCATCAACAAAGACAATTTCATAATCAACACCTTTCAAAGCAACATCAACCTGTGCAACCAGATTTCTGATATTCTTGCTTTCATTAAATGTTGGTATTACTACTGATAACATGTTTTTATCTCCTTTTAATAAAGAATTCTCTGGTCATTATACATCAAAATCCGTCAAGCGCAAACATTTTTTATACTCTGGTAACAATCATTGTCGCCTGACCCTTAACAATTATGCCTCTCTGACCTGCACTTATAAAGAAACTTTCTCCTGCCTTGAATGGCATTACCTTCTCATAATCATCTGTTTCGATAGATCCTTTTCCACTGATAAACAGTACTGATACAAATGATGCTTCATCTACAGCTATCTTAACTTCATCTGTAACTTCATACTTGAATACTTCAAAATATTTACACTGTACAAGTCTTTGTTCTGTAAAATGTTCATTCCTTGCCAGAACTATCTCTGTCTTATTATCTTTGACATACTTATGATTATCTACAACATCAAGTGCCTTCTTGACATGAAGCTCTCTTGGGTTACCGAACTTATCCCTTCTGTCATAGTCATACATACGATATGTACAGTTAGAATTCTGCTGTATCTCGCATATAAATACTCCGGCGCCAATCGCATGAATTGTTCCTGCTTTAACCATAACAACATCACCGGCTTTAACCTCAATCTTGTTAAGTATATCAGTTATTGTATTGTTATTGATTCTTTCCAGAATCTCTTCCTTGGAAGCATCTCTTGAAAGACCACAATAGAGGTATGAACCGGGCTCGCTGTCCACTACATACCACATCTCGTTCTTTCCATACTCATTCTCATTCTCAAGTGCATATTCATCGTCCGGATGAATCTGTATAGAAAGTGCCTGTTTTGCATCAATGAACTTAATAAGAATAGGAAATCTATCCTGTGCCTGACATTTCCAGCCAAGTGCATCTTTTCCTATAATATTAAGATACTCATTAAAGAGCATTCCCTTGTATCTTCCTTCTGCTATACGGCTCTGTCCGTCAGGATGCGCTGAAAGCTCCCAGCTTTCACCTATAACATCATAATCGCATTTCTTGCCATATACATCACGTATCTTGGTTCCGCCCCACAGATTATCTTTAAATGCAGGCTCGAGCTTTATAATAGGGCTCTTATCAAGTCTTACATAACTAGATATCTGCTGATTATCCTGATTATATATCTTTACAAGGTCATTATCGGAAATATTGTCTCCTATACCAACCTCAATAACAACAACATTCTTATCCGTCTTATTAGCTATCTTATGCTTTGCTCCAACTGGTATGAATACACTTTCGTATTTATTATAATCCGCTGTCTCATTACCAACTGTAATTGTTGCAACACCTTCGACTATCGACCAGTGTTCTGTTCTTTTCTCATGCTGGTGAAGAGCCATTGACATTCCAGGAAATATCGTAAGTTTTCTTACTTTATACCCTTGGGAATAATTAAGTATCTCCTGCATTCCCCACTCTTTATAAGTAGTTCTGTTATAATCGAAAAATGCTTCATATGTCTCCATGTTATCTTTCATAATCTGCTTAATATTATCGGCAGACTTCTTAGATGAAACATATGTTGCATCATCTGTGTTAACAACAACTAAATCTCTTAAATCATTAGCTACTACCAGTCTTCTCGGTGCATTATTGATAATATTAACATTATCACAGTCGTATTTAATAACACATTCTGACTTGATATTATTGCCAAATTCAGCCAGATCACTGGCATTACCTACATCAAGCCACTCAAACTTTGCTTCTACTACTTTGATTGAATCACATTTTTCAAGGAGAAGCGTTTCAATGCTTCCATGTGGCATAGGCTGCATTATACTCTCAGAAAAACGAACTGACCTTCTGATTGCAGGTACTTTTCTCTTGGCAGTCTTACATGTTGTATAAAGCTCATGCGACAATTTTCTTGCTGCATTAGTCATATCTCCCGCTGTGAATACAAGTATTCCGCTGTTCCAGAGATATCCTTCATCATAACCATAACCTAACAGACCCTCTGTCTCATTCTCATCAAAATCAATTCTTGCAATGAACTTCTTTACATTCTCTTTATCACGGAATATGTATCCGTAAGTTGATGACTGCGATTCTGGTTTAATTCCAAGTACCGCAAGATATCCTTCTTTTGCATATTCTTTAGCAGCAATAACTGCTTCTTTGTATCCTTCGCCTTCAATCAGGTTGTCCGAATTAACAACCAGAACCAATTCTGATGGATTAGCAAACATAGTCCCTAACAGTACAGCTGCTCCTGTTCCCTTCGGTGTGCCCTCAAGAATAACTCTGTACTTAAGACTCTGAAATGCCTTCATCTGTCCATTAACAATATTCTTATAGCTCTCATTGGTAACTATTATGAATTCCTCACAGAACGGCATGTTTCTTACTACAGTTTCCTGTAACAATGACCGGCCCTCTTTTATTTTCATAAACTGCTTTGGAAACTGCCTTCTGGATAATGGCCATAAACTGTCACCACTACCTCCAGCTAATATTACACATTTCATAGCAATCCTTCCTTAAAATATCTGTTATAGATAGTATGTTTTTTAGTTATCTGCTGAAACATTCTCTGCTGATGCCTGTGAAGCCTCAGTTGTTTTTTCTGTAACACTTTGAGATTTTGATTCTGTATCTTCTGGTGGAGTAGTCTCCGGTGCACTTGTCTCTTGTGGTGTGCTAGTCTCTTCTTCAGTTGACTCTTCTTCTGACTCCTGCTGTGTTTCTGCCTCAGTTGTTCTGTTAGAAACTGCCGTTGCTCTCCGTGTAGCTGCCTGTGTTGTCTCCTGCTGTGTGCTTGTACTTTCTATTGTCACCTCTGTACTTGATGCCGTAGCGCTTGAACTCTCCTTATTAGCAGCTGTTTCTTCCTGAGCCTGGGTTGTATGTTCAGTAGAAAGCACCTTCTTATCTGACTTATTACCGCCTCCTGACATTGCAATTATTGAAATAATAATAACAATAACAACCGGAACCATAATCATAATAGAATATATTATATTACGTCTTGCTTCTCTTGAAGTATCTGGCAATATTCTTCCTGTCATATCGACAAGTCTGTCTATAATGTTACGTTTTCTTCCATCTCTTTCATAGTACATAGAGGCATCATTATAATCATCTTCTTCATACTCTAATGTAACGCCCTCTTCTTCATCGTCCGATTCTTCGACACCAATGTCAGATGCCTCTTCAACTGGACGTTCTTCCGTACTCACAGGTTGAGGCTCTTCATCAGATTCAGAATCTGTAATGTTCTCTGGAATTATGATATCCTCCGGTGCTATGGCTGCAATTTCATCACCTTCATCTGTCTCAGCTTCAGCCTCAGCATTTCTCTCATCAAAAGCTTCATATTCAAGTACGTCCTCATCCTCCGAAGTTATACCTAACATATTATTCTTCATCATTCCAATAATCTTAGAAATTGTATCTCTGTCAGTGTTAAGCAATGACTGGATTTCATCAATGGAATGCATCTCATATCCATAAAGTTCCATCATTATAGTCTGTACTCTTGATAAAGACTTAATATTGTCTGAAACTGAATCGTATGCCTTGAAATCCTTGAACATCTTGGAATTATCCCTGATAATGCCAAATAATTCTTCATCTTCCTTAATACGATTGTACTCATATACACAATTATCATCTATTCTTATAGTAGAATCATCTATAAGACCGAACATATACACCGATACTCTTGTTGCAATCTGCCGCATAATATTCTTATCGACATTAATGCTGTCAAGATTCATGCATATATCAATTATTGCCCTAGGCGAAATCCTCTTGTAATCCTCCCCAAACACAGGATATATAAGATTATTAACATCTTTCTGAATTGCTTTGCATAAAGCCTCTTTATCACTCTGACCAGACCTTATGTCATCAATCAATTCCTTCATCTGTTCCTGACTCTTACTCATATTTTATCTCCTCGTGAATATACATTCCGATTGATTATACCACTCTGTTAAAGAAATGTCACGTTTTTCAGTTGTTTTATATAGTCGCTTAATGCTTCCATACACTCATATCAACGTATCCTGATATTCCGTTAACTCTTGCTTTATCCGTGAACTGCCACATTGAAATTGGCCCTGTGTAAGTACACTGGTTCCTATACTGTGCAAGCCATACATCACAGCTTATATTACCAGCATTCATACGGTTATTCATCCAGTCTTTATTCGCATATACAACCGCTGAATATCCGCAATTATTCACAATCTGTGCAAATGCATTAACAACTGCTGTTCTCTGTGATGATGATATCTTATCTCCTCGTCCACTTCCATTACCTGCGCTTTCAACATCAATAGCAAGCGGAAGTGATATGTTATATCCACTGCAGGCTGATACAATAAAGCTGGCCTCTTCAACTGCCTCAGTAGTATTCACTGCCTGGGTAACAATATATGCACCCACTTTAACTCCTGCTGCGATTGCCTGGCTCATGTTCTCATGAAATCTGTTGTCCAGGACAAGATTAGCTGTCTCATATCCCCTATAGCCAACTCTTATCATTGCATAATTAATACCGGAAGCCTTAACACTATCCCAGTCAATACTGCCATTATATCTTGAAACATCAATTACAAGTGATGAACCAAGTGAACCATCCGCATTGAAATAGTACTGTACTCCGTCGATATTCTTCCATCCTGTTACAGCATTAGAATCTTCAAAGTAATAATTTTTTCCTTTGATATTCTGCCATCCGTCAGCATATATATATTCTATCTGTGCTTCAACTTCCATAACTATATACGAAACCTTCTTACTTTCGGTTGAACTTTCTGATTCCGATTGTGAAGTTTTTTCTATATTGGATAAAGTCCTTATATTTTCAGATGTTTCCTTTGTCTCCTCATTCTTAGAATTATTCTCCATTAGAAATGTTGTGACAACCTTTTCGCTTCCACCAGTAACTTCTACCATTCCAGTCTCATATATATAGCCTGCGTATTTGTTTTCCTGCTCATTCTCCTGTACAAGAACAGAACCTTTAACACATCCTGCAATCTGTTTTTCTGTGAAATCCTTTGCTTTCCTGCTCTTCACAGTATACACAATATCATCGCCAGATTTCTTAACAGATGAAACGCTTACGCTTCCAGAAACAGCATTATCAACATAAGAAACTGGCTTTATAACTTCACCTGAAGATTCATTATTCCTGTTCTTAATTGGATCTTCTTTTTGCGTAACAGTGCTATCCTTAACAACCTTAGTCATGATATTCTCTATCACCTGATAAGTCTCTTCCTCTGTTGATTCTTCTTCTGTCTCTGTCTCTTCGGTTATTTCTTCCTGTGTCTTAGTCTCTGGCCACGTTTCTGTCTCAGTCTCTGCTGCTTCAACTATTTCCGGCTGATGCTTCTTAGGTGTTTTATTGATATTAACTCCTACTGCAATTGCAACAATTGCCACTATTAAAGCTACTGATGTCAGAACTGCAGTCATAATAACATGCTTCCTGACTTTGAAGAAGGCTGCCATCTTTTTCTTATAACCCTCAGGTACTTTATCTACCTCAAGCACCTCATACTCTTCTTTTTCTTCTATCTCTTTGCCTTCTGTCTCAGTCTCATTCGTATCTGTTGTATTAATCTCTGTATCGTCCATATCTGCTTCTTACTAAACCTCTTCCTTTGTTTCCTGCTGTGTTGATTCATTTTCAGCTGACATAACAATAATTTCCAGTCTCGCTGTATTCTTTATCCAGCCTGATTTCGGATCTTTGAACCTGTATTCAACCGTATATACTCCTGCTCTTGATATAGCATCTGCCTCACTATATTCATTGCCCTCATCATCATATATAGAATATTCCACTTCCGTATCGTATCCGATAGAATTAGTTCCTTTAACACCATTCAGCAGATTAAGTTTCTCTGTAAGCTCACCTGCATTCGGATTATAGGTCCTCTTTATATCAGTATTAGTTACTGTAATCACAGCATCCTTCGTATCAACATGATAGTTGGCATATCCGAAAAATGCTATATTAACATCAACAAATCCATCTATACCACTAACATAACATCTTGAACTATACTGCCACATGTCAAAATTATATCTGAAATTCGGAAGATCATCACCATATTTCCATCTTACAGAATCATAATAGAATTTACCGAAATATGCCGCCATCCACACTTTATACTTGCTGGCAAGCCTTTCTCCGTCAAAACTGTTATACCATCCGTTTCTGCTAGAATATACCATTGGTGTATATCCATAGCTTTTTACAACATTGCAGAATGTTTCACAGGCTTCCGTAACCTCATTATAATCTCCATAACCAAGTTCCCAGTCAAATGCAACCGGATATGTTATCTTATAATCTTTAATAAGGTTAATACAATAACTTGCCTCATCATATGCTTCTTTCGAATTAGTGGCTCCCGAAAAGAAATACACCCCCACCTGAATGCCATTGGCAAGTGCACCCTCAATATTGCGTCTGAAATATCTGTCTTCATATACACCGTCTTCATCATCTCCACCGCCACATTTTATCATTGCAAATGTGATTCCATCAGATGCAACAGCCGTCCAGTCTATATCTCCCTGCCATTTTGATACATCAATTCCTTCTACAAGCTGACTTACCTCATAGATTTCATCTGATTTGGGCGTGTTATCGGCTGGCGGTTCTTCAACCTCTGTTTCATCCTTTGATGGCTCTGAAGAATTATCCTCAACAACATCAATATTCTCAACATCCTTAACCGGAATAACGATGTCACTGTCACTTGCAGCCTTATCGATTATCTCATATATCTCCCTGCTGCTTGTATTCTCATCTGTCACAGCAGCCATTACAAGTTCAGATATCTCCTCCTGTGTTGTACTTTCTGTCTCAGCAGGTATCTCTTCCTGTGTTTCTGTCTCTGTCTCCATAACAACAGGCTTTGTCTGTTCCACGTTGTTATGTGTCTGTGTCTCTTCCTGCGTCTCGGCTTCTGTTTCCTGGGCCTGAATCTGTGTCTTGTTATTATAATTAATATACTCAACAGCTGTTATTGCAGAAGCTCCTGCCACAGCCACAACTACTCCGGAAATCATGCATATTCTGGCATGCGGAACTACTGCTTTGGTCCATATACCACTAATTTTCTCTTTAATCCACCTGAATAAAATCTTCATCTCTTATGCAGCTCCTGATTAATCATAATAGTGTCTGAAATAAACTCTCCCGAATATTGCCCATGTATCGCAGAATGCCTGCCATATATCCTTCATTCCTATACGCTTTACACCGGAATCCCTGACATATACAACCTCCACAGGCATCTGTGCTATCGAAAAACCCCTTCTGTGAATTGCCACTAAAAGTTCTATATCATATGCAAATCCTGATGTTCTTATAAGATGTGCAACCGGTTTGATTGCCTCAACCCTGAATACCTTAAGCCCGGTCTGCGTATCCTTAACATTAAGATGGAACAAGACTAGAAGCATTATATAATAGCCCATGCTTATCACTTTCCTCTTAAACGGATAATCAAGCTTAGAATCCTTATGGAACTTACAGCCTATAACAACATCTTTATTATCATCAAGCATTTTCTTAAGATAACTTTCTAACTGTGATGGATTAAGTTCAAGGTCTGCATCAACAAATGCGACATACTTTCCCTCAACCTGCGACACTCCGGCAATTATTGCATTACCCTTGCCTCTGTTCTTTTCAGAACTCACCATACGCACACGGCTATCCTGCTTGATAGCTCTTTCTATCTCAGCTTTGGTATTATCCTTACTGCCATCATTAACCGCAATAATCTCCAATTCAGGAACAAACTTTTCAACAATTTTCAATGTTTCCATGATACTGTGATATATAAGTTTTTCCTCATTGTAAGCCGGCATAACAATAGACAGCATACCATTTAGATTTAACATTTATACTCTCCCTCTGATGTTTACACACCCTTTAATATTACAATGCTATGCCATGTTTTTCAAGTATAGACAGGGAATTAATGCAGATAATATCTTATATAACAACTATCTTATATAAAATGAGGTGAATTTATGAATAGCTCAGAAAATCTTCCAACCGATAATAACAATAAATCTATCGTAAAAGGACAAACCATGTATAATTGGGAAACTCGCGATAATCAGGACAAAGTGATTCTCGACAGTATTAATGCAATCGAAAGAAGACGTGAACATATGACTGACGAACAGTTAAGAAAAGCATATGCCGAATTACAGACAGGACTTGGTCCTGATATATACAGTCAGTTATGTGACCGCAAGGCAAGTGACAATTTTCAGGGGTGACTTTATTACAAGTCACCCCACCACCTGCAATTATATATTATTTGCGGCACAGTCAAGTGCTGCTGCCACAACAGCATCCATATCATAATATTTGTACTCACCAAGACGTCCGCCAAATATAACCTTGCTTTCAGCGTCTGCAAGTTCCTTATACTGTGCATATAAAGCACCGTTCTTCTCATCATTTACAGGATAATATGGCTCATCACCCGGCTTCCACTCAGAGCTGTATTCACGGCTGATAAC
>OIYO01001552.1_pt1 | contig 11950 bp, 7 predicted proteins | sample 1588191 | NCBI WGS metagenome assembly OIYO01 (sample SAMN03283275) | human gut metagenome | biome: human-associated habitat; material: feces | host: Homo sapiens | place: Peru | collected 2012 | reverse complement strand
ATCGTCATCCCGAGCGCAGCCGAGGGATCTTTCTTGCACTGCGGGAATCAGCGTGTATGCGCTGAGGGAAAACGATCTCTTGGTGCTGCCTCACATCAGGCGATAAGTGTTCTGCAATAAAGGTCGAGGGCTACGCTCGAAATGACGATGCGCGCGAAGCGTTATCGAAACTCCGCGGCGCGTTTGAGTTTTATGCGCCGCACCACCATTCCTAATTCCTCATTCCTAATTCCTAATTCGAGCAGAGCTTTCATCCACAATCAAGGGACGGCACGCCCCACGGGCTAACCCCGCACCTCGATTTAATTTCCTCTATCATACTGTCAGAGATAGAGAAAAGCAATCAAGAGAACGTAAAATTTGTATTTTCGAAACAAGTGTGGTAGAATATATCTTGCGATTTAGCGTATTTTGTAAAAATAAAAGATGGTTCAATATTGTCGGAAAAACCGACTTAAGGAGGAATAATTTTTATGAACGTAAAAGTAGAGGCACTGGATCAGCACAAGGTATCTCTCGCCATTGAACTGCCGGCAGAAGCTGTACAGAAAGGATTCAAGCAGGCTGTAGCTCGCATTGCAAACCAGGTCAGAATCCCGGGTTTCCGCAAAGGCAAGGCAAGCCGCAAGGTACTGGAAATGCATTTCGGCAAGGAAGCTGTCGTCGCTGAAGCGAAAGATATCGTCATCAATGGCGCTCTCACCGAAGCGATGAAGCAGGAAAAGATCATCCCGATCACCCAGGCGGATGTGAAGGAAGATCTCTTCTCTGAAACCGAAGGCGCAAAATTCACCGCTACTTTTGTAAAACGTCCGGAAGTAGAACTGGGCGAATACAAAGGCCTCGAAGCAGCCCATGAAGAACCGGAAGTTTCCGATGCACAGGTCGAAGCTGAACTGAAAAAAGCAGCTGAACAGAGCGCACGCCTCGAAAAGGCAGAAGACGGCGCTGTCCTTGCCAAAGGCGACTACGCTGTCATCGACTTCAAGGGCTTCGTAGACGGCAAACCGTTCGAAGGCGGCGAAGGCAAGACCTATCCGCTGGAAATCGGCTCCCAGAGCTTCATCCCGGGCTTTGAAGAACAGCTCGAAGGCCATAAAGCAGGCGATGACGTAGAAGTCAAGGTCACCTTCCCGGAAACCTACTTCGTCGATGCTCTCAAAGGCAAAGAAGCAGAATTCAAAGTTCACATCAATGATGTAAAACGCAAACAGCTGCCGGCTCTTGATGATGCATTCGCAAAATCCATCAGCCAGTTCGATAAAATGGATGACCTGAAGGCTTCTGTAAAACAGCAGATGCAGCTGCAGGCTATCCAGCAGGCAGAAGAAGCCTACCATGAAGCTCTCGTAGCGCAGGCTGTAGCCAATGCCAAGGTCGATATCCCGCACGAAATGGTCGAACAGCGCATTGACGAGATCGTCGAAGAGATCTCCATGAACCTCGAATCCAGAGACATGAAGCTCGCTGACTATCTGAAGAACATCGGCCAGACCGAAGAACAGCTCCGTAAGAACTACGAAAAGACCGCTGAAGAACAGGTTCGTCAGGGCCTTGTCCTCGAAACCATCGCAGAAAAAGAAGAACTCGATGTAACGAACCAGGACCTCTCCATGGAAGTCTACAGCATGGCTCACCAGTTCAACGCTGACCCGAAAGATGTCATGAAGATCATCAAAGAAGAAGGCCGCGTGAACATGCTGATCAACTCCGTCCTTCGCAAGAAAGCAGCTGCTTTCATCTACGGCGCTGCTAAAAAAGCAGAAGCAGATAAGAAAGAAGCAGAAGAAGCTCCGGCTGCAGAAGCAGCAGCTCCGAAGACCGAAGAAGACTTCAATGCTATGACCGTCAAGGATCTCAAGGCTTACGCACAGGAAAAAGGCATCGCCATCGAATCCAAAGCCAAAAAAGCTGAGATCATCGACACCATCATGGCTGCTGAAAAGGAATAATCCTTTAGAAAATTGAATGAGTACTGCTGCGGCAGTGTGTATTGGAAGAGACGCGGGGATGACCGGCGTCTCTTTCGAACATATGGGGAAATGGGGGAAAGGCTTGCCCCCGATCTCGATTTTATGAATTGACATAGGGATAGCCCGTGGGGCGTGAGAAGTGCCGGTGCGGCGCATTTCGTCATCCTGAGCGGAGAAAAACGTCGAATATAGCTTATCTGAAAACAGGAGAACTGAGTCGAAGGATCTAAGCGCTGCAGAGCATAGATGGCGGCGATGCCCTTAGTCACCAGTCACTTTCAATTTTTAATCCCTAATCCCTAGCTGCCAGTCACTACCTATTATTTAGTCAAAAGAAAGGGTGTTATCACATGGCATATGTACCGATTGTTGTCGAACAGACCGCTCGCGGAGAGCGCTCCTATGATATTTATTCCCGTCTTTTGAAGGACCGCATCATATTCCTTGACGGCCAGATTGAAGACCATATGGCCAATGTCATCATTGCGCAGCTTCTCTTTCTGGAAGCCGAAGACCCTTCGAAAGATATCCATCTTTACATCAACAGCCCCGGCGGCGTCGTGACCGCCGGCCTTGCGATCTATGATACGATGCAGTATATCCATCCGGATGTTTCCACCATCTGTATCGGATCCTGTGCCAGCATGGCGGCTGTCCTCCTGACCGCCGGTGCGAAGGGCAAACGCTATGCTCTCCCGCATGCGAATGTCATGATCCACCAGCCGCTTGGCGGCGTACAGGGACAGGCGACCGAGATCGAGATCCATGCAAGAGAGATCCTCCGCCTGCGCGAAGAACTGAACGGCATCCTTGCCAAGCACAGCGGACAGTCCCTTGAAACCATCAAAAACGACACCGAACGCGATAATTTCATGACAGCCCAGATGGCGAAGAACTATGGCCTCATCGACCACATCCTCACCCGCAATGAGCTGGCGAAAATGACACAGAAATAAAGGAGAAAGACCATGAACGGAGAAGATAAAGAACCGAAGATCTGCAGCTTCTGCGGCCGATCCAGCGACGAAGTCGAAAACATGGTCACCGGCCCCGGCGTCTACATCTGCAGCGAATGCATTGACATCTGTCATAACATTCTTCTGGAAGAGCGGAAAAACAAAGCAAAGCAGGGTAAAGAACCCGCTGACACCAAGGTGCCGACACCGGAAGAGATCAAAGAATATATCGATCAGTACGTCATCGAGCAGGACAATGCCAAGATCGCTCTGGCCGTCGCCGTGTACAATCACTACAAACGCCTCTTTTTCAAAGGCGAAGATGACGGTGTAGAGCTGCAGAAATCCAACATCATCCTGCTTGGGCCGACCGGCAGCGGCAAGACCCTCCTTGCCCAGACCCTCGCCCGCTACCTCGATGTGCCCTTTGCGATTTCCGATGCCACTACCCTCACACAGGCCGGCTATGTCGGAGATGACGTCGAGAACATCCTCCTCCGCCTCATCCAGGCCGCGGACTACGACATCGAGAAAGCCCAGCGAGGCATCATCTACATCGATGAAATCGACAAGATCGCCAAGAAGACCGAGAATGTCTCCATCACCCGCGACGTCTCCGGTGAAGGCGTCCAGCAGGCCCTCCTGAAGATCCTGGAAGGCACCGTGGCGAACGTGCCGCCGCAGGGCGGACGCAAGCATCCGAATCAGGAAATGATCCAGATCGACACCAGCAACATCCTCTTCATCTGCGGCGGTGCTTTCGCCGGCCTCGATAAAGTCATCGACAGCCGTCTCACCCAAAGCGTCATGGGCTTCGGCGCCGATATCGAGAAAGCAGAAGACAAAGACATGGACGAGCTCCTCCAGCAGGTCCAGCCGGAAGACCTCCTGAAATTCGGTCTCATCCCCGAATTCATCGGCCGTCTCCCCGTCATCGTCGCCCTTCATCCGCTGAAGGAAGAGGCCCTCGTCAAAATCCTGACCGAACCGAAGAATGCCCTCGTCAAGCAGTACAAGAAGCTGCTGGCCATGGACGGCGTAGAGCTCGTCATCGAAGACGCTGCCATCCACGCGATCGCCCGCCAGGCTATCGAGCGAAATACCGGTGCCCGCGGCCTCCGCGCGATCATCGAGAAGATCATGCAGAAAGTCATGTATGAGATCCCCGGCATGAAGGACGTCGTGAAATGCACCATTACGGAAGACAACGTGGTGAACCACACCGATCCGCTGCTGGAACGGAAAGCGGCAGAAAAATAAAAAATACCTCCCTGTGACTCGCTCATAGGGAGGTATTTTTGTTGTGAGACGGATGCCGATCAGTGGGCGGGCATTGGTAGATCGCCTGACCTACCACTCCCATATCCTTAACATGAATGGTAAATCGTATCGCTTCTAAAATGCGCACAAAAGGAAGTCGTAGTTTTTACGGTCAAAGTGGCTCAGAAATTCACGGCCGCATGGCTCACTTTTTCATTGACATTCACATCCATAGATACGCGCTCAAAATCCAAGAGCCTGGTCTGAATCTCTGGATCCATTATAAGGGCTCGCTACAAGCTATCTAGGTTTTTCTGTATACTAAGTAATTCTTCTTGGCTTAAAGAATAAGATGACAATCCCAAGTAGTGCATACCATCAGGTATTTCTTTTACTGTGTTATTTAGAGCTTGGTACAAATAAAATCCATATTCATGTACCGAAACATTTCTAAATAGTTCATCCCTAAAAGATCTAAAATCAAAAAACGTAGGATGCCCAATTTGATTTGGCAACACTTCAATATAGCTGGTGTTTTTTGAAGTTCCTCGGTTTAAGATCCGATGTGAAAAAACCTTCTTCCGTTGCTTGTTTTTTATATCAAGAGCATACGTTTCCTTTTGCTTTAAATCTTCTAAAAATGCTATTTCCCCTATAGCAGCCCAGCCGTTTAAACGATATCTTTTGGGCTTTGTATTGAGTTGAAATTGTGCTGATACGTCTTTCCCATTTTTTTCTCGACACACCATATCTCCTTTAGTGTTAATATAAAAAATTTTCCCCTCGTATATCAATAAATTATAATTATTTGAATCTGGGCTATAGTCATTTACTACATGGCGGATGGAATTAGATTCTTTATCAATGGTAATGAGCTCATTTCCAATCCCCAACCAGATTCCGCAAGGTGAAATCTTAAAAGCGCTAATCTCACTATTGTGTTTTTTAGAAATTTTAAAGAGTTTAGCGCTACATTCATTGGCATATACTATTACCAGAGTATCACCCTGCCCACGACAAAGCATAGCCAATTCTTTATCCCCCAATTCAAATTCATTACAAATTGTTTTGGGCAAAATTTTCGATTTGAGCTTATGCTTCGCAAATACTTTACTAAAATCAAGTATTTGGGGATTAGATAGTGTATTTATGTTTACAATACCTAATTCACTTGGACTCTGCATATAGAAAAAACTGCCATCCGCTACCAATCTTCCCTTATATAAAGAAGTTATCACCAATTTCATTCCGGCAAGCAGTAATATAAGAGCACAAAGAGAGATAAATATTTTCTTATTCATTTCCATCTGGCCTCCATATCCAGGAAACAAGGCCATCTCCTTCATGAAGATAGAAATCCTCTTGTAATAAAATTCCTGCATCTAAAGGAAGCCAAGATTTATACAGTTGTCTTAAAATACTGTCTTCCCACGATAAAGTCACTTTTAAAGGAAAAATAGATGTTGTAACGCAATTATTATTAAACGCGTTGTAGTCATTTGTTGAATTCGGAATTCGTCTCACCTCGTCAGCAAGAATTGGTTTTTCGTTATGATCGAAGTTGATTATAACATTACCTTGTTTCTGCGTTTCATCCACATACCCCGATTGCCTGATCCTATCGTTGTAGGCGTATGCTATATCATTTGCATTACCATTTAAAAAGAAAATGTACTTATTATCCTTTCCTAAATAATAATTATAATCAAATGCATAGGTCCCCTGACCAATCGGAGCTGTTACATAGCTAGAATGGCTAACATCGCCACCATAACGGCCGAAATTACCTTCTTCATATGTTCCATCTTCAAATTGAAAAATTATTGACGCATGTCCGTGACCACTGTAGTCAATTCCAATTCCAGCTCCAATGATTGCTTGATTCGGGTGTCCATCACCAATTAGATTCCATTTACTCCCCATCATAGAAGTAAAAGAATCATTATTACTACGTCCTGACGCGAATTGGGTGAGCTGTCCTACTATTATCGAAAATGCTTGGATAGTATCAGTGTGATTTCGAATCCATTCTGTTCCTTTTTCTTTCTCAATACATCCCAGAATATACTCATTAAGTCCACCTGCCACACCATTATTCCAGACTCCAGAATCACTTAGGTATCCGGTTAATCCACTTAACATCGTGTGTAATGCTATCTTTTCAGACGAACCATCTTTCCAACCGTTCTTTTCCGCGTACTGATGAATGGCCTGGTTTCCATACTTTTCCAACATGACAATCAATTCTTGCTTTTCTTCCACCTTGGATTTAGCAAAAATTTCTTTCAGCGTCTGAAAGTCTTGTTCAGCATTCCTATTGAGCATAGCAATGTCCTGCTTTTGATGATCTGGTCGCGTGATTGTGATTGTACCATCAGATACGCCCGCCTTTGTACTATTTTCTGCTTTATCCTTTACTGTGGGTGCTATTTGCGGGGTAAGTCCGCGCGCATTCAAAGCGACACCTGCGGTCTTGGGCGCATAAGCTATTCCTTTTTCACCTGTCTTATAATTCGCTTTGTTTTCCACATCTTCCCAGCTTAAAGTTCCCGTTGTCAGCTGATTCTTCTCTTTTTCGGCTGTACTGGAAATCACGGCTCCCTTGAGGCTGGTTTCTTTACCAACCGTAAGATCAAAGCCATCTCTCCCAGCCTGAATACCCGCCTGCTCGGTGACACTGGCATAGTGAGAGTCCGTTTTGGATTTACCTGCAGAGCCAAAGCCAGAGAGCTGATGGCTGGCTACATTATATCCGAGAGAAGCGCCGATTTGTTTCCCCTCTTCGTGATATTCTTTGCTGTCCTGCTCGCTCTCGATATGAAGATTTCCAGCAACATTCGCGGTGACCTGTTTTGCTTTCACCTGGCTTCCGATGATATTCGTATCTTTTCCGCTCTCAATGCTGACAGTGCGCCCGGCAGATACTGTGCTTTCTTTATGCACCGTGTCTTTTGCTGTACTATTTTGGCTACCTTTTCCATAGGATGCACTTAGCCCCTGCAAACCGCCAGCACCGATGGTAGCACCCAGGCTGCCGCTGCTTGAGGTATTGTGCGTGATTGTCGTGTCGCTTTCTTTGGCTGACAGAAGATGAATATCTTTTCCAGCTTTCAGAAGAATATCCTCCGCCGAAAGATCGCTGCCTTTGACGGAGATATCTTTTTCACTCTTTAAAGCAAGCGTATTCCCGGCTTTGAGCTGGCTGGGGGAGGCCTGTGTCGTTACAGAGTCAGAAAGGCTGGCAGATTTGGCGGTGCCGAGAGAAATGTCCACACTGACCGCACGGCTGGCCTTATTTTCAGATTTCGCCGGCTCTATCTTATTTTTATCTTGTTCGATCAGATAGTTCAAATTCTTCTTTCCAAAGTCTGTAGCAATACCGCTCTTGGTCACATTATCCAAGAGTGTTTGTGTATCCTCCAGATCTTTGGATGCGGCATCAATGGTCTTTTTGTTATCCAGGTACTTAGATACCGCGCCATACATATTTTTACCAGCTTCTACACCATACAGAGCGGACAGCCGTTTATCTTCTGCGCCCGCTGCCTTTTGCAATGGAGTAACTATAGATTCAGCGGTATTGACCAAAGCCCCGCCAAGAGCAACGGTCAGTCCGCTCTTTTTATATTCATGGCTTTCCGTCGAGGTATAGACATTGTCTTTACTGGAAATAGAGATATTCTCGCCAATGACAGTCATGTCTTTTCCTGCCACAAGGGTAGATCCCTCTACCTGTGTTTGTCCGGAAGAGGAAATTGACAGATTTCCCTTCGCACTGCCAATGAGAGAACCCTTTTGCGTCAAGCCTGATTCCGCATACTGATCTTTCCGTTTCTCCGTCCCGATGGTGAAGCCGAGTCCGCCACCCGAGAGCAGGCCGCTCTTCTTGACCTGCTTGGCGTAGTCATGCCGTTCGTACTCTTGTGCGCTGGAAATGGAAGTATCTTTGCCGGAAGAAATCGCTACGTCATGTGTGCCGATGACTTGGGAGCCAGTCATATTCGTATTCCCGCCTGCGGTGATCTGCACGGCATCTCCCGAAAGGGTAGAGGCTGTCACGGTCTTGCTTTCATCACGGCTCTTAATCGTTGTGGTCTTGCTGGAGAGAAGACCACGTTCCTTGTATTTCAGGCCGTAGTCGTCCGCGGCTTCGTTGTAACCATTTTTCGATAATTACACCATTACCAGCTTTTGCTGTAATAGTCTCGCGTTCACTGGCGGTTGTGGTATTTCTTGCGTTAATATCATTGCCCGATGTCAGGATTACTTGCATGAGTAGTACACCAACTTTTTATAGTCCCATTTTTCTAAAAATATCCTCTTTTTGTACCCAAAACCTCCATATTTCAGATCCTTCCTCGTGTTCAATATAACATGTAATTTCTTTCTTTTTTAGTGTTAAATAGTACGTGCGCTTTCCAGTTCTGTTATCTAGATCCCATCTATTTGTACAAATTGTCCAATCTTGTTTTCGTGCATAATCAGAAAAGAAATTTACGCCATCTTGTGTTGAAAGTTGCGGATATATGCGATTAGCAATAACAGACTTTACAATCCATCTCTTATCGATAGTAATTGTTTCCCCTTTTCGTTCTGTGGGATCGGGTATTTGATTACATACATTAAGCATCTGTTCAACATCATATTTTACATAGTTTTCATCTAGGTATTGTGTTCCCCAATATACACCCAAAGTAATTAACAATATACTCAATGTAACTGCAATGGAACATACTGTCATTTTTGCATCATTAGATGTTTTCATAGAATTCACCTGCTTATAAGTCATTTATATTACAAATGAACTCTGTATAATTAACAATTCCGGAAGCAGATAGCCCTGCACCACTTGCTATACCAATTTCTCTATCCCCATACTTTGTTCCTATGGACACAGCGCCAGATAAAAAGATGCCACTAAACCCAAAAGAACCACTAATTCCTGTTATTGCCTCCTTATAATCAGAATTTTTCCAATTAGATGTATCTGCTTTAAATTTCCCTGTTGTTACACCTGCACTAGCCCCAAATACCATACCTGTTCCTGTGGAATAATATACATTTCCCCGACGATCCATAATGAAACCACCAGAAATGCCTAGATCTAATCCAAGACTAACATTTAAGGAAACAAAATCTTCATTGCCAAAATTATAATTAGTGAGACCTCTACTTTTAGCTAGACGTAATGCTTCTACAACAACTACATGACCATTATCTTTCGATCGTAAATCTCGTAATGTTTTGGTTCCTGTAATAATTGCGTGTTCAGTTTCATCAAAATATTCTTCATCTTCTGATAAATTGGCAGAAGCAATAAAAGCATCTTGTTCTTGATCCAATTGATCATAGTAATCTCGAATTGATTGAACTGTTTTTTCATCGCCGCGTTCTTCTGCCTCTGCTATTAAACGCTCTTTTTCTTCTTTTTGCTCATGGCTTAGCCAGTTGAACCTCGTTCCATTCCATGCCACTGCTTCACCTGTCTTACCATCGTTGAGTGCTTTCCCCACAGCATATCCTATAACACTTCCCGCATCTTCCCGTAGCTCTGGATAGTCTTTGAGAAGCTTGTCGAGCACAGGCTGCAGACGTTCGGTGGCCGCTCCCGCAGCACCTCCGGCGAGCGCACTGTTCCCTGACATTTGAGCAGTCAGCGCCCCCAGCAAGCCGTGAAGCAGCGTCCTTCTGTAGTCATCTTCGGCCCAGTTCTTTTCTTTGGCAATGTCTCCGATCTTCTCTGCGCCCAGCTTGGCAAATTCGCTGACAAGCTCTCTCCGTTCCTGTATTTTCTTTTTGTCGAAAATCTTTTCCAGCTGATGCAGGCTGGTTTCCGTATCTCGGTTCAGCGTGGAAATATCCTGCTTCTGATGAGCCTGGTCAGTGATTGAAACAGCGCCATCGGTCAGTGCTGACTGTGTGATCGTTTCAGCCTGTCCTTTGGCAGGCTGTGCATGAATGGGGCTGTTATGCATATGAATACCGCCTGTGGTTTTCTCTCCCTGCTTTGTCTGGATGGTCTTTGTGGGGGACCAGTCAGCTCCATATATTCTTCCGTTGGTAGCCATAGAATACCCTGCTTTGTTTTGTACATCCGCCCAAGACAGTGTGCCTGTCGTGAGACTGTTCTTTTCTTTAGCGGCAGTGCTGTCAATGAGTCCGCCTGTCAGGTTTGTGTTGCCCTTTACGGTGATATCATATCCGTTTGCACCAGCGTGAATACCGGCCTGTTCTGTCACACTTGCATAATGGGAATCTGTATTTTCTTCAGACTTGCCTGTCATCCATTTGCCATGGTGAGCAGTAGCACGAGAGGTACCTGTGCTGAAGCTGCTGCCGGTGCTATGGCTCTGCGAGCGATAAGTATCTGTATCCTGCAAACTCTCGATGGAAAGATTTCCACCGGCTTGAACGGTAACTTGCCCCGCAGAAACACGGCCTCCACGAAGGGTCGTATCTTTGCCGCTTTCCAGGGAAATTTTCTCTTCGGCAGTCAGCTGGCTGCCGGTATGCGTAGTTATGATTTCCGTTTCTGTGCCATTGCCTTTGCTGTTTTCCGCAAATACACTATTTCCTGTGGGCATGAAATTCATTCCCATCTGGCTGCTTTTGCTGCTTTGCACGGTGTCCGTGGTACTTCTATCCTCCGCGGCATCGAGCATGATGCTGCCACCTGCATGGAAGAAAATCGTATGACTGGAAGCCTGAGAACCTTTCATGGAAATATCTGATTTGGCCTGCACCTTCACATTCTCGTTTGCAATAAGTATACTTGCCATGGCTTCTGTGGATTTGGCATGGTTTTCCGCTTTAAAAGAGCTGGAGCCGATTCCCACGCTGACACCAGGCATTCCTTTCCCTGACAGATCTTTCAAGACATCTTTCCCTTTTGCTATTGTCTGGTAGACTTCTGCGCCATAAAGTGCTTTCAGTTGTTTATCTCTAGCGCTGGATGCCTTTTGAGCATAAGCCAGAGCATCACTCAGAACTGCTACTGCTCCACCCGTAGCAGAGACAGTGAGCCCGCTCTTTTTATACTCGTGCTTTTCTTCGCTATGATACACATTGTCTTTGCTGGAAATCTGTACAATCTCGCCTGTGATAGAAATGTCCTTCCCTGCGAGTACGGCTGATGCGCCGATTTCCGTCTTGTTGCCTGATTCGATCGACACATTCCCACTGACGCTTCCCACGGTCGATGACTTCTGAAGAAGGTCAGCATCGCTATACTGATCTTTCCGTTTCTCCGTCCCGATGGTGAAGCCGAGTCCGCCACCCGAGAGCAGGCCGCTCTTCTTGACCTGCTTGGCGTAGTCATGCCGTTCGTACTCTTGTGCGCTGGAAATGGAAGTATCTTTGCCGGAAGAAATCGCTACGTCATGTGTGCCGATGACTTGGGATCCAGTCATATTCGTATTCCCGCCTGCGGTGATCTGTACGGCATCTCCCGAAAGGGTCGAGGATGTCACGGTCTTGCTTTCGTCACGGCTCTTGATCGTTGTGGTCTTGCTCGAGAGGAGACCGCGTTCCTTGTATTTCAGGCCGTAGTCGTCCCTGGACTCATTATAGCCGTTTTCCAGGTTCACGTCACCCTTGGCGGCAACCGTTATTTGACCGTTTTCTGAAAGTACCGTCGTATTTCTGGCACTCAAATTCTCACCCGCCGCGAGGGTGATGGTTTTCCCGGCTGCGAGTGTGTTTGCCGTCTCTGTTTTTCTATAGGTGCGGATGTAATTGTCGCTGTTCTCCGTCATGTCTTTC